>Ga0265797_10009121_pt1 | contig 13018 bp, 7 predicted proteins | sample P2T30metagenome_FD_192433 | JGI IMG/M metagenome (GOLD analysis project Ga0265797, IMG submission 192433) | Plant litter microbial communities from East Loma Ridge, Irvine, California - P2 T30 | ecosystem: Environmental > Terrestrial > Plant litter > Unclassified | place: USA: California... | reverse complement strand
ATGCCCAAGTGCACCTTATGCATGTGGTACTATACCTTCAAGTCCCGGACTGAGTTAGGGTTTGATACCATTCTCTCGAGGTTGGCCAGATACTACACCCAAACACCGACATGCAGACACAAGTATCTAGTCAGAAGACGGGAGGCGGTGCTAGCTGAGACAGACGGTGCCCATGAGTATATCACTCGTGTCCACGTCCAATTCTCTGTTCTGTTGCTGGAGATCGATATCCCGACGTATACATTAGAGCTTTTGCGGCGTATGTATATGTATGCGTGGGATGTTTTGCTTGTGACAGCACAGCACCGGGCGACAACAGTTCCGATTGAATGAGGATTCCGTAATGCTGAGTCGCTGTGTCTCGAGTTTCGAATCGGGCGTGGCTGAAAAGTCTGAGTTCAGCTTTGTGATGCTGTAAGCGAGAAGGCAGACAATATTGTGAGAAGACGTTGGAGAAGTTGGAGAAGTTGGAGAATGAAATTGGAGACACGGACATTTTGGAGCCCGCTTCCACCAGAAAATTGGGGTTTCTAGTTTTCCACCAGAACAGGACTTGTCATCACTCACCATGACTAAAGATAAAAACCTAGACACTGTTCGAGCCAAATGAGAACATAGTCGTTGGCTCTCGATATCTCTGCCCTAAATGTCGTTTTCGACGATTTAACGCCTCAACAATGGCCGCTGATAAATCGGACGGACGACCACGCAAAAAATGTGTTTCCATTGTCAAATGGCAGTGGTTTTTAATGATGGAGGTACCCGGATAAGTCCATCTCTGCTGACTCCAACCAGCACCTCCTATCAAGGATCGATCCGCACTCCTCGTCGTTCCAACTTCATCATCAAGCATGCATTCGACAGACGCAGCCAGCGAGCGCCCGCCGCGCAATGAAGCAGCCGTCGGTGTTCCTTTCTTTACGCCTGCCCAGAACCCAGCGCCAGGCACAGCACTCGATCCTCAGCCTTCAGGCAAACCGATCCCGAAGCTTTTCACGCCCCTGAAGATACGCGGCGTAACGATGCCGAATCGCATCTGGGTCAGCCCCATGTGCCAGTACAGTGCACAGGACGGTTTCCACTCACCCTGGCATCTCGCTCACTACGGGGCCATGGCTCAGAGAGGGGTAAGATTCCACCGCCTCCATCCGTTGAGACCACTGCTGACAGAACACGCTATCGTAGCCCGGACTGATCATGATTGAGGCCACTGCGGTCCAAGCCAATGGCCGAATCACACCTGAAGATTCCGGCATTTGGCTAGATGCGCACACTAGTATGCTGAGGCAGCACGCGGATCTCGCACACAGCCAGAACACTCTCATTGGAATCCAACTCGCGCACGCAGGCCGCAAAGCCTCCAGTGTCGCTCCTTGGCTAAGCTCTTCTGCAGTCGCAACCGCCGAGGTTGGCGGATGGCCTGAGGATGTAGCAGGCACGACGAGCGAGCCCTTCAGCGAGCAGATGCCGACTCCTCGCGCAATCACCATTCCCGAGATCGAACAACTCAAAAAGGACTTTGTTTCCGCTGCCCTCCGCGCTGTCAGCGCCGGAATCGATGTCATCGAACTCCACTTTGCCCATGGATACCTGGTATCGACTTTCTTTTCCCCCGCTACCAACTCACGCAGGGATGCTTACGGCGGGAGCTTTGAGAACCGTACTCGTCTCGCCATCGAGATCATCGACTTGGTTCGCGCTGCTATCCCCGAGAAGACGCCGCTCTTCGTACGCATTAGTGCGACGGATTGGTTAGAGGAAAACCCGGAGTACCAGGGCGAGAGCTGGAGAGTCGAAGACAGCGTCAAATTGGCCCTTCTTCTGGCCGACCATGGGGTTGATGTTCTGGACGTGTCGAGCGGAGGCAACCATGCACTGCAGAAACCCGTTGGCGGTCCAGGCTATCAATCGCCGTTCGCAAAGGAGATCAAAAAGGCGGTCGGCGACAGGCTGTTGGTCAGTTCGGTGGGAAGCATCAAGACAGGGGAGTTGGCGGAAGAAATCATCACTGGAGGCAAGGGTGACGATAGCGTGCCATTGGACTTGATCGCTGCTGGCAGGATGTTCCAGAAAAATCCTGGTCTGGTATGGGCTTGGGCTGAGGAGCTGGACACGACGATCAAGATTGCTCACCAGATTGCTTGGGGGTTCCAGGGTAGAAAGAAGGGAAATTCCCAAAACGTAGTTTGAAGAGTTTGATGGAGCTGCTCTTGTCGATGGTGCCTAGAAGCGATGGTCGATATGGATCCAGAATAATCCAACATTTTCGCCCTCCATTGATGGCCTACCGACTTAAGTACAGCCTGGTTCGAACGTTACGCATAGGTACAAGTAAAGCGCTTCCCACTGTGGAACCATTGTACGTTTCTCCAATCAATCAAGACCTTCGTACGCCATCATCCTTATAGCTCAATGACTTCCAGCTCATCTCTTCTCGTTCCCACGATCCTTCAACCCCTCAGGGCCCTTTCCCCACGCACCAGCCTTTTTGCCCCAAGCAACACCGCTTCCCCAAATATGCGTCCAACTGATCTTAGGCGGCTCCTCAGTCGAAGTCCTGAACGGACTAGCACTGCTACGCTTGAAGCTCCTCTCATCTCGAGTGTTGTCTTCGACAGCGTCGCCCATCTTCTCGCCACCGGCAGGACCCGGAGTGACAGATTGAGGAACAGCTCGTTCAGCTTTTGACCTCTCCCAGGCCCTCACATCGTTAGGCAGAGGTCGATGCCAGTCAGGTTCGCTCCGAGCCCACCATTTCGCACCGCACATCTCCCACAACCTGCTTTGCGCGCGCTTGTACGCGAAGCGTTCGTCTTCGCCTGTGAAGGCGCCTGCTTTGGAGAAGTTGGGCATGTTGGAGTAGCGGGGTTCGTCGGGGTCGATGGGCTTGCGTTCCATTTCAGAGTCTGTCCTGCCGAAGGACCTTCCGAATGGGTTTCGGTGGGGTTTGTTTGGCGGATCATCCTCGAGTGAGTCCGCGTTCAGGAGACCGGCTAGTCTGGCGTGGGTGTAGTCTGGTTCGGCGTCTGGTTCGGCGTAGTTGGGGTTCTCTGAGAGAATGTTTGGTCTGAAAGGCGCGGTGGCGTCTTGGTAGGCTTCGGCGAAGGTCTCGGATTGCATCGCGTCGTCTGACTCGTCGCCGGCTTTTTCGGGGAAGAAGATGTCGTCAGGACCGGCGGCTGCGGTGATGACCAGTTTGCAGCGGCACTCGTACAGAGCATCCAGCAGGGTGATGAAGCGGCGGGCTTCGTTTTTCATAAGCCATGTGAGGACGGGGACGTCGGTCAGGATGATAGTGTGATATGTCGAGGCCAAGGTGATGTAGTCGGCAGGTCCGAGGTTTGTCTTGCACAATTCGTTGAAAGTCCACCAAGCGGTGCTATTCCAAGTCCGTGGCACTGTGATCTGTCGTCCATAAACTTTCATTGTTGCGCTCTCCCATGGCACACTCTCCAAGGCTCGGTATCCAGTCGCGTTACCCAACACGTCTTCGAGGGATCCAGTTGATCCCTCCGAGTTTACGACATAATTTGCCGGAGCCTCAAGGACCGACAACTCAGTCGCCGATTCTGCTTGATCCGCAGCCTCAGCTTCAGACCAACCAGCCATACCAGGACCATGCTGGTAATCATCATGGCCATCCAGCTCCCACGCCGCAACTTCGTCGATCTCCTTAAACTCGGCTACCGAACCACTCTCAAGCCTCCTGTAATCCTTAGCTCCCTCCATCTCCCATACCTCACACCTCGCCTTTAGCACATCCAGAAATCCTGCAAACTCCGACTGACCACCAAACATCCGGTCCCTACCTCCAGACTTTCGCCGCAGACCTAATTGCCAACCAAGCGACTCCAACCTCGATGGCGGAGGCGCAAACTCGATACCGGAAGCCTTAGCCAGCTCCTCGGGCATGCGATTCGACGTCGCAATCAAGACGCCTCCAAGATGAAAGAACGAGGTCATGAGATTCGTCATAATCTTACTCGCCGCTCGATCCGGCAATTGGAACTCATCGAGAAAGACGATGGGCGAAGTCTGGATCAGATCCCGGGCGAGCAAAAGCATAGAATAGTCATCCTCGTTCTGGCCCTTCGCTTGAGTCCGTCTGAGCATTTCTAGCTTGGCGAAAGTCTCGAGCATGAAAGTGTTGAAATGCCACCGTCGCTTCTTCCGGTTCGGTAGGCAATCCGCGAAAAGGTCGATAAGCATTGATTTCCCGGTTCCAACTTCGCCGTGTAGCATGAGTCCCTTGGGTGAGTTGAGCTGCATAGCATTCTCATGCGAAGTCAGTTTCCTCGTAAGGGCTAGGCTGTCTTTGTCCTGTCTCCCGGCCAGCAGAGAGCGCCAGGAGTCTCCTTTGGGTCTGGTAGAAGCATTGCTTCGATCTCCTACGGCGCGTGTGATTTGATCCAATTGTCGGCCATAGTCGACCTCCGGCTCATAGTCTTTCAGTCGATCGTAGAGTTTCTGCAAGTGAATCGCCAGACGGTGTTGCGAAGGATCCCGTGCAATGGCTCGTGTTTGGACTAGAGTGCGGTATTTGACCAGAGGGTTGGTGATCGCAAGACCCGTCGCACCAGATACAGACATTTACTCTCGCTGCGGTGTATTTGCCAGTTATCGATTACATGTATTTGATTTATGTACAGTAGGGTGGATGGGAAGTGGTTTGGACAATCAGATCGCGTCGACATTGGACTTCGATGGCCGAGGCCATTGTCAGACGTCATGCTCGGGGAATCTACGGATCAATGGCACGATTAGGGTTCCAGGGTGCTGGAGATCGCCGCCCAGATTGCATTTGCCAGTCAACGACCAGTTCTAATTGTCAAGTAATTGGAAGCATGCAAGGATAGAAAGTTGTGCTTTGCTGGTCAAGATGACTCTTAGGGAAAATAGAACAACAGCGTGGGCTGATTCTTTACACACGAACGACTCCCTTCCAGCCCATTAAAGTACTTATACAGCCTCCTCAGCGGCCAGAAACGCCAATGCTACGGTACAAAACACCAGGATGGAGCAGAAATGATTCCAGTCTTTCTCCGGCGTGTCAGGCTCCTACGCCATCTCCACGTCTCCCTCCTCGTCGACGCCTTCAAATGGCTCGCCCTCGCCGCTTTCCTCCTCGATCTTAACGCCGTTGACCAGACCGTTGGTTCCACCGTTCGCCAGCCCATGCACTCCGTTACCGTTGCTCAGAATGACCACGCTGCCGTCTTCGGTCTCTTGGCCCTGCGTGTGGATCATGGCATCTTCAGCAGCTTCCTCTTCGAGGGTGCGGTTCGCAAGAGATTGACAGTCCTCGAACCAAGCGTTGATACGGTAGCGCGAGACAGCCTGGTCCAGCTTCTCATCTTGCATTCTGTTGTCATGGGCGATAGGCTCGGACAGGTCGTCACCGAAGCGGTGCACTAGATCAGCGGCGTTGCATGCTGCGCCAAGACACTCTGAAGGTGACAAAGCACGAACATAGTTACCGTCAATGCTCGGGTCGAAGAGACCGCTTTGGTAGCCCAGGTAGAGAGTTTGGTATGCCGCGGTATGGGAGAGCAAGTCTTCAATATCGACCCCAGCTCTCTTGGAGGTAGACGACTTGTTGATGCTCGCCCAGTCAGTCGTGAGGAAGGCGCGCTTCCAGATCAGCTGCATGAGCATTTCGAAGATTGCTGTGGGCAGCTCCGGCGCGGCTGCGTTGAGGGCGACAAGAGCCAGGTAAAACTCTTCACCATGAATGTCGGTGTCAGGGTTGCTCGTCCGCACTTGGTCAATGAGTGTGAGGGCATCGATCAGCTCCTCAAACTCGAGCGCCCGGTGGGGAAGAAGCTTTGCAAAGCTCCCTTCGAGCAATTGCGACAGCATGCCAAAGCCCTTGACGCCTTGGCCAAACCGGTCCATGGCCAGCTCGATCTCGGCGCGTTCGTCCAATGCGTGCAAGACTTCAGGAAGCATGTGACGATAAAGCTTCTCTTGAACATCAACGATTCTCAGTTCGCTCTCCAATACGTTCCCGGCACGCGTGGCATCATGTGTGTCGTGGTCGGCACCGCTTTCATCAGCCGCGAGCATGGACAGTTTTGCAAGTGAGAGCTCTACTTTCTTACTCCACAGTTGGTCTTCACGTTGTATCGCCGACTCTGCGAGTACTTGGCTTGCGTGTTGGTAGTCGTCACTTGATGTGATGTCGTTGATCCAGCACATTTTCGCCCTTGAGGGATCGGCACGCAGGTAGCGACTCAAGTAGTTTTCCCAGCGGATCTGACCTTGAGTAAGTGTAAGGCCAGCTTGATCGCCAGAGAAGCCTTCATTGAAGAACGCGTTTGCCCAATCGTCCTGGAAACGGTTGAAGTAACGGGATACACGTGCGGTCATGTCCTCGAGTTCGTTGTCGATGATCGTCCTCTCCTCGGCAACAGCGGATGATGACTGGTCGATCAGGTACTGTGTCTCCGCGACAATTATCTCCGTAAGCGTGTCCATGTCGTGGTACTTTTCGGCAAGCATCATTGCAGAGTGTGTTTGTCCGATGCCTGACAGTGCGCGAATGTGATCGTGGCGCTGTTCGTCGTACACGCCCCGCAACAGCTCTGCCTTTTCCTCGTACTTCTTGGATCCTCTAGATTGGGTCCAGTTGATGCGCTCTTGATATGTCTTGCAGATCAGCACAACGAATTGAGGATTCTCCGCAGCGATGCGTTTTGCGAACGCGGCTGATGCCTCGGTTTCAGGGGTTTCATAGACCTCTTCTGCTGACTTGCGTGACAATGCCGTCATCTTGAGGATCTCCTTGAGCATTGAATCCGAGGAGGTCCAGAATTCTTCGAGACCCTGGTAGTCGTTGGGATTGGTGAGAACACCCTCAAGCAATAGGTCTGGATTGATGTTGTACAGCTGCGCATTCTCAGAGCGGAATTTGTATGCAGTTTCAAGAACCCCAAGCCAGACATCGTCCGCCTCTGATAGGAGTCTCAAGAGGTCTTCCTGCGACTTCGCCCTCTCGTTCTTCACGCTGTCAACGATGAGATGTGCCCAAACGAGGAATTTGTCCATGTATGCCAGCCGGCTGACGAACATGGCACGCACTCGGTCGTCTGGGCTAGCATCGTTTGGCAGCCCAAACGGAGCGAGATGCTCGAGGAAGGAGCTGATTTCGTGTAAAAGTGTTGGTTGCTTCTTCCCTTTGCTTGTCGCAACGGCCAGATGTTTCTCGAAGTCCTGCCATAAGTTCTGGCCAGCAGCGATCTTCTCAGCGTCCCAAAGAAGCTTCCACATCGCTGACTTTGACAATTGAGAGTATGTCTGGCGCAGGTGTGTGGCGAGTGCGGTCAGCGCTTGAGCCCTTCGTGCCAGATTTGCTTCGACGGATGTTGGAGGTGTAGGGATGAAAGGAGTTTCTGACTTCAAGATTTCGTCACTAATGGCCAGGGCCGCATCCTCGACTTCGGCTGTCGACAGCGACCCGAGTGTGTGATGCGCGAGATCAAGTATATTGTCCTGAAGCATTCCGTAGAAGATGGCCTGCTCTATCTTGCTCTTCACTGAAATCTGCGACAGCTCTGGGGATTTGCTGGAGTCGTGAGCCGAGAATTTGACCAAGCCAGCGCCTTGTACAAAGGCTATTAACGAGGCTTGCCCAGACTTTGCTTCTTCTGCTTCAGCTCCAAGGAATGCCAGATCTTTGTTCTTGCGCAGGTATACAGCGTCTTCAAAGTTCTCAGGTTGTATGTATGACGCATCGTGCAGCTGTGCCTCTGGGTCTGAAGTGGTCTGTGATGTGGCCACCAGCACGACGCTGTCCTCGAAGACAACATAGGCAGTGTGCTCAGGCTTGGGTAGCAAAAGCTTTGGTGTGGATGTTTCTGTGATAGATCCTTGGCGTGCAGTGATTGGGATCACCTGCTTGACTTCGGGTCTGGTGCCGGTCAAGCTCGTCTCGACCAGGAAGTATTGCTGGAAGTCTGAAGGACCGGTCCTGATCAGTACCAACAGATCGACAGGCTTGTCCGTTCCTATTGTCCAGACTTCGGATCCTGCACCTTCTTGAGCTTGCTCGACAATTGCAAAATCCATCAGCGCGATCTGATCGATGTAGCCATGGGTCTCTACTGATTGAGTTGCCTTTATTTCCCGGGCAAACTCGTCCCTGAAATCAATGTTGCCTCTGTGGTCCGCTCTCCCGCTCCAGTCCAGGTTCCAGATCTTGACCACTCCTCTCTCGGTTGCTGCAATGACCTGCATCTGGCCCCGCGGACCCAGTGCTCTGGTGTGCACCGCTGCAACGTCCAATTTCCAGGCTGCTGCACTCAGAAGTCCTTTGAACGTGGCGGTCCAGCTCGCCTTTTCCTGTGTGTTCTCACGCAGGAATTGGGCCTCGATCCGCGGTTTGCCTTGGATATCCCGTAGCGTCAATTGCGCGATTCTTCCAGATGTGAATGTGATGATGAATCCCGCCGAGTCCGCAGATGTGATGTTCGATACGTGTTCGCCATTAAAAATGTGTCCAATGGTGCCCTCTACACCTGGTTTGCGTTCCTGGAACAATCCCATCGACGCAGCCCGCTCTATGGACTCGTGGAAGACGACCTGACCAGTGGTAGCCGAGATGAGGACCAAGCCGGTATCTGTGGTCATGCCGTTTGTGACCAGTGCGCCGAACGGAACAGGCTCTGAGTCCCTTGCTGGGAAGGGCAGGTCGAATATCCGAGGGTTCGTGACCGGCGCATGGCTCCCGTATTCCCAAACGTATGCTTGTTCTCTTGTGACAGCCAATGCTTGGCCAGTGTGTGTCGCCAGACTTCCGCGGAACTCGACTCCAGCTCTTTTCAATGCTCGCGGAGTTGAGGGTAAGCTCTTGACTGTGTAGTTTGCATTTTGCGTGAGGAGCTGAGCGCCATCGCCTCGAGTTGCTCTCTTAACCGTCGACTTCTTTCCTCCTCTGACGACCAGCTCTGCGTCCGTGTGTTGCGGCGTCGCGTCGCGAAAGGCTCCACTCAGCGTCCTTGCACTCTTCGCGACTCCGGTGTGCGCGTGGCCGTTCATGTGAGGTGTTTCGCTGTGCGCTTCATCTTCGTGGCTGCCATCGCGTGTCACGAACGCGTCCTGGGAGATCTTGCTGCGCTTTCGTCGTGGTGCAGTCCTAGTGCCGCCGTCGGAGTCGTTTCGTTGTCTGCGTCGCGGGTTGCGGATCGAAGCTGCTCCTCTTGGAGCGCGCTGCTCTGAGGCGATGCTTTCGGGCGCCGGGGATGTTGACATACTCGCTCGCCCGCAATGCGTTGTGGCGAGTATATTGGGGCGGGTCTCTAGGTGATGCGCGTGGCAGAGCGTGGTTGGTGTTTGGATGTTTGGATGTTTTTTTGCCGACAACAAGGATGGACGGACGCCAGCCTGGATTGCGGAGAGAGAGACCTGAGTTGTTGGTCGCTCTCACATGGCTTCGGCGTGGGCCGTGGCCCGAGCTTTTGGCGCGCCTTCCTTGCCTACTTCTTGCGACTTCACTTACTTACCTGCGACAAACTTCCCACCGTCACGGACACACTCCAAACTGGTCGCGCACCAAGTCTTCGCAGGCGTGTGCATCCTCATATCTGCTGTATAACATACGCAGCAGCGCATTACTTATCCCACGCCAACATGTCCGATCCGCCTCCTGCGAAGAAGCCGGCCTTCTCACTTTACGGCGACCTCATTGCGCCCAATGGAGACAGCAGTGTAATCACTTCCGGGCCTGTCAAGTATGACATGAAGCCCAAGGAACTCGAGCCAGACGCTCAGAAGAAAAAGAACGGTAGAGTCGCATTTTATATCTCTTCGTAGTAGGCCTTCTTAGCTCACTTGGCTGTCAAGCTGCCTACCAGTTCACTCCTGCTATCAAGCGCCCAACACAAAAGAAAGGCAAGTCAAAGAATACATCATCGTCGCTCGGAGCGAGGTCTTCACCTACTGTGGTGGGCACGGCAGCAGACGCAAGTTCGTCGGACAAGCAACTGCCAAGTAGCACCTCTCAGCCGTCTGTTGGTCAAGTGCTATCATATCAGGATGTCCTCAACACCGTGGACGAAGACGAGGATGAAGAGCTCATCTACAAGCATAAACCGCAGTGGCAGGGGCGAGGTGGCAGGAAAAACAAGAACAAAAAGAACAAAAGGGAAGAATACGATGAGGTCGACTGGGATGCCATCTACGATCCGGCGAAGCCTTCAAACTTGGCACGCTATCAGGGCTCGACGGAACAGGATTCGGAACGGGCTGAATGGACACACTTTCTGCATTGCCAGAAGAACTTGGCTCAGAAGCGTTCCAAGCCTGCAGAAGCACCAAAAGCCAGGAACAGTGTGTCTACTCAATCACGTGGGCTGTTCAATACTAATGGTGACTTAGACCTGTTTGCTCCGCCTGCTAATCTCAGCTTTGCTCCTCCTGCTTTCAGTGATGCTCCACATGCCCCTGCGGTTGCCATGGACATCGACGACGACGAATATTATCCTCCACCTGCTGCAACGGCCCCGCCGACGTTTGACAATAATGCAACACCTTCGTATTCGATTCCATCGGGTGCACCGCAAGACTTCACTGGCGACGATGCCTACATGCGCAGGCTACAATTGAGTGGAATGTCACAAGCCCCGAACCCACAGGCACACACAGACTTCACTCAACAATCTCAACAACCAAATCTTGCTACGGCTGCTTCTACACCGTCTGCATCTGCCTCACCCGCGCCAGCAGCGGTTCCACTTGTGGACTGGGCTGCTAAGAAGGCTGAGGCGCACGCCAGGCTCGCAGCCGTGCAGGCTAAAATCAATGCACAGCACGCACAAACTGGCAAGAGCGTAGAGCCTTCGTCGACGCCACCTCAGTATGCAGCATCGCTACCTCCACCTCCCGCGCCACAAACAGATCCCTCGACAATCATCAAGGCTCCCGTTCGCTACAATCTGGCTGATGCGCAAGTCGATACTTTGCTTGACCGTGAGGATTCCCGCGCGCAGCTCAGATCGACCTCCACGTCACAATCTCCCGTGCCGGAACAAGCGCGTTCAAAGGTGCCAGGACAAAGTGGCTTCGGTGCTCGTATGATGGCCAAGATGGGCTGGGAGAAAGGTCAGGGTCTTGGTGCCAGGGGCGAAGGTATCACGACAGCGATCATTGTACAGGCGTCGAAGCGCAAAAGGCGTTCAGACAAGGACGGTGGCGGGTGGGCGCAGCAGCCTAACATGGGCAAGATTGTTGGTGGCAAAAAGGCCAAGGCGCAAACGACAGACGATGATTCGGGCGAGTTTGGTGCGATGTCATATGTGGTCAAGTTACAGGGCATGCTCGACGATCTCGATGTCGCACACGAGATCGAGGAGAACAATCTCATGCAAGAGATAGGAGAGGAGTTTTCGAAAAGCTACGGCGCGATCGAGAGGCTCTTTATCTGGCGTGAAGAGAACGGCGGAAACAATGCGGTCTTTGTCAAGTTCACCAGCCAGCTTTCCGCGCTGAATGCATGTACCGGTAGGGACGGCATGACTTTCGCTGGGAACGCGGTCGCGGCGAGATTCTTCCCCACCGAGAAGTTCGAGGCTGGGGAATATGCTTGATCACATTGGAGTGCATCTGGATCTGGACCGCCCGAGCAATCGGCAGGATATTCATAGTGAGTCGGCAGTACTTCATCAAATCTGACCGACCCACATACCTCTGTAGTACCGAAAATGAACTGGAATTGAATATAGCTTCGATGAGTTACGGAGCACCGATTCTGTCAACTATGCCAAACACACCATCTGTCAAGACAAAAGTGAAGAGAGGTAGTTTCGTTCTGCAGTGACTGATCAAGGCCCTCTCTGAAACGCGCTTCAGCGACTTCACTTCGGCTACCTGCATACATGATCATCTGACACTTCACGCGTTGTCCGAGCTCGACACAAGTGCCCACCTAACACTCCCCCCTTTGACACCCACCTACAACAACCGACTCCTCTCCCTCCCAACCACCCGACTGTCTGCCAAAGAAAAATTGTAAGCGCGGTCAACACCCACAAACACACTACAGCAACATCTCGCTAACACCTCGACAGACCGCGCAGCATGGCACACAATCCTATCGAGGAGCTATGCGACTTGATGCCAGGACTCGAGCTGCATCCTTCCGCGCCAGCGCCCACTCCCATCGAGCCACCGGGCCGTGCAGCACCGCATCTAACGCGTCAACAATCCTTTCCTTTCATGCAACTGCCCACCGAGGTCCGTTTCATGATCTATGAGATTGCGCTACAACAGACAATCGACCACGCCATTTCTCCGCCGTTCGGCACACCGAGGCTGCTGCCAGCCAAAGCCCGCAAGAAGCCTAAATGGAACCCCAATACCAACACCTGGTTTTTCTGGTTTTGCAAGTCGCGCATCAAAACTCCCCCTTTGGTCGGCGTACTCGCCTTTTTGCGCACGAACCGCAAATTGCGCTCAGAATTCGCAGACGAGCTCGTGCGCCTCATACGTAACCATGTCAAAGCACTGTGCGACCACAGCAACACTCTCTACCACCGCACATCCGATGGGGACCGCGTGTTCCCAACGGGGTGGTTCTCGAGACTGCCTCTCTTCAAGACAGAGTTAGAGCGTGGAATTCAATATCTCAGTGAGTACAGGGAAGCTCGTATGGATGTGAAGATGGTTGGGCGGATGTTCGTCCTGGCTTGTTATGTCAAGCATGGGATCATGCGAATCGACCTCTCCGACCTCGAGTTCAGGACGCGCATGCAGAAGGTTCGCGACTTACAGAAGGAAGTCGTTCTCCTTCCGGTGGAATGAGGTTCTCGATTGCGGTAATTCACAAACACGGTACCCACTAGACGCCGAGCGTTCACGACGGAGCAGCCTCCCGAAAACACCTGATCGATACATTCTCACCCTCGGAAACCTTGCCATCGAAACGAAGAAAATTCCAGCTTTAAAAGCAACGCAAACTCTCAGAACAGAAGGACTTACACGACTGGCGCCCACTGTGCTTCGAACACAAACAATCCACCACAAA
>Ga0265797_10009120_pt1 | contig 13019 bp, 6 predicted proteins | sample P2T30metagenome_FD_192433 | JGI IMG/M metagenome (GOLD analysis project Ga0265797, IMG submission 192433) | Plant litter microbial communities from East Loma Ridge, Irvine, California - P2 T30 | ecosystem: Environmental > Terrestrial > Plant litter > Unclassified | place: USA: California... | reverse complement strand
GTGGCTAGAGCAGCCACCGAGGACCTTGGCACGAGAGTGCCTGATGTGAGAGTTGCCATTGGGCTGCTCGGTGGTGGGGTAGTCGTAGTCGAGCTCACCGCCGAGAAGGTTGAGCCAGTCCTTGAGGAGGAGAACGCGGTCGTCCAGGTAGTCGGAAGGGCCGGCCTCGATAAGAAGGACCTTCTTGTCGGGCATGTACTCGGAGAGACGAGAAGCGATAACGCAGCCAGCGGTACCGCCACCGACAATGACAAAGTCAAAGCTGCCAGATTCGGCGCCGGGGATGTGAGAGGTAGTCATGTTGGATGTATAGTGGGGTGATTGGAGAGGTGTAGTAGTGGCTCTGGCCTGGTGTGGAAATGTGCCTAGAGATGCACGGAGGATGGAGCAACGATAGACGGGATGAGAGAGGAGAGAGAGGAAGAGGTCGTGAGGGGGTGGAGAGGGAAGAGGATGAAGTGAAGACAGCGGCAACCTTAATAAGAAAACCCGGAAGGGCTCTGGGTGGTGCTACTGCTACAGTGCTGAGGTCGATCGCGAATGGAGCTCGGGGACGGGCATAGCGTGCAGCAAAGCACTCAAGCACTTTGGCTCCCCACCATCGCTCGACAGCCTTGCAAGCCACACACGCAAAGTCAAACCGCCACGCTCTCTAGCCTCTGTGCTCTGGACTTGCGCCGGGGTCTGAGGCACAAAGGGCATGCGTATGCGCATTAGTGCACGGCTCGGCGAGATCCTGCGGGTGCAGATTTCTATTCACGATTCTGCTGAGCTGATTGCCTGCAAGCACAGATAGCAAGGGAGCCGCGGACAGCGCCCAAGGGCCGCTATACTCCATCGGACGGAGGGCAGAGAAAAAATGTCTATCAACACGAAGATGTATCGGCGTGGGTGAGACGGGCTAGAGCTGTCTGCTGGCCTGTGCTGCAGCCCTGCCCTCGCTGCAGCATGGAAGACTGTCTTATCGCCTTCGAGAAACGAGATAGAAGCCCTCTGCTGCTGCTGCCCGCTGATCTGCTGCAGTAGTGCCAGACTCGCATTTGCTTGCTGCTTCAAGCAATGCAAGGCCGTGCAGTCTGATCGTCTTGGTTACACGATAATATCTTGCCAGACGAATATACAGCAGATACGCAAACGCGATAGCTGTATCGGAGCAAAACCCTAAAGGTTGGGAGCACACGGATCTTCTCCAAACAAACACCCCAGACATCACGTGCTAAGAAAAGTCAATCAGACTTTTCCGCGATCCGACAGCGAGAGCCCACTTGGTGAGATGGCAAGTCTTGCGGGTCTGATGCGGTGGCGTTTCTTCGCTGCTGCACGACTGCGCCATCTGTAGCCGGCTTCTCTACGGAAGACGAATGCCAATCCTCCGCCGCACGAGAAACACGGTGTAATGTTGCAGATTCAGTCCCATGATTAAATGCCTCAGCGATAAGGCTTCTCGGCTTCGATCGAACGGTAGAAAGTCAATTTGCTCTCCGCGATAGAGATCGTGGCGGTGATGTCGTTGTTTTTCTCCTTCCTTAGGGCCAAGCAGCGGATGCAGCTTCTCGTTACGCCACACCTATTCTACAAGTCTCTCAAAGTCTCAAGTCTACGTCCACCTGCAGTGCTTCGGACGACAGCTGCCACACGTGATCTCTGCTTTACCTTTTGCACTTTCAACCTCACCTGCATAAAACCTTTGTACCAGGACCCACGTGAAACATATCATTGAATTGCTCACATACCACATATCACATCAATCGAACACTCGCCCACCATGGCCGCTCCCTCGCCCAAACAGGATCCATCCATCCCCAAGTTCGACCAGCAGACTCTCTACATCGCGGGCAAGCGATACAGCACACCGGAGACCTTCCAATCAATCGACCCCGCCACCAACGAAAAAATCGCCGACGTGAGCATCGCAGACCGTCACGCCGTCGACGCAGCAGTCAAAGCAGGAAAAGCTGCCTTCCCATCATGGTCCGCCACACCCGCCATTGAGCGTTCTCGCATCCTCCTCAGAGCTGTCGCCCTTCTCCGCGAACGCAACGACGAGCTCGCCGGAATCGAGACCAGAGACACCGGCAAGCCTTTCACCGAAACCAGCACTGTCGACGTCGTCACCGGTGCCGATGTCCTCGAGTACTACGCCAAGATGATCGCTGCCGGCGGCCTGAACGGCGAGACGACCCAGCTTCGCCCAGACGCCTGGTTCTACACCACCAAATCCCCTCTCGGTGTCTGCGCCGGAATCGGTGCCTGGAACTACCCCATCCAGATCGCCCTATGGAAATCCGCTCCCTGCCTCGCCGCCGGCAACTGCATGGTCTACAAGCCCTCCGAATTCACGCCTCTTCACGCCCTCAAACTTGCCGAAATCTACTCAGAAGCCGGCGTGCCCGCAGGCGTCTTCAACGTCGTGCAAGGCGCCGGCGACGTGGGCGCCATGCTCACATCCCACCCCAGCATCGCCAAAGTCTCCTTCACCGGCCAGGTCTCGACAGGCTGCAAAGTCGCCTCCTCCGCCGCCGCCGGCATGAAGTACGTGACCATGGAGCTCGGCGGCAAATCGCCGTGCATCATCCTACCCGACGCCGAGCTCGAGAACGCCGTCGACGGCGCCATGATGGCCAACTTCTTCTCCACCGGCCAAGTCTGCACCAACGGCACCCGCGTCTTCGTCCCCAAGAGCCTGCAGTCCGCTTTCGAAACCCGCCTCCTCGAGAAAATGTCCTCCGTCCGCCCGGGCCCCGTCATGGACCCAGCCACCAACTTCGGCCCCCTCGTCAGCAAACCCCACTGGGAAAAAGTCTCCCAGCTCATCACCCACGGCATCAACACCGACAAAGCCAAGCTCCTCTACGGCGGAACCGGCGTCCCTGCCTTGCCAACCGGCACCAACGCCAACGGCTACTGGGTCAAACCGACCATCTTCACAAACTGCACAGACAACATGCTCATCGCGCGCGAAGAAATCTTCGGCCCTGTCATGACCATCCTGCCGTACGACGACAGCGAGCCGAACTTCCTCGAGACGCTGATTTCCCGTGCGAACGACACGCGCATGGGTCTTGCCGCTGGTGTCTTCACGCGCAACATCGACAATGCGCACAAGGTGATTGGACGCGTTGAGGCGGGTATTAACTGGGTGAACACGTGGGGCGAGAGCCCGGCGGAGATGCCTGTGGGTGGGTGGAAGATGAGCGGGTTGGGTGTTGAGAATGGACCGAGGGGTTTGGAGAACTGGGTGCAGAATAAGAGCACGCTGGTGGAGATGAACGGTGCTGTGGGAACTGTGTTTGCGAAGTTGTAGGTGAGCTGATTGAGGGTTCAGATTTTATGATTATTTTCGCTGGTTCATGTGGCGGACGATCTATGGTTAGAGAAGGAGAAAAATATCAACGTGTATATAGTATTTATGCGAGCAAAATACCAATTTGTTTTCTTTTTGATTATATCCAAAAGCTCAATCTGTTGATGTATGGGCCACAGTAGACCGATCTGAGGACTATAGCAATGTTCCAAAATCCTGTTCTTTCAAACACAGAGCAGTGTATTTCGCAACCATGTCATGCTGCTATTCCCACGTAAGAGCCGAGGCATTCCCTCGACTAGGGGCAGAGTCACATCGACTTTATCTGGCCACGGCATTTCCCTAATACGGAACGGAGTGGATTTCCAGCTCAACATGTGTCCCAGGCACACGGTTCTTTACCAGGTCATCCGCTTCGAACGCAGTGGCAGAAGCTCTTATTGCGGGCTCGGGATATCGCCTGCATAATTTGTGCTGGCATATACCAAAAAACGGGTGCCACTGAAGCTCGCTGGTCAGAATGTTGGCCAATTCTGAGTATATCGTGGGGATAGCAGACGGTGTGGTCACTTTTTGCTGCGCGAGTGCAGTGTGCACGATGCACGCGTGTGTTGGGGTCTGGTCTCTCGGCCGGTCCAGGCCGTGTATGGACGGCCGTCGTCTGTTGAGGACCGTTTGCAAGTGCATACCGATTCGGTGACCCGTACAACAGAGCATCTCTCCAGATCCGTGCCGATTCGAATATTCATCGCTGCAACTTCTTCAGCGCTTCACGTGGCTGAATCCTCTCGTCATGAACCCAGCGCTGTTTCCTAGCGCAGCAGTCTGATCGCGGTTGGAGAACAGACTCTTGACGTTCTCGTTGTCCATCTTACGCTTCTTGGACTGCTCTGTCTGCGCCATCACCTTGGCAGTGAGAGACGCGGTCGAAGAGTTGTTGATTTTGCCGTTGCTGTCCTCTTTCGCAAGCGCGGCAGGTTTCGCTTTGGTCGTAGCATCATCTGCATCCACAGCCTGCTCGTCCCGCTTTTTGCGCTTCTTGCCGCCGCCAGCAGCTTTCTTCAGCGAATGTGACAGGCCCTTCTCTTGCAGCGTCTTTGCGCGTAGACTCAGACGCGCGATATCGGTGTCCACAAGCGAGTTGATGGGGATGATATCGTTGGAAGCGTACTCCACATCGCAGGTCAGGCACTTTTCGCCAGAGACTTCCTTGATCGCAGCGCCGGAAAAAGCATGACCGCACGGTACGATGTAGGCAGCCTTGGAGCCCGCGCCCAACTTGTCGCCAGTCACAGGACATTTCCACGCCTGCTTCTTCGCCGCGCCATCGGCATCAGTGTCGAGCTCGAACTTGACTTCGACAATATCCTTCAGGCTCTTGACTGCGCCTTGGGTTTCGCGCTCGAAGTCTTCTTTGCATGTGCCTTCGACGAGGTATTCGAGGATCGTGGATTTGTTGTAGAGTTTCCCTGAAGAGTCCGAGACGACGGGTTGGACTAGAGGCTGGCGCGATATGGGGTCGGTGGTCCACTGGTATTCTTGCTGCTCGTGTTGCGACTCTTTGACCTGGGCGGCGGAGGGGTTGCGCGCGGCTTCCTTGACCAGCTCGCGGCGGGTGGGGATGCTGCCGCCGTCGTTACCCATCTTGAGTAGAGAAGTGGTTCGGTGTTTGTGATGGTCGCAATTGGTGGAAGATGCTCTGCCACTTTGTTGCATCCACTTTCAGCAGAGCGCGCGTTCCAGGCGCGAGTTGGCCAGTGCTGTTGCTGCTGTCTGCCGGTGCTCTCGTGGGGTCCGGAGTGAAATGAAATCTGACGACTCCACACGTGACAGAAGTTTGAAACGGAAAGACGGCGGGGACAGCCCTCAAACATTTCAAACTTCCCCTCGAATCCCTCGGTGAAAGCGCCCGCTCAACCGGCGAAGGCCTCGGTGAATGCTGGGTGGGACCACTCTCATCTCACCCTTATCCGAGCGCATGAGACCACTCTGCTGACAATTGGGAATCTCGTCCCATATCATTCGGCTTTTTCAATAAACCGAACACCTGGCTTAAATCTCTCTGACTCCGACAATCTGTTGCATTTCTGCTTAGCCGTTACAGCGTTGCACATCTCCACGCAAAAGCAATATTTATTATCGACCCCAACATTGCCGTTTTAGGAAGGAAGCACGTGCGCTGAAAGTCGATATCACCTCCTTACCAGAGAGAGGGTATAGGTGATTTTGCCAGGCATTGAGAGAGACAGCGTTGTGGCAACAAGCTACGCGACACTATCATGGCCGAAGTCCAGCTGCCAGCAGCGAAAAGGCGCCGGGTATCAAGCTCAGCAGCAGACATGCAGTCGGCAATTGCCCAACCGGGCTCGATCAAGATCAACGTTACAGGCGCCTATATCATCGACCGCCTCGATACCGACGACGGATCACCACAGTCGACTCACAGCAGTCCTCGAAGCCACTCCGAAGACGAAGACCAATCTTGCCAACACCACAAGCGCGACATCCGCTTACCAAATCACACGTCTGTCGTGAGTCACGTGGCAGCCGACATTGGAGGCTCGCTCGCGAAGATTGTGTATTTCTCGCGAGAAAACAACGACAATGCAGAGTCTGGAGGACGACTGCATTTTTTGTCCTTCGAGACGGACCAGATCGATGATTGCATCGAGTACCTGCGATGCCTGCAATCCAAGCACCACGAGTCAAACGGCGCCAAAGCAACAAATCTCTCAGTAATGGCCACGGGCGGCGGCGCTTTCAAATTCTATGACCGGATCAAGGAGCGACTTGGCGTGGATGTCTTGCAAGAAGACGAGATGGAGTGTCTGATCAAAGGTCTTGACTTCTTCATTACGGAGATTCCCAAGGAAGTTTTCACCTACCACGACAACGACGTCGAAAATCCGATGCACTACCAAGAAGCCAGATCAGACGTCTACCCTTACCTCCTTGTCAATATCGGCAGCGGTGTTTCCATGATCAAAGTTTCCGGACCCTCCCAATATCAGCGTATTGGCGGCACTTCGCTCGGAGGCGGTACACTATGGGGCCTGCTATCGCTCCTTACTGGCGCGCGAACGTTCGACGATATGCTGGCCATGGCCGATTCGGGTGACAACAGCTCCGTCGATTTGCTAGTCGGCGATATCTACGGCGAGGGTATGGGTTACGAGAAGATCGGCCTCAGCGAACGGACCATTGCGAGTAGTTTCGGCAAAGTGTTGAAGCGCAAACGCGAAGCAGAGCGAGACGCCGAGGATGGCAGCAACTACGGCGAGAAAGGCGAGATCTCACCACCAGCGGCTGGCGGCAAAAACGACGGCAACGGCAGCAGACTTATTGGCGATGGCCGTATGTTCGCGCCCGCAGACATTTCACGAAGTCTGCTGTACGCGATAAGGTAAGGCTCGCAAAATCCTAGAAAACAAGATCCCAAAGTTCAATTGCGCTAACTCATATCCCTCTGCAGTAACAACATCGGCCAAATCGCCTACCTGCAGTCCGAAAAACACGACCTCAAACGCATCTACTTCGGCGGCTCTTTCATCCGCGGCCACCAACAGACCATCCACACGCTATCTTACGCCATCAACTTCTGGAGTAAAGGGAGCAAGCAAGCGTTTTTCCTCAGACATGAAGGCTACTTGGGTGCGGTGGGAGCTTTCATGAAGCGCAGACCTGTGAGCTGGAAGAGGAGGAGAGGGAGCACGGGGAATGAGGTGGTGGAGGAGGAGGAGGCTTCGGGGTCAATAGGAGGGTGATGGACTCTGGTTCTTGAAGGAAAAGAAAAATAAATTATTTGTAATATTTCTGGTTTCTGGAAATGTGCTTGTTCCGAAATTGGAGGGAATGCTTTTTGTAACGAGTGTCCGCAATTCGCATGCTGAATCTTGCTTCAACGTCACGCCGTCCATTGTCACCATCATTGTTTTGAGATGACGGTCAGTTGACGGCAGATTAAAGAAATCCGTTACTGCACGACTGGCAAAAACGAGGACTACATAGACGGAAGCATACGACGGGCGAGATTCTCAGATGGTGTCACCGGCTCTAGCACTAGTCGTTGGTCAAGTGCTTATGTCTGGCCGAGCGGACGGAGTAGTATACTGTTGTCAGCCGCCGTACGCAGGAAGACGGAAAGGACGGTCGACCATTGCAATGACGTAACGAGTTTGTACCCTCCTCAAGCTCCAGTCTCAAGCTCTCACCAAGAGCGTTACCTGCCTCGCCTGTACGGCTCCACGGCTTCACGATTACAAAGTTCGCTCTCTACGGAGGATGCCCCGATCATGTACGTTACCTCATTGCAGACCTTACGTTCAAGTTGGCAGAACATCGGAGGCGGAAGACAGGTCCGAAACGTGTAGTACGCAGCGGCGTGAGCGGTCCATCTCCTTGCCTGCCGCACACAGCTCCGATATTGTAAGCGGCGAACAAACGCGTCGCAAGTACTCGCAACATGACGATAGTACGCCTCGAACGCACACCTTTGAATGAGACTTCGAAATCATCTGAGGATCTCAAGTAAGAGGAAATCACGACTCGTCATGCAAAGGGAAAATGTCTGTTTCCCTGCAGCAGGAGCAGTCGACACCAGATCAGTATGAAGTCGCCATCCGAACCACAAACATGACTGGCCAAGAGAATCATGCCTCTAGCAGCAGCAGGACCACCACCACCACCACCGTCGCCGCCGCCGACGATTCTCGTGTGTCATCGCGGTTTCATCACGTTGTGACTAAGGAGGGACATGCCATCGCTACCGGCTTCGATCGTACGAAGCTGCTTCGATGTGAAGATGAGCCTATCCACATTCCTGGGGCCATACAAAGCTTTGGTCTTCTCATTGCTCTTGACCGACGACAAGAACTTCTCATCAGGATCGTTAGTGAGAACTCCGAAGAAATCATAGGCTACACACCCGATCAGCTCTTCGGTTTGAACAGCTTCAAGGACCTTTTGTCGGAAAACCAATACGAGAGCTTCTTGGACCATCTGGATTTCGTCCAGGAGGATGGAGACGTCGCGGGTAATGGTCCGGAAGTCTTCAGCTTGTCGATATGCACTCCAGAGAATACAGAGTTGAGGACATGGTGTGCCATGCATGTCAACGCCGAAAATCATCACCTGGTCATTTGTGAACTTGAACTAGAAAACGACCGAAAGAACCCTCTGACGCCCTCAGGAGGCGACTTGAATTCTGAGCCAGTGTCCAGTACACTTGACGGCGCACCAGCCGCAGATGATTGGCAAGCAAGCACGCGAAGTACGAGCAAACCACTACGAATGTCACGAGGAAAGCAGTCGAGCAATACCCAAGCAGGAATGGAAGTGTATAAAGTGATATTGCAAGTGCAAGAGCAGTTGGGCTCAACGTCAACACTTCAAAATTTACTAGATGTTCTGGTCGGGCTCGTAGAGGATCTCACTGGTTTCCATCGGACTATGGTCTACCAATTTGACCGAATGTGGCACGGCAGAGTGGTAGCTGAACTCCTGGATCCTCGGACGACAAACGACCTTTATAGAGGCCTTAGCTTCCCTGCGACAGATATTCCTAAGCAGGCCCGAGAACTGTATAAGGTCAACAAAGTTCGTCTTCTGTACGATCGAGATCAGGAGACTGCTCGATTGGTTTGCAGAACGATTGAAGATTTGGCACACCCACTGGATCTTACACATTCATATCTTAGGGCCATGTCTCCGATCCATTCCCAGTACCTCAGAAATATGGATGTACGGTCATTGCTTTCTATATCTATCACTGCTTTCGGCGATCTCTGAGGCCTTGTCTCCTGCCACGCTCACGGCTCAAGGGGCCTGCGCATCTCATTCCCGACCAGGACTATTTGCCGTATCATAGGAGACACAGCCTCTAGAAACGTTGAGCGCATTTCATATACCTCAAGACTCCAGACGCGGTCGCTCATCAACACCGTCCCTACCGAACAGAACCCTTCTGGATATATTACCGCCAGTTCAGATGAACTCAACAAACTCTTCCAAGCCAGTGTCGGGTTTCTCACCATTCGGGATGAAACGAAAATGCTTGGACAAGTCGGGGACGCCGGGACTTCTCTTGAGGTGCTCGCAGTTCTGAACTATTTACGGAAAAAGTGTATTACGAAAATCACGACTTCGACCAACATTGAGAAGGACTTTCCTGACCTGCAATACCCAACAGGACTCCTGTTCGTAGCAGGTCTCCTACTAGTGCCGCTTTCGTCCAGAGGTCAAGATTTCATTGTCTTCTTCCGAAAGTCTCAGACTCAAGAGGTCAAATGGGCCGGCAACCCCAACTCGAAACATGCTGAGGGACACTTGATGCCAAGAACAAGTTTCAAGACCTGGAATCAGACTGTGACTGGATCCAGGGATTGGACCGAGGAGGAACTTGAAGCAGCTTCTATACTATGCCTTGTGTACGGAAAATTCATCGATGTCTGGCGACAAAAGGAGGCAGCGATACAAAACAGTCAGATCACACGAGTCTTACTTGCCAATTCTGCGCACGAAGTCCGAACACCCTTGAACGCTATCATCAACTATCTCGAAATTGCTTTAGAGGGCGACTTAGACAGCGAGACTAGAGAGAACCTTTCTATTTCGTACTCCGCCTCACGATCTTTGATCTACGTCATCAATGATTTGCTCGATCTGACAGCCACTGTCGAGGGTGGCGATCTCATCCACAAAGAGACATTTGATATCCGGAGTGTCCTAAAGCAGGTCACAGATTGGTTCTCGAAAGACGCTCAGCGGAAGCGAATCTATTTTGAAGTCAATATGCACGAGGACAAAACACTACCTGTTGAGGTTATTGGAGACGCTCGGCGCCTGAGACAAGGCGTCAGTAACATCATTGCAAACGCGATTGAGAATACTACAACAGGGGGCATCAGAGTCGACGTCGCCACGGCGTCTCTGCATGCCACGGGAGTAACGATCGAGATCTCCATCTCTGATACAGGAGTAGGCATGGAATCTCAGAAGATCGATGCGCTGTATACGGAGATTTCCCAGCTTGGATCAAGACAAGAGAGAGCTCAAGACGACATCACAGACACAGCTCACAGCATGTTGACAGCTCGAGCTAACGCAGGTGAGGAGCGCGTACTTGGTCTCGGGTTGGCAGTTGTGGCGCGCGTCGTGCAGAACATGCATGGTCAATTCCGGGTCAGTTCGAAAGAAGGCAGCGGCTCACGTTTTGTTCTCGTCATTCCGTTCGGCCTACCGAAACCAATGCCAGGTCAACAGAGGGCTGAGCCTGAAGTCTCTGTTGCTACTGCAGATCCCAGTGGTGATCGGAGCCATGCGCTTCTGTCAGAAACCCCGACATCTTCCAATCCCGAGGAAGAGGTGGTATTGGTCGAATTCAACGATCGAAGCATCTCCCACGCTCCCGGAACCATTGACGAAAAAAGCGCCTCGCGCCTAATAGCGGAGATTCAGAAGCCAAGTGAAGTCGAAGGATGGTCAAGGCCTGGCAACGCTGACCAAGCCACAAGCGCCATACGTGACCAAAAACACGACCTCGAAGAATCAGATGCTGTGTCTGAAACTACACGGCATCCCGCCTCAGAGTCTCGTCAAACCTCGCATCCGACGGGCACCGTAACAATTGAAGGACAGGGTCAACCTTTGAGGGCATCACGAATTCCCAATGGACTCGATATCGCTTCCAGCGGAACCTTCTCGGATTCCACGAGTGCCGGGGGAGAAGTGAGAGACATTCCAAGCACTGTTGACCGGCCACTCTTGCCGCCATCGGGTGTACCTCAAGCTCTCCGTGAGCCGGCAGACGATTCAAAAAATATCAGCCGGCCACTTTCCTCCCAGAAGATGCGTGTCTTGGTGGCGGAAGACAACCCGCTGAATAGCAAGATTTTGGAGAAGCGCTTAAAGAAGCGAGGACACGAGGTCCATCTCACGAACAACGGAGAAGAATGCGCGTTCGCCTATCGCGAAGGTCAGGGTCGTTTCGACATCATTCTCATGGACATACAGGTTCGTTCTCTCAACATGCCGTGTCAACCCTCACTCTCCCTTTCCGAGAAATGCTGATACAATCTTATTCAGATGCCTATAATGAACGGCTATACTTCGACCGAGACGATCCGCTCATTCGAAAAGTCACATCCTTTGGAGATCGTTTCGCAGAACCACACACCCTCTCTCAAGACCGTGCCCATCATTGCCGTCTCTGCATCCCTGTCGGAGAGAAAGCTTGAATATTACATGAAGGTTGGCTTCGATTGCTGGATCATGAAGCCGATATCTTTCGCCAGACTTGACCATATCATGACTGGCGTGGCCATGCTTGACAGACGTAGGGAAGACCTTTACCAGCCAGGGCGTTGGGAACAAGGAGGGTGGTTCAAGGCGGCGCAATATGACTTGCAACGTGTAGAGGATAGCGGAGAGAATTGACATTCGCCTAAGCATTCGACTGGATAGTAGACACAATTTTCAGCGTACTGTGTGGCAGCAGTGCGATGCAGAAGAAGCTCGATACGGCATCGCACATGAATGGAATAAGATGAGGCGCGTAGTTAGGTGACACGCTCACTCCTGATGCTGAGATGCCAGTACGGATTTCGAAGCTAGACCGCGAGCCACTCTGATACTAGTCGCCAGGTTCAGTGCATATGTATGGCCTCTTGTCGACATCCAGGATATGCCTGCTGCCGAAGCCGACCCTTCTCGAGGACATTGCTATAAATTGTCGTCCTTGTATCGGTCATCAGTTCTACTTCGCGTGTAGCATGCCACTAGAAGAACCAAGCGTAGAATCGAGCGCGAGGATGTTTGTGTACCTTTGCCAAGGGCTCTCGCGCATCAGTCAAAGAGTGGAGGTTGTTCCAACGGTGTGCTCGAGACACTATCAACAAAAAATCTACTCCCCTTCCTACACACTATGGACAGTTAAAAAACAAAAACATACAACAGGCGGGATTCCCAGATGGTCACCCACTCGCCCGGTTCAGTGCTTATGTATGGCAGAGCGGACGGGATGCCCAGTTTTCACTGACCTATGGTCGTATGTGCTTGTTCAGAATTGGTGAACGCTGATAACATTTATCTGATGGATCGCTGCCGTGGTTCCTTTCCCTGCCTTTATGAATTGACTGTGGTATATTGGCATCGCGATGATCGGTTACCACTCTTGAGATCCGCAACAGACACCCAAAAACAAATGTCCTCGTATCGATATAGCAGAAGTAGTATTCGCCCTCGGTGTAGGAGGTAACGAATAAATCCAGTTCTCCGTTCCACTTCCACCACATTTCCCCACCACCCCCGACAATTCTCGCGGGTAAGTATTCATCCAAGGATCGGAATCCGCACGCCTGCAGGCTTCGGCTATGGTGGCACGAAGCTGTGGGTGAGTTGCCGACCTCTCTCCCCGTTTCCGTCTCATGTTCGCATCTCTTCCGGGTCCTGACCCGGCAATATCTACAGGCCCTTGTTCGCGCCTCAGTATGCAATCATTGTGAGTATTTGCTTGTGATTCCTTTTCTCCTCCTCTCTCTGATCTATACACACGTGCCATACCACATCTCCTCCGTAACACTGTCTACGCCGACGATCCATCCTCGGTCCTCACATAAAACAGCTCCAAGCTATCGAGTAGACCCACGTCCTCTACATTCAGAACAAACAACATAGCAACCACAACCGCCACAATGTCCTTCCTCCAAAAAGGCGCCAA
>Ga0265797_10009119_pt1 | contig 13019 bp, 17 predicted proteins | sample P2T30metagenome_FD_192433 | JGI IMG/M metagenome (GOLD analysis project Ga0265797, IMG submission 192433) | Plant litter microbial communities from East Loma Ridge, Irvine, California - P2 T30 | ecosystem: Environmental > Terrestrial > Plant litter > Unclassified | place: USA: California... | reverse complement strand
CATGTCCTCACTCCTATCTTACGATGGACTTTTCTAGGCGCAGAAGACTCTACATGCATCGGCATTTTATGCGCCTCTTCGTAGGCGTACCTATTCCCTACAAAAGCTTGTTCGTTTTTCACAGCATAAGATCGCCATGCTCGTCCTAGCAAACTTGATGACACCTCGAGAGCAACACCAACACATCCCATCCCAAGCGAGAGGGTGGTCACAGCTCATGCTTACCGTGATGTGCCGAGGAACAAGCCGAGTTCTGGGAATATCATTTGCTCAGGCACCCCGCGCCATCATTGCGATGTGTTTTCTATCGTCTGGTCGCGCTCGTCTTGATTTCCCATACCTTGGTCCTGTGTTTTGGCAGCGAACCAGCGACTCCCAATGCCGCTCCTGAAAGCGCCGTCGGCTCGCACATTGCGCATCGCACTTGTTGTTGTCAACTTTATTTACTTGTTCTTCCTATTCTGCCGCTTCGACAGCCACATTAACAGTCTCCCTAGTCATCTCTTGCGCTTCACCCAGCACAGTACTGCCTTTACACAGAAATACATATCTTCAACTCCGGATACAGGCGACCATGTTCGCTGGTCTGACTTTGCATATGTGCAATATGTCACCAACTCAGCCTATCTCTGTAACTCCGTCATGATCTTCGAGGCCCTGAGGCGGCACGAGACAAAAGCCGAACTTGTCATGATGTATCCGCAGGAGTGGCAGGCGCCAGAAGCCAATGCGATTGATGTTGATTATGAAGGGAAATTATTAGCTCGGGCAAGAGACGAGTACGGAGCAAAGCTTGTTCCTATTCAAGTCAAGACGTTTGTCAACAAAGAGGATAGTACGTGGCAGGATAGCTACACCAAGTTGTTGGCATGGAACCAGACGCAGTACAAACGAGTCATTTCCTTGGATTCGGATGCAACGGTTTTAAATGTACGCAGCTTCCTGCTCCAAACACGGAAACAGTGAGATTTGTTGGGCTGACAATCATCAGCACATGGACGAACTCTTTTTCCTTCCGTCGACGCCAGTCGCCATGCCTCGCGCGTACTGGTTCGATCATTTTTTCCTCTCTTCACAAATCATTGTCGCAGAGCCATCAGAAGAGACTTGGCTGCTTGTGGAAAACGCAATGGACCACCACGAAGGCCACGATTATGACATGGATATCTTGAATAAGCTGTTCGGAAATTCAAGCCTGGTAATCCCACATCGCAACTATAATCTTCTCTCATCCGAATTCCGCAGAGAGCCACATGACCACAAATCATACCTTGGCTCGCCGACGGAAATCTGGAATCCCAGAAAGACATTGGCAGAAGCCAAGTTTGTGCACTTTTCAGACTGGCCGATGCCGAAGCCGTGGATAGCTCCAAGAAAAAAGGAGTTGGAGGAGAATTTGCCACAGTGTTCGAGTGGGGAGGGCATGGTGGAAGATTGCACTGATCGGATGATTTGGCTGGAGCTGAGGGATGACTTTTCCAAGCGCAGAATGGTATGTGGTTCACTGGAGTGGACTCGATTATCAACAAGCTAACTTTTGTAGCGCATATGCGGAAAAAACTATGATTTTGTGTGGGGTTAGCTGGGATGATGTTTCTTTTTGGTGTTTAGGCGATTGTCAAGATACCATGTTCTACCATTTACTATCCTGAGCCGTTGCAACGTCTCTAGAAGGTCCGGATATTATAGAGGCTGTGGTAGTCGTTTTCATGTATTGTGAGCCAACATAGCGTTAAGTGCAAATAATGATAATAGTAAGAGAAGCCTGCGTCTATTCCAAAATTGTGACACGTCATTGCCGTTATATAATGATGATTCGAGGTGGAAGCGTAAGTGGGGTTGCATGTAGGTAAAGGTGCTCCTGCTGCGAGTAGCAATGCCAAGACGTCGGCACCCAGCATGGCCGACTTCTGAGATTCTTGAGCTGTCGCGACGCGCATCCAGCACTTGTCGCGCTACTCCAAATCATCCCATCACTACACCCACAACTAGTCGACCATCCATTTCGTACGAGCATACCACGATGCCCAAGTTCTTCTGCGACTACTGCGATGTCTACCTTACGCACGACAGTATGAGCGTGCGCAAGGCGCACAACAACGGTCGCAACCATCTCCGAAACGTCCAGGCCTACTACGAGCAGATATCCAGCGACCAGACACAGCAGGTCATCAACAGTATTACAGACGCCTACAACACAGAAGGACAGGCGAACCCGCTGTTTCAACAGAATCTGGCTGGAGGCTTCCCTGGAGGACCGATGGGTGGAATGCCGCCAATGGGCATGCCGCCAATGGGTATGCCTGGCTTCCCTCCACCAGGTAAGTTTGTAAGGCATCTACGAGGGATAAAAGTCTAATCCACAAGTAGGTATGCCACCGATGGCTGGAATGCCACCACCATTCATGGGTCGAGGAGGTCGTAAGTAACAGTGCAGTTGTGATGCACGATGCTATACTGACCACTTTGCAGCTCCCATGCCACCTAATGGAATGCCGCCTTTCCCCCCGCCAAACGGTATGCCTCCGGGCCCCGGTGGAATGCCCCCGAACATGCCACCCTTCCCTCCTCCACATATGGGTGGTGGCCCTCCTCAGGGAATGCCCCCTTTCCCCTTTCCACCTCCAGGCAATGCCGGATCACCACCTGGAGGCATGCCATTTCCGCCGCCAGGAGGCATGGGAATGCCACCTGGAGGACCACCTGGCAGGTTTCCTCCTGGACCTCCGGGACGCTAGGCGCGGCCTGTTGCGGTGCCCGCGGGAATGATGGGCTTCGATGATGAAGCACTTGGACTGGCGTACATGCGAAGGATATCTAGTGTCAGTCACGACAACCATGGACTTACTACCGGCGAAACGGGAGGGAAGAGGAAGAGGGGAAATGACGACGATATACCCGGGGTTTACATGAGAGGTGGAGGAGCGGGACCTGGAGCTGCCACGGGCGCGAATGCCGTGGTTCCGACATGGATCGAGAGGCTCTAGCAAGAAGACACTGATCAACGTGCGATTACATGTATGTTTCTCTCCTTGTTTTGACAGGCGACCACAAGCTCACTGTCAATGTAGTCGCATCGATTACAGTAGTGGACTACAAGATTACATAATGAATACATTAGACCACCATGCCCTCACTGACTGCTATCTTTGTTTCCAAACAACTTGCGCGCATACGTTTCAACATCGGCCATGCTCATCCCCAACTGATGATTCACAGTTTTTTCTTTATCCCACCATACGCCCTCCCTTGCAAATACCAGCCGGTACTTTTTGAGTCTATTCTCCGGGTCGGCTTTGAGCTCAGTATCCAAGTGCGGAATCGACCACTCTTCCTTGTCAATCTCCTTTCTACTCGCGCGGCCAACAATATCAGCCAACTCTTCATAGCTCACCGTATCCCCGGCAACATACAGTATGCGATTCTCTGCTTCGACATGTCCTGATAGAACCCTCGCTACAACGCGCCCAATATCATCCACATCCGTCACCGTGACCCTGTGCTTCCAATCCTTCAAACACCTCACCACAATCTTCCCGTTGTCTTCTCGACTCCTGTCGACAATACCCCAAAAGTCCTCGAACAAGAAGCTCATGAAAATGCCTGTCGACACGATAGTCCAGCACACCCCACTCTGCTCTGCCTTTTCGCGAAGGAAATCCCGAGCGGCCTTTTGCTGTCCGAACAACGGCATCAGTCCCTCTCCATCCCCAGTAACATCGTAATCAACGCCCCATTGCCAGGGGAAGAACCACAGTTTACCCTTTCCCTGTGCTTGGCGTATTTTGCCTGCTTCAAGGACCTCATGCGCTAGTTTCATGACGCTGTCGGGAGTGGAGGAGAAGCCGGTCGCGCTGATGAGAACATCGTATGCTGCAAACGTTTTGGCGAGAGAGGTAGAGGGAGATGTAAGGTCAATGGCGATGTGAGAGACGGTAGGGTGGGAGGAAAGGAGAGATGCGTGCTTCGAGGGATCGTGAGTGCCGATTGTGAGGTGTATCGATGGGAGTGAGGCAAGGTGGGAGAAAAGAGAGGAGCCTAGCTCACCGAGGCCGAGGAGGAGGATTTTGGGTTCAGACATGGTTGTGTAGGAGAGAGTAGTGGAGGCCAGAGGACGGTGGATCTGATGATCCTATGAGATTTTACATATAACTCTACATTATGCTATATATGATAGAATGAAACCAAAGAAAAATTCCATAGGATTCGCGTGTTTCGACATATTGCGGAAGAAGCGCGGAGTTAAGGCTTGGTGAGGCGGAGTTAATCATGTTGAGGTCTTGGTGATTTCGTCACATGGAGGGATTTTTGCAAGAAAAGAAGGTAGTGCTATGTCGGGTGCTTGATATGGAAAACACGTATGACGGAGATTGGAAATTCAGGATAGAGTGCCGATGGATGTCGGAAAGAGATGTGTATCGCGAAGATACCTCGAAAGCAAAGCAACGACAAGATATTTTCGATATTTTGGTACAAAGAAAATATCTGACCTAGTCTTCCCACCAGTGCATAATTACCAATCCCAAAGTACGCAGACTCTTCCATGCTCACCTCAAGATTGCTAAATGTGTGGGTATCGTCAAGGCTGACCAGGAGCTTGGCACTAGTCCACACCGGGCTAGTTACTTTCGCTTATTGGAATTTCGACGTCGAGCTGTGCGCTCCTCGTCGAACAACTTCAGGACTGTCCATCAACACCCGAGTGCGCCCACGTCCATCCTCAGCAGAAGCCACTCATCGCAATCATGGCCGAGCAACTCGTACTCCGTGGCACCCTCGAGGGCCACTCTGGCTGGGTCACCTCCCTGGCCACCTCCCTGGAGAAGTGCGTAGACGCGAAATTATCTCGCAGCATTTACGCGCAGTACTGACGAGCAGCCAGCCCCAACATGCTCCTGTCCGGCTCGCGCGACAAGACTCTGATCATCTGGAACCTGACCCGCGACGAGACCTCGTACGGTTACCCCAAGAGGAGTCTGCACGGTCACTCTCACATTGTGTCTGACTGCGTACGTTTACCCCTAGAAATTGAAGCAATTGGCTAGCTAGGACGCGAGAACAGCTGAGCTGACAATTGCTGCAACAGGTCATTTCCTCTGACGGTGCCTACGCTCTTTCCTCATCGTGGGACAAGACCCTCCGCCTCTGGGAGCTCTCCACCGGTGTAACCACCCGCCGCTTTGTCGGCCACACCAACGACGTCCTCTCCGTCTCTTTCTCCGCCGACAACCGCCAGATCGTCTCGGGATCGCGCGACCGAACCATCAAGCTGTGGAACACGCTCGGTGACTGCAAGTACACCATTACCGACAAGGGCCACACCGAGTGGGTCTCGTGCGTGCGCTTCTCCCCCAACCCCCAGAACCCTGTCATCGTCTCTGCTGGCTGGGACAAGCTCGTCAAGGTGCGTACATTTGCTTTTGCACAACTCTCGCTACCCCTCCTATATGATGATTACCTATGTATTTGCTACTTCAGAGCTACGGCTATGAGACAATTATCACCTAGTACTGATACCACAACCCTCTGTTCAACTTGTCATAAGCAAACCTCTTTCACGTCAGAAGCTAACATGACTTGATAGGTTTGGGAACTCGCTTCCTGCCGCATCCAGACCGACCACATTGGTCACACCGGCTACATCAACACCGTCACCATCTCACCCGATGGCTCCCTGTGCGCCTCAGGTGGCAAGGACGGAACCACGATGCTCTGGGACTTGAACGAGTCCAAGCACCTCTACTCGCTCTCCGCCGGTGATGAGATCCACGCTCTCGTCTTCTCGCCCAACCGCTACTGGCTGTGTGCCGCCACCGCCTCTAGCATCATCATCTTTGACCTCGAGAAGAAGAGCAAGGTTGATGAGCTGAAGCCCGAGTACATGGAGGTTGGCAAGAAGAGCCGGGAGCCCGAGTGTGTCTCCTTGGCCTGGAGCGCCGATGGCCAGACCCTGTTCGCTGGATACACCGATAACCGTATTCGCTGCTGGGGCGTCATGGCGCGGGGATAAGGTAGTGCATGTTGGGTAGTGAATGATTGGGGCGTAACGGGAAAATCACGATTCCACATCTTCTGTAGCATGCCATGGGTTATGATTGATGCTCATGCGGGATGGTTTGGCGCTCTTCCGGCATCACGTCCAGGCGCTTAGAGTCAATGAAAATTCTCAAGTCCATGGCTGTATGTGGTGATGCTTGTGTGTTGGAGGGTTACTGATGTCTGATGCCTGACGAAGGAACGATTCCTCTTCATGTAGCTGGCGTGATAGTGGACATGTTTAGTCGCTTGACCACCTGTTAGTCTGTCCACACGTATATTCGTACATAATGATACCCCTTTTGCACCCACTCACCGTGCATGACAAGTCACTAGGTCTTACTCGTCTTTGCCTTTCTTGCTAGGAGTCCTTGTCAGAGAAAATTTGCTTTGTACGCAATATCTCGATTAAATAGGACAATAGACACGAACAGCGCAACCCTAACTCAACAAAGTGCATCTACTAAATTTACTAAAACTGAGGTAAAACGAGATGTTTAATATATCTATCTGTGCAGCCCAGACTCCAAACTCCAGACCATGCATCGAGTTTCCCTGTCATTGATTCGCATCCTCATCGCGAGCAGTACAAGTTCCGATATGAATTTCATCCAAGACCTTGCCGGCACCAAGCCGCCAATAAACAATGCTGCATATACAAGTTGAAGTGAAAATATTACTTGGCTCCAATTTCTAGTTCATCTTCTACCTCTTCATTTACGTTAGCTTTGACTGTTTACTGTGCTAACTCTCTTCATGGAATGAACTTGTAGCAAAAGTGATTGCTGGACGGTTGAGTGAAGGATATCAAGTCTCCGAGACCATGTGTATTCTTATACGAATGAGAGTATGGGCAATACTATCCATGATGGATAGTTAAGCATGACAAACTTGGGGAAGCCTGTCCTCGCCACATGTAGTTGTAGCGAGTGCTTTGCAAAACTTTGGATTCTTGACGAGAGAAGGAAGATGGAAAATAGAAATATTAAATCTCAGTCATTGTTTACTGATAATATCGAGGTATGAAAACAAATGTTGTACAAGTGCTAGTTACTGCTAAAAGGTGTCATGATTTTCGTTTGGCTGGGGCTGGACTCCAACCTTGTGGCTGCCACTCCTGACTCTGGGCGGCTTGCTTCCATGGAGAGTCCTTTGGCTCCTTTCGCATCCGCTTCCGTGGTGTGGCATCCGGCACATGATCCTCGACTGCTGGAGCTGGCGGTGTCTGCTCAGGCTCTGTTTGCCATGCTGCCTTGTCCCGTATTTCTTGTTCAACATTCATCTGCGTGACGCCACTGTCTGGATCTTTTGACTGCAGCATCTGCATGGGCTGTTGTTTATCCGGCGCATCAAGTGCTGATGGCTTCTCGGCCCATCTCGCATCGGCTTGAGCTGCCAGCTGCTTCATGCGTGCCTGGCGCATCAGATCTTGATGTTGTTCGGCGACGGTGGGCGGCTCGAAGCGCGTGTGCCGAAGCCACTGCATCCATGACGCTGCACCTGTCAGCAAAGTCGCAAGTTTCGATATAACGCACGTACGCGATATTTGCACGTCGCCATAGTGAGTGCTCCGACTATACTTTGCTATCCTCCTATTGCGCAGGGCGTGCAATGCGTCCTTGAATTCCCAAAAAGTGTTGCCCTGGAGATCGAAGCCTATGCGTTGTATTAGAGGGAGCAAGCAAGGATAGGCTGAAATCTCAATTCCATGACAGTTGCCTCACCCACAAGCCACTTCTTGCGCCATGGGAAGCGCTGCATCTTCCACTGATACCATGCTCGTCTAATTGGGCCTGGTGTGCCTGCCATTCTGCGTTTCGAGATGTTGGTGATGATTTCTGGGCGGCAAAGACGAATTCGCCGCCCCCAGCCGGTGACGTTGGGGCGGGTGGCTGGTGCGCAGACACATGGGCAAGCATTCCCCCACCAGCTGTGCCAGCTTCTTCTCCACACCGCATGCCGGCATTGCTTTTCCACCACCACCACAACATAGTTAAATTGTAGTGCCCTTGGAAGGCATCTTGAACTTACTCAACCATAACCTTGCGGGCTACCGACATTTTTCACCATCAGAGTCTCACGTGCCCAAACACTGCACTGCGGAACTTGGGAGCCTGATTTGCGCCCAACTCGCCCACCATGGCGTCTGTAACGTCGTTGGACCAGGACATGCGGAAGCTGCGGATGGACCGATATACTCCAAAGGCCGCCAACGAGGTCCGTAGCTGGATCGAAGATGTGCTCGGCGAGCGACTGCCGGCCGGTGACCTACTAGATGCGCTCAAGGACGGGACCGTATTATGCAGGTACGGCACTACTAGACAAACAACCAGGAGACTGGTAACAGGGTAAGTAACAGTAACTAACGCACAACAGACTTGTGAATATGGCGATTCCCACACCCGTCCGGTTCAAAAAGTCGGCAATGCCATTCATCCAAATGGAGAATATTTCTCACTTCCTCCGTGCCTGTGAGCAGCCGCCGCTGAATATGCCCGCCCACGATCGCTTCCTCACCGTCGACCTCTACGAAGCAAAAGATCCCGCCCAGGTGTTGCAGTGCCTAGGTGCCTTTAGCCGAGTCGCCAATGCAAAGAACCCATCCAACTTTCCCACCACAATCGGCCCCAAGAAGGGGCCTAGCCCACTGAGTCCTTCGGTAACTGGCGGCGGGGGCTACATCAGCACGCCCATGGCATCGCCTGGTTTGGGGCGAAGTCGGGGTCCAAGCACAGCCAGCAACACCAGCGGCTCAAGCACATTCAACCCGCTTGCACGACCACCCGCGGAAAGGACGCTTAGCGCGGCACGTACTGGAGGCTCGGATACCTCATACACCTCCAACGGGCTGCCCAAGTCACCACCGGGTGGAGTGAGCAGCTGGAGTAAAAAGGTCGACGAGGGTAGTACCGCACCGGCATGGAACATCCACCAGTATGGCTACATGGGAGGTGCCAGTCAAGGCAACCAGGGCATTGCATTTGGCGCACGGCGGCAGATTACGAGTGCAGGGCCACACGTACCGAACATGGCAGAAAAGGAGCGCTTGCGCCGAGAAAAGGCGGCCGAGGAAGAGCGACTACGTGTTCAGGCCGAGGAGGCTGAGCACAAGCGTCGCATCCAGCGCGAGACCGAGGAAGAGCGCATACGCATAGAGGAAGAGCAAAAGTGGGAAGAAGAGACACGCAAGCAGCAAGAGGCAAAACAGGCACGGCTCGACCAGCAAAAGCGACAATGGGAAGAGCAGGAGCGGAGGTGGAAAATTGAAGAGGAATCGCGGCTGCGTGAAGAGCGAGAGGCGCAGGCTCAACTCGAGGCTGAGACGCGACGAAAGCGCGCTGGGAGTGATGCCAGGCTCAAGGGACAGTACCTGAGCCAGTATCAAGCCGAGCAGGCCAGCAAGCCGCGTAGTCGACGGGGAAGCATCGACGAGCCCAGTGCCGAGCGCGACCGTATACGTGAGCTAGAGCAGCAGCTCGAAGAGGCAAAGGAACGCGAGCGCCAGTATCAGGCTGAGCGCGAGGGACGACTACAAGATAAGAAGGTGCGTTCTCGCTCAAAGAGTCGTACACGCGAACGATCCAAGAGCCGCGCTCGGCCAGCGCCTCCACCCCGCGCCCCATCACCACAAGACAGCAACGTCTCATGGGCACAGGAAGACGATCGCGCCTATCTTCGTAAGCAGTGGGACCAGACACAAAGACAAGCCCCGAGGTCGCTCCCTGAGCCTGCGCCGCCCTCCCTTCCAACCCGACCGCTACCGGAGCCGGCAACACGACCTCTCCCCGACCCCGCGGCATACGCAAAGCAGAGCCGGACAGACCGCTACCTCGCCTCGAACCCTGCCCCCGCGCCTCCAAAGCCTCAAACTTACATCCCGCCAGAGCTCACATCCACTTCTGAGCAGCGCAGTGAAGACGCTCGTCGAGCCGCATCACAAGCCAAAACAAAGGCTGCCGGCTGGGCCTCCAAGTCCCTCCTCGAACGTGAAATGGAGCGCGAGCGTGAACGCCAAAAGGAGTGGGAGGAGTCGCAGCGCGCACTCCAAGAAGCATCCAAGGATCCCAATGCAGGAACTGGTTCGGGACAAAGCTGGGACGTTAACCAGTACGGATACATGGGCGGTGACAACCAAAACAAGTTGGGCGGCATTGGCGGTGGAAAAAGGCAAATCATTGGCCCTAGGCCTTTTGGTCCTCGTTAGACTTGAGGCTCTATACCTTTGTTTGAGGTTCGTTGAACAAGACAAGACCGGCATTTCATTTGTTCCAGATTTGACAGACTGTGTGCATTTTAGCAAGCGTATTACCCCACCCGTCTTTTTCTTATGTACAAGGATGAAGGGAATTGCTCTTCATTGATATAGGTAGTCGTAGTCGTAGTGTTTGTTGAATAATACACGTAGATTATTGTGAAGAAGTGCCTTTTCATGACATAGTAGTAGCTGATCTCCAACAAGATCTAAGGTAATGAGTAGCTTGCAGCCGTACAGTAACACGTGCTCGCGGAATCCAAATATCGGAAACCGGAATCCAGCAACGCTAAACCACATGCATGTCGTACCTCGGCATGATAACGCTTTCCCCGTCTTCCATCGTAAGCTTCCGAACAACAACAACCGAACTGACCTCAACTTTTAAATCACTGCTTAAGCTACGGAACAACATTTGGTCTTGTCGTCACAGCACCTGTGTTTACAAGCCAAACGAGACGGATAAAGCACGAGAAAGAACATCAGCAAGGGAAAAGTGAGGAAAGAGAGACAAGGATACGTGAAGCAAGAGATAGAGAGAGAACATTGGCCGAGAAAAGCGAAGAGCATCGGTCAAAATGGCAGAAGCTTATCAGAAAGAGTTCTTCAACGTCACGTTTCCCTCGGAATACGTGGCGCATGTTGAGATCAATCGACCAGAAAAGATGAATGCGTTCAAGGAGATGTGAGTACTGCTACTTTCTCATATTGCGTTCTTTGGCTAGGAAGAGGTGATTGTATAAAGACAAGGACGATACATCTTCCCTGCCATCAGCATGGACATCATACCCTGCTATGCACCTATAACCCTTCAAAAGTTTCAAACTGACTTCTCTCCAGAATGTGGCAGAACCTCCACCAAATCTTCAACACCCTCTCTACCGACTCCTCGATCCGCTCCATCATCCTCACTGGCGCTGGCCCCCGCGCATTCACAGCAGGCCTCGATGTAAACGCCGCCTCCACCGATGGCCCTCTCGCCTCCTCCACCACCACGGACCCCGCACGCACCGCCAACGCCATCCGCCGTCACATCCTCGACTTCCAAGCCTGCATCTCCAGCATCGAAAAGTGCGAGAAGCCCGTCATCTGCGTCCTCCACGGAATCGCATACGGTCTAGCGCTCGACTTGAGTCTCGCATGCGACATTCGCGTTTCCACGCAAGACACGAAATTCTCGGTCAAGGAAGTCGACATCGGCATTGCAGCAGACATTGGTACATTGAGCAGACTTCCACACGCGGTCGGCAATGCAAGCTGGGTCAAGGATGTCGCGTTATCCGCCCGCGTCTTTGGGTCCGAGGAAGCGTTGCGCGTGGGGCTTGTGAGTGGCGTGTATAAAGATAAGATGGAAGCTGTGGCTGAGGGTCTCAAGTTGGCAACGCTGATTTCAAGTAAGAGCCCCGTGGCTGTGCTTGGGACCAAAGAAATCTTGAACTATTCAAGGGATAGGACTGTAGAGGAGGGATTGCGGTATACGGCTGTTTGGAATGCGGCCATGTTGCAGACGGCGGATGTGAAAAGTGCTATGAGGAGTGGAATTGAGAAGAAGGTGCCAAAGTTTAGTAAGCTATAGTAAGGTTTTGTTGATAAAGATTATGAGGAGAGGATACAAGATTATATCAAGATATGTCTGTCTTCAAAGTACAAGCCTAGACACCCATTTTCCAAGACTTCAGGCATAACATTTCTCAGCAGGGAAAATGGCAGTAGTCTGGAATAGCAGATGATGGGATTAAAACGTTTGCATGTGCGGGAAAGCTGGTGGTAATCCAAAGATATGGAACGATCATCATGATATTTCCTCAGCAATCAACTGGAACCGAATGCATGAACCGCGAACAAAAAGAAGGTGACATAAAGTACACGACGTTGTGGAGTTAAATGACTTAGAAAGCGTCATGTCATTGGCGCTGTTGCCAGATATTATACTTCACGATGCAGCTTGGCATACACCTACACCAGAGCCCCGCGTCAGCAGTAGAGAACACATAAAGCCATCTGTCCAGTTAGAGCAGCGTCATTATTAAGTTTCTTACCCAAAGTTTGGGACCGCTCCCGCTCATCCAATCTTGCACGACCCATTGCGACATGTACCCCTGGTATCTAGATCGAGACGTGGCGTCACCATTCAGCTACTCTCGGATTAGCTCTATGAACTACGTTCTTTTCGGTATCCCCGAGTCGCTGCTCTTCAGACGAAGCATCGTTCCATCCGACCTGCCCTCCTCTCCAGTAGGCGCAAATGTGGAGAAAAAAAGGTTGGGATACCTCAACATTTTACCACTGTCACCTATCATCTCTTGCACACTGATCATATATGAACTTCCATAATTTTTCAACAAACTAGTTGCGCAACCAAATGCGATTGTGGAATCGCCAATGGCAGCGAAAACAGTAAAGATCAGCGTCTTCTCCCGATTTAGCGGCCGATCTGGCGGCTGATCGTCGTCTGTGCTGGCTGGGCAGGGACGTGGGCAGTGGCCATCTACTGGTTCATTTGCGAATATTGAGGTGTCCGACGACCAGGCTCTGCGCCTTCCTTTCTCTGGTTCATCGAGATGGATCGGGCGTGGTAGGTGGATAGCGAGATGAGCAGTTCGGAAGCTCGTCCGTGAGAAGTTGGGAGGAGGGGGTAAACGAGTCAAAAGGGTGGGCGGAGCCGGCTTGGTTGGAACGTTTTTGTCGGAGTTGTTGGCTTCTTCTTCTCTTCTTCACATTTTTTGTTCAA
>Ga0265797_10009118_pt1 | contig 13020 bp, 13 predicted proteins | sample P2T30metagenome_FD_192433 | JGI IMG/M metagenome (GOLD analysis project Ga0265797, IMG submission 192433) | Plant litter microbial communities from East Loma Ridge, Irvine, California - P2 T30 | ecosystem: Environmental > Terrestrial > Plant litter > Unclassified | place: USA: California... | reverse complement strand
ATTTTAGATAGCCTTTTGAAGCTAATAAACAATCTCTGCATCAGCTAAGATACTACTTGCTATAACAGGCATATCAACGAGCAAACTGTTGCTACGCCATAGCTATACTCAAGTAGCCCTCAAGTTCAGATCATGCGCAATTATTGTTTTACAAGTGATATCGATGCTCAACAGCAGATTTTCACAACGCGGTGTTGTGGTAACAATGGAAGAAAGCAGTAAAAGCGCTATCCCTTTCATCTTTTTATAATTGCTCACTCTCTTGCTCCGGTCAGTGTAGCTTAAGGTTGATGGACACCCGTGAAAACCAAGATCAAGGCAAGTGCTGCTGCTGATTCTGGCTTCGCATCCAATTCTATACTATGTGACGCACTTGAAGCATAAACTAGAATCGGGGATCTAATTTCTGCCAGGTTTCTGTATTCATAAATCTTGTGCATTCATAGAGATTGCTGAGACGCCAAAGATAATCTCTACTGCCTTTTGATTAAATTTGACCAAAACTCCTCCTTCCATCTTTGTACCATCCGCTATGTCTCTCCTTCACTTCTTTCCAAATTGAACGGTTGTAGTAAGATAAAGCAAAAGTTGTTGTCTCAGGCTCACAAGATCTACGAGTGTTTCTGGTGCCCGCAGTCGATACACAATGAGAGAATTAAAGAATTCAATAGCCCATCACATCCTATCCTCCATCATCATGTACCTGCAATCTTCCGTGGAACATGCTCATCGTAATACAGAGTCTCTCCACTCTTTCCACCCTCGAACAAACCCAATGCCATCTTCGCAACCGCCTCTCCGCACCACTCCGGTGGCTCTACCATCTCATCGCCCATCCCATCCCAGATCCTGAACCTCTCAATTTCATGGTCTGCCATAACACCCCTATGCTTCCCTTCTAATAGCCCATCAATCATCTTCGTGCGTGTCAACTTTGGGTAAACGCCTTGCACGTTCAGAAGGGGCTCTTCATGCGCGAGACAGGAAACAAATCGGGTTAGTGCGGCTTTAGTAGTACTATATGGTGTCCATCCGTGGTAGGTTACGGCACTATCGCAGGCCGAGGTGAGAATAATCACCTTACCACGGCCGGCATTAAGTGGATGTGAGGTCCGTGAAGCACGGAGATGCGGAAGTGTGATCTGGACCTGCGGGTAGTTCAACTTGTCAGTTTTGGGAATCGCTTGACCGGAAGAGTGCAGCGTACCATGTTCATGGCTCCAAAAACATTGACATCAAAACTTCTCTTGACAGCCTCAATGTTCAGCTTCTCAAATGTCTGGATCGGTGTAATGATGCCAGCACAGTAAACCAGGGTGTCCAAGCCCCCGAAAACGTTGAAGCAAGTCGTCACCGCTAGTTCGCGGTCTTCATCGACTGTGACATCGCCCTCCACAATGCGCAAGCGCTCTCTTTGTTGCTTGGTGAATTCAAGTTTGATATTGGAGTCGATGAGACCGAATGCGATGACCTTTGCATTTAGAGGAAGGTATGGCGAGGACAGAATCGATTGTGTTATGGAATAGCCGATGCCGGAGGTTCCGCCGACGACGAGAATGACTTGAGGCTTGCCCGACATGGTGCAAAAAAGCGTGGAAACCTCCTTTAGGCCGCGCACGTGTGGAGAAAAGAGGTGCAAGTTGCTTGGAGATGATTTGGAGCTTGTGCTATTCCAGAAGGCCAAAGATGGACGTCTACCCCGCGCTAAGGCCAAAAGGAGTAAAATTGGGGTTCCGGGCGGCAGGTCAAACCAACCACGTCAAGACACGGTTGCCGGACATGATGCCGTTGTTGTGCCACTAATACATTCACTACAGACGAACACAAGCTTCCTTTGGCGCCCTCCGTGTCTTACATGATGCCTTCTTCAATAGCCTTGATCTGCAGTGCCAAAATTCTACTGTAATACCTGGAGAGCGCCAGGTTACCGCCCATGAACCACAGCCCCGGATGTCCACTCTTCTGCCACATGGTCCTAAACTCACCTTCATCGTTGAATCCCCAAACGTCGCTAACCCGATCTGCCACTTCGTCTCCAAAGATCTTCCGTGCTTGCGTACGCATGTTCTGATATCCGGTCGCAAACACAATTTCATCAGCTTCAATTTTCTCGCCATCTGCAAACTCGATGCCGTTTGGCAAGATCTGCGCAATTTCTTGACCCTGTTTGACCTTTATCTTGCCGTCAATAATGAGTTGGGATGCTCCAACATCAATGTAATAACCTCCGCCGCGCTGGAAGTACTTGATCAAAAGGCCCGAGTCCATGGGCCCGCTGTCAATTTGGAAGCCGGCGGCACGGAGACCATCGTGAATTTTCTTGTCATGATCTGCCTGTATCTTGGTGACCTTGGTTTGTTGTGTTTTCAAGAGCTCACTTGGCAGGCTCCAGAAAGTAAGATCGGCATCATCCACAGGTGGCGAATCTTGATCGTAGAGTCCCTTGTTGCCAATATCGGTTATGGCTTCAGATGAAACAACACAGGTTGTGCTACGCTGAACAATTGTGATGTCGTAGCCTTTCTCAAAGAAGTCTTGTGCAATGTCATGGCCAGAGTTGCAGCAGCCAACAACTACCGCCTTCTTTCCCTTCGATTCGGGGCTGGCACCAGGATGTTCCGAGCTGTGGCACAGGCGTTCACCTTTGAAGGTTTCCATTCCCTTTATTTTAGGGAAGTTCTTCTCGCCAGAATGGCCCGTAGCTTGCACAATGTGCCTGGGGTGCAGCGTGCGCGTTTGAGAGGTCCCGTCTGGCATCCGACGCTCTACAGTCACCGTCCACTGCTTCTTGCTCTCATCCCATGAGGTTGATTTGAGGCTCGTGGAAGTCCATACGTTGAGTTCGAGCAAGGTGACATAGGCCTCGAAGAACTCGGCAAGTTTGTCTTTTGGTGTGAAGACTGGCCAATGCGCGGGGAAGGGCACATAGGGCAGATGGTCGTACCAAACCGGGTCGTGCAGTACAAGCTGCCGGTAGCGCTTGCGCCAATTATCGCCAACCCTTTCGTTTTGATCGATCATGAGAGCTGGGATTCCCAGCATTTTCAGACGTGCAGCCACCGTTAATCCACCCTGCCCAGCTCCCAGGATCAGCACTATAGGGTCGATTTCCTCTTTCTCCGCATCGCGCTTCTCTTTCCAAGTTTTCCTTGCTGGGTCACCACCGTGCTTAACACCTTTGGTTCTCCTGTGCCCCAGAGGCTCTTCGTGGCCCTTCAGCTCTTGCAAGAGTGTGTACAAAGTAAAAATCTTCCACTGGCCATTGTGTTCAGCCAAATTCATGACACCTTCACCACGTCCGATGCTTGTCTCAAATGTGACAAAGAAGTTGATGCCTTGAACATCTCCGAGTATGTCGATAGCCCCAAATTTTGGTGCTCGGTAGTTCGTACTCTTGTCTACTTCAATCTTCTCCAATCGCACCTTGCTAGAGTCTAGGTATTCCTTGATGGCAGCATTGCCCTTGACTGTCCTGAGGTTCCAAGTCAAGGCTAAATGATCTCGCCAGTAGCTGTTGTCGTTGAAAAAGAGCTCGGCGATTGCAGAGTGGTCTTGCTTCGAGAGAGCGTCACTGAAGCCGCTGACTACTTCGTTTGCAACTTTATGTGCGTCTACAGAGTTGTTCTCTGATGATGTTGGGAACTCGCCGAGCTGTATGTTGACAGAGCCTGCCTCGGGGCGTTCGCTGGAGCGGATGGAGATATCGCCAACCCCCATGTTCGCTATTTTGTGTGATGACGTAGGATCAGGTTTGGAGTGAATGTAAGACACGTGTAGTAAAGATGAGGCAGTAACAGCACCGAGAGACGCAGACGAAGCCTTTAAAGATGCACCAAAGCCATCAGATGTGTAATCAGGTCTAGACGCGGGATACCCTCTTGGTGCAATCCGTATACGCGTCTAAGTGGCCAAGCGTTCGTTTTCCTAAAGCGCGTTGTGTATGCTCGGCAAACCTTCCTCGGAAGCAAGTGCGGGGAACAGCCATATATCCGGGGACATGACTTTGTACCATCTTCTCATGTAATCCACCACCCCAACATACCCCGCACAAATACCCGAAAACCGCATCGTTTCCGCTTCCAGATCTCTTTCTTTCTTGACGGCTGTAGGCCTGGCATTGCGAGGCCAACGCCATCATGGGCAGGAACCGCTTACTTAATGTGGCCTAGTGCATGCTTACCCCTTTTGGAAGAGACGGCAACTTCGTCACCTACTGCGGGCCATCACTTGCTTTAAATGCTTCGTTTCAATTCCATCTTCACATTCTAAAAGGTATTTGATAGCAATATCTCTTAGGTAGATGACATGAGCTTCGTAAACACTTCCCAATCTGGGTCCGGTTAGGACTGGCGGAGAGCCAAGACTTCCGATACTAGGCCTGCTTGGGGCATCCACACACGCAATACACATGGTTAAGTTGCGAGAAACTACATGTATAGAAACACTTAAAAATACTTTCGTCAGCAGAATGTTCGTCAAAAACATCCTCTAATGCCATCTTACGGCCCCACACTAAAAACGCATACACTCAAGATCACATTGAAACATCTTTATCAACAGTCGCTATGGGTGGTTTGAAGCCAACACTTTGCCATTGAGAAGGTTCTGATAATAGCACTTGTCACCTTCCAAAGCTCCGGCCATGTGGTGGGAAATACTCGCATACACTTCGACAAGTGACAATTCTGACAATCTTGTAGAAACACTGGAGACGTTCATGTCAACACAACACAATATAGGATATTACAACAGCGTTTGAGTTACAGCAACTTAATCATCATCGACCACAACCCGAGCACCCGAGTCTCTTGTCTTCGCCGCTTTGCGTATCGTTATCACCCAGCATTCTATCCTTAGCGCCATACCTGTCAATGAACATACAAAAAAGCCGTACTTTACGCGCCTACCGCATATTGACCTTCGCACATATACCCAGTTTATCGAAAGGAATAAGCCATTCTCCCCGACAGAAGCTGGCGAAGTTGATTCAGAGCTTGAAGAGATCTTGGAGTCCCAACATGCACTCGATTGAAATGAATGTCTGGGAACAAAACCTTTCTGACGCACCATCGTCCCGGACTCTCCTGGTGTCGAGGATGAGTTCATGGTATCCTGGTTCTTTCACCACGCGATCAGTGCTGGGACGTCTGCCCTAGTATTTCATCAAGGCTTGCTTGCTGCGTTTAATTCCCTCGGCTCTCGCAAAGAAACAGAAGCGCTGAAAGATGGCCCACTTGTAGAAACATCCAACGTGTCAGATCTCTTTCCACCCCTGGAGAAGATGCACAAGCTGCCTGTCAGCTCATCGTTTCTGCTGAAGAAGCTGTGGCACGACACGTTTCAGCACACACATCCGAAGCTCTGGACCTGCGGGATAATCGCCAATGATCCTCAGGCCAAAAACATGAGATCCCGAAGTATTGCAATATCAAAAGAGAAGACAGACAAGCTCGTAAAGTTGAGTAGGGAGAATAAGACATAACTTACCGCAACCATGGAAACCGTCACCGCGGCCGCTACACTCGCTAACGTTGACTCATCCAAATACGATAGTATCGTTGCTGGTGGCGCAACGTCACTCCGACGATTTCTCAGCCTACCAGAAACCAGCATCGGAGAGTAGATCGGCGTATACGTCTCCATGTACCTGAACATGCACGTGCATCCATCTTCTATTGCCCCGGAAAAGGAGGGAATCCCCGCCAAAGACATGACTGCCCTAGATATCTTTTCCTGGGAAAAGGCCCGCGAGGTTCGGCCCACGATCATCAAGGAAGTCGAGAAGAACGGTAAGAGCAGCAGATCAGCCCTACTAGGCTGGACGGGAAACCAGCACAAATGTTGGCTCGATAAAGTCGGCAAGAACCGGACGGAAAGTATCGAGCTCACCAATATTGACCTTTGGAGGCCAAAGCCTGCCATGTTCGAGGGAAATTGGAGAGTTGGGCGCATGACTTTCAGCCAGTGCTCTTCGGTGTCGGGCTCAGCTTACACTACAGCTACCGTCACCGGCGGAGACGGGTGCATATCGATTGGCTTTTCATGGCTAGATGGTGATCTTGAGATGTCGTTGATGCAGCGCTTTCTGAACAGTGCAAGGCTGTGTATTGACAATTTGGCGGCTGGAAAGAAGAGATTCTAGAATCTCCCCGACTTCGCGTCCGTCCGCCCGCCCTTTCAAGCATTGTAAAAACACATGAAGAGTAAGAAACGAACAGGCCTTTGGGAAAGATGAGTCGTTTTCTCATGGGTATAGCATAATACCTACACCGCTATTGTATGTTGTGTCATGACAAGTTCAGTTATAAAGTTAGAAATGTAAGATATACTCAAATTGGCAATATCACGCTACCACAACCAACAAACCTTTTTACCCCCTCCCGTTTTCCTTTTAATATTTTTTTTCAAGATGACAATGAAGTACGTGGTTCGTACAAGTGTTTTTCTTTGCTTTTCTACGCTAACCCCAATTTTCCTCTCCAAGGTTGCCTGCCCGCCCGCCCCCTTGCCAGGATCAGAAACTTAAAAATCACAAGCTTCCCGCCTCAACATTAAACATGTGGCTGCAAATGAGCCAATACCCGAGTCCGCCATGGATCGCCATGTGGGTCTCTTGCGCGAACTTTGGAAATCTCCGAGAGAAAGAGAGAGAAATGTGGTAACGTTTACCGGTGTTCTTATCCGAACGAGTCAGGGCATGCGGTTGAATGAATGAACATGTTGCTCTAGGAGCGTTGAATACAAGTCCCATGACCATGCACCCAGACCGCCTCCCGCCCCTGTGACTGTATACGTAAAAGAAAGCCACCCTGCCTGGGTATGATGCCCCACTCAAACGCCATGATTGATCCCAATACACATAGAAGCCCTCCTATTCCGTCCCATAGACTATAGACCAAAAAGAAGATGACCCGAGAAGCCAACCCCCCGCCCAAAAAACACTTTTAAGAGAAAATAATCGTACAGGGTAAACGACGCATTACGATGAAGAAAAAGACATGGAGAGCAAATGAATGGAAGGAGACTTTTTCTTCTCTCTTTCTAAACCATCAACGTCAACTCTGCCGTCTAGGCGTCCACCCCCACGCCTTCTGATTCATGAGTTGAGCTTCATCGTCGCTATCGTACGCCCTCTTTGGCGTCTCGGTCGCGCTACTCTTTAAGCTCTCGTTGCCCTCGGTTATATCATCCAGGCTCATTTGCCTGCCTACTCCCCTGTCCGCAACGTGAATTTCTAACGTGTTTGCTGCACGGCCACCCGTAATCTCAACTTCAGATGCCCGCCTCTGGTAGTCTGGGTTTGGCTCAGTGTGGACAATGACCTCCTTTGTTTCCTTGATCTGGTTGCCGATTGGGGCGAAGCTAATTGCGCGGTCGGTACATTTGGCGTCGATGGTGTAGGAGTGGAAGCTGGAGAGTTCGTGGCCCGAGGCGCAATGGGAGCGGTGCGCTGTGCTGGTTCGTTGGTGCGTGGCGGACATGTTTGATGACGATTTGAACTCGTTTGCGAGGGATGCAAGCCCCGTCTTGCGCGACGCGGAGATGGCGATGCGTTTGATGAGGTTGGCCATTGTCATTTCGATGTTGAGCTTGACCAGGTAAGCGAGGGGGTGGAATTGGATGTAACTGGAGGGTAATCAGTCGGTTGTTCAGAAAAGGGTTTAAAGAGAGGTTACTGACACAAAGGAGTTGGGGATCGACATCGCAGCGATAATCATGACGTCCATGAGCAGTGATACGATGACCATTTTCTGGTTGAAGCGCACGAGCTGATTGTATTTGGTAAGACCGTTGTTGATGAGGTTGGCCTTGACTGTTCGTAGAAAGTACCAATTCAACATGGCGTCAACAACAAGGTACAGGCACTTCTCAACTCTGTCCCACCACTCGTTGATATAATGGTAACTATTACCGCGTTAGCCCGTCGCAAAGTGTGGCTAAGAATACCGGAGAAAGTACATGTGCAATCCATCGCACATATCCCCATCGGTAGTACTTTGCTTGGTAATAGTCAGACTTACTTGGCGCTAATTTGCAATCGTGCTGGAATCCAGATATTGAACACACTGATGTTGATGGCTGTCACAAATACCGCAGTAACAATCATGATCATTTTCGAGCGCCTACGGTCGGGTACGATGACGCGAATCCGGTTGATGATGATCTGGAGAAGGAGCTGGACCTGAATACACCACCAAAACAAGATTGTAAAGTAGAACGCGAAACCTGATTTCTTGTCAACACTGAACTAAGAAGCGACATGGACAATACCTACTCGGTTTGATAATCTTCAACAAGTGCAAAAAGCACTCAAGTCCCATGAGGAACGAAACACCGAGCTCCAACCATATCATCCAAACGTACACGCTCCTCAACGGGGCTCGTGATCCCTTTGTCTGGCCGTAGCCGAGATATATCGCCAGAATCACATTACAGAGCGTCAGTCCCCAAACCATAGATGCGATAATGATGTCCGTTCTCGTAATCGGTTCCTGCTCGTACGTAGGAGAGATGAATGGGCCCCATGGCTTGAACGAAGGGTCATTGTGAAACTCGGGCATTATCGGACGTCGGAGGCGAGTCCGTGAATGATGGCGAAGATGTTCTACACGAAGAGCAGGTTCAGTGCAGCCGATGCTGCGTTTACTCCACGGGGGCTGGAGGATCAGCTATAGTAGCAGATGCGAAGATGCTCTCCATTTTGGTCGAGCTGGAAGGCTCCGCAACGGAAGCTAACGAATCTGCAGGAGATGAAGCATCGACTTGACAGACCCTTGAGTCGAAATAGAGTTTGCGATTTGGTAAGCCTGGCCGTTGTTTGAAAGGCGCTACCCTCATTCGCTGCAAGTTACAGCCTTTGTGGATAACTGAAAGAGCCCGACGGGGAGTCTCGTCGCCTATTGCGCCACCCTAAAACAGCCCTGATGGTTCGTGCGTCCGTAGTGAAGTGCCTGGCTAGTCGTGTCTGCGGGACGGGATCTATCTGCAAAGCCCAATACCTTACCTAGCTTGACAGGGTACAGCATCCTTTTTGTGGGTGATGTGCACTGTGCGCATCCAAATCCTCGATAGATCTTCATTCAAACAGGCAGAAGGACTCCCCAGCCATCGCTGCCGACTATTCCGCTCCCAACGAGATTGGGCAAGCTTTGTAGGGCATCATCACAAATAAGCTACGCTTCAGTAGTGAAAAAGAAGTCGCCATATTCAAAAACGCGTTGCGGCGCGCCACACTGGCGACGGCGCTGTTCAAAGCCATAGCGCATATCATGTTCCCTAGACCACGGTAGGGGACTTGCCGGGGGCGTGCCGACGATCTTGTTAGGGGGCTGTGGGTAGGTGTGGCGAGTCTTCCGTGCGGGGTGATTCGCTGCTGCAATGCTCCTGCTCATGCTTTAGGCCTGGAGTGATGGGCCGCAACGCGAAAAACCTATGACGGAAGCTACGTAATGACATTGTTCGCTACCTGGGACAGTTTGTCAATGCCGCCTTTGCATCGCCAGACGGGCGTGTTGAAGTTTTCCCCGGTCAATTGGTACCAGGACTCAACCATGGACGGAGGGATTCACCAGATGCAGGTGATCAATGCGACTCCCAGCACTCCGGAACTGGTTCTCTCCTCAAGTTCCGCCTGCTCGGTTTAACATGCGGCGTGATGGCGTACTGGAGGCGGCGCAATGGCACCGACGGGTGCCATACGTGCCATATCAACGCGCTCCGTGCTCACACCAACTAGGATACTCCAGGCTCACCCATGGATGTGTGGTTGCAGTATTTGTTTGGCGAAATTTGGACGTTTCTAGACAGGGCTACTAGCTCTGGGCGAATGTTGGAGACAGACAGGTTCCACTGTTCCAGCCTCAGGGAAGATGGTTGCTAGTGAAACACGCGCTGACGACTTCTAGAGATGGAGGAGAAGCTGCATCGGTCCCGTTGGGTGTACATGGAAAAGGTTCTCCACATTCTTCAAATTTGTCGGGGGCATCGCCCATAGGGCCGGGGAACAGGATCGAAGAAGCCCTGACGCTGATCTCTGGGGGATGTGCAGCTGTCATCCGCCGATGCAACATGGGCTTTGCGACTAGCTGGAACTTGGAAAAGGCGGGATTCAGCTTGGGCTCTAGAGCCGGTTTTCGCCTTCTTGTTTTTCAGCGTGAATGCCCGCAAGCGTAGGTTCCCAGACTTCTCTTGCGACAGGCCGGAGTGGAGACTTAGCCTTCGGAGGCTAGGCCAAAACGGGCTTAGTCGCTGCACTGGATCATCGGAGCAAAAGACGCCAGCCGGCCAGCGAGCCAGACTTTTGCTGGTGCTGAAAACCCAGCATAACACGAGCAGCGCTGGCTTGCGTCGACTTCTCTTCTCAGCGATATCTCGTATTCATCACGCGCGCCATCCATAAACCCGAAATTTCGTCGAATACACTGCGCCCCTTATGCGCCGATCACCCTCCTCCCCGTTCGCGTCCTCGTCCCTGGAAACCTGCGCCTTACTCAATCCACAATAGAGCAGGTCTGGATTGTACCGCGACCGCCTTTCCGACTTATCGCATGTCTTCATCGCCGACCTCGGCAAGGCCTGGATGTCTTGGCATATTCGAACAGTAGCGAGATTGCCGACAAAGGCCTCGTGTTGAAGAAATTGAAATGGCATTGAAGTAAATTTGGAGCATGGTAAGCCTATCCATCAGGTTGCGCTATGCTTTCCGTTATAGTCAGGACTGGAGAACCATTTCAATCTCACCCAACAGCTCATGGTAGGGAGATCTCGCACTTTCGGGGTTTTAAAAATTTGGTCAAATCTGCAGCCATGGCCATCACGTCAGCCCGCCTTTAGAATTGTCTTGGTGGCTGGCTATAGGATTCCTGTGAGCTACAAAACTTCACAGGGGGTCCAAAACTGATTGTCCACCAAACATCCTTGGAGATAAGATCCTACCCCTGACAGGGAGCAAACAAAGTCCTGTTGGTTGAGACCTCGTTGAACAGTAAAGGTATGCGTCTACGGAATAATGGCACGGATCTCAGTGGCAATTCCTCCATAGTATTAGAAGGGCTGCTTCGACTTTGCCTGCAATTAGATTTGCAAGGGCATGGTACAGTGTCGACGTAAGAGCAGGGTCAAGAAACCCTCATTTCACGCGGTCCTGTCCGGAATTCCTTCTCGATTTGTAGAAAGAAAGGGAACTCCTATCGGATACCAACACCTTACCGACGGGCATTGCAACAGCCTGCGAATACCATCAGCCGTGTTGGAGACAGGCTACTGGGCCACTATGGGCTATGATTCAGACGGCTAAAGTATGCAGCTAGCCAGTATCTTCACAGCATTTGACACTGGCATAAGTTACTGCAGTCGAAAACAGGCAGTGATCTTGGCGACATCCAAGGGTGGCTCGGATACATTTGCTGATATACATTCCGTTGAAGCCTGGTTGGATGCGACTGCCAGGCACCGTCATAGGGCCTTACCTGGATGCCGCAAGTTCCAAGGAGAGGAGTGTACTAGCTGCTTCAAAACCTCGTCATTGACGCTTATAACGGAAATTATAGATGTTATCAGCGAGTCCTGCACCCTGTAAGCGGCTTTACGGATGGGTACATTATTGTCGTGTTATGGGATTTCTTCGGTGAAGATGGGTATGTATCATGCTACATAGGTTTCAGTGAGAGGGGTGTGGTGTTGAGTAACAAGGGGAAATGCGGAAGAGCGAGGGTGTTAACAAATGATCCGCATCGACTAAGCCGTGCCGTTGCCCCGACGTGGTCGGCGTGATGTCTTCCAATCGTCAACTCCTTCCCCGCAAATCTGTCATCCTCAGCAGTTGGTACAATCCAGGGCCCCTCGCAGGGTCTCCATGCAAGCCACGTCACTTGCATACGAACTTACTCGCCACCTCGATATGGGACTGTCGCAGGCAGAGCAGGCATGGCGAAGTTGGCAACATTGCATAGCAGACCTGGCGTCGTTGACCGGATTGTGACCGTGCCTAGTCTACCACACAAGACCACCGCTTCTATGTATAGAAGTTAGACTACCAGATAAGGTTCGGACGTGACGGAAGTGCTCATGTTCTGGCTAGGTGATGGATATCGTCTACCTATGCGGTTCGGACAAAGACTGATAGTGGAAGATAGACCCGCCTGAGCAACCTACGCCGAAGCTGGCTTAGCCTGCCCCGCATTTTGCGCAGGCACCACTATGTTGAGGCTCTCCACAGACTTTCATCACAAATCGTATTGCGCAACGATGCAACCATTTGTTCACCAACCCGCTATCACATGTCAAGAGATTATGGACACCATTCAAGTGAACTGTTGGGGATTTGGACGTCTATCACCTTGCAAACTGCTCTCCCAGATCTTAGCTCTTCGGGTCAATCATGTATGCGCCGCTCGACATAGCAAAACAGCAGATCCGGCTCTTGCATCTGAATCTTGGAGATGATGGCGTCGAGCTGAGTGGTGCCTTTGGGGATGCGCCGACCGATATTGACCCAGATTATGAAGCAATTCCGTACGTCTGGGGTACATGAGAAGACCCTGGCAGCATTCCCATTAAGCGATTTGAAGATATGGTATCAATTAGGAAAAAAATATTCAATCGGTATTGTGTAGCGTACGTCTGCTGGATCGATCATGTATGCTTTGGGTCGACGCACTATATATGAACCCGAACGATTTGAAGGATAGAGCTAGTCAATCAAACATCATGGACAAGGTATGTAGCCATGCCCATCAACTATAGGTGTATTTCGGTAATGCCTTTGAAGATGGCAGATTTACGATTGAAGCTGTACATCAACTTGGAAGAGACGCCAGTCTAAACGAATTCAGTTGCATGGAACATGACCTGAACGTTAAACAGGTAAGGCTTTGAGTGCCCAATTCTGCTTCAACCATATACTATGTTCTTTGAATACGCTTTAAACTCTCGTGCCTAGGCTATTCAAGAACATGTCTGTGCAAGAGAGGTTGTTATTTTCGCGGTCCGGTGTCTATTTCAGGAGTATCAATGATCAAC
>Ga0265797_10009117_pt1 | contig 13020 bp, 15 predicted proteins | sample P2T30metagenome_FD_192433 | JGI IMG/M metagenome (GOLD analysis project Ga0265797, IMG submission 192433) | Plant litter microbial communities from East Loma Ridge, Irvine, California - P2 T30 | ecosystem: Environmental > Terrestrial > Plant litter > Unclassified | place: USA: California... | reverse complement strand
CCCCCCCCCCCCCCCCCCCCCCCCCCCCCCCCCCCCCCCCCCCCCCCCCCCCCCCCCCCCCCCCCCCCCCCCCCCCCCCCCCCCCCCCCCCCCCCCCCCCCCCCCCCCCCCCCCCCGGGGAATTATGTTACGCTGCCTGTTATTCCGCCGAAGGGCGAGTGAGGGAGTGGGGTTGTTGATAGGAGGGTTGGATGAGAAGTTTATGTAGATGTGATGAGATGTTGATCGACTATATACAAGACCTCGCGTTCGCCCCAATGCATACCATCAATTCCTAGCTGATCAATCGGTAATATAGCCATGTCCTAACATGGAATTTACAGGACTCCACCATTTAGATAGCAAGAACACAACAACGCAAATCATGAAAAAATGCTTACATTGTGTAGAATGCTATGCCAATACCCTGTCTTCAAAAAAAGAAGAAGAAACAACACACCCGCAATTCATCCTCATACTGAACCTTAACACGATGCCCAGATGAATGAAATAGCACAAACTTCGAGAAAAAAGCCTCATTCACAGCTATGTAACAATGACAACAACAAGAACCTCAACGTCTACCACTACCACTACCACTCCCCACCAATCTTATACTGAAAGAAAGAACTATTCAACCTCCCGCCCGTAGCCCTCCAGATCTGGCTTGCGGACGCCATCATGAACACACCTGTATTGAGAGCATGTCAGTCAGCACAGTAAAGTAAAGTCACACAACCACCCAACTTGAGAAGGAAAGTGAGGAAACTCACCCCCAAACATAACCCTAACGAAATTCCTCTCCACCTCGCTCGTATACGTCGTGCGCATCTCGTCTAGTTGGTTTTGCACGGGTCTGTAGGCTGGGACGCGGTTCCATTGGGTTTCCCAGTTTGGTGGGTTGGGTTGGTTGCCGCTTGTCGACGATGCAGTCCCTGAGAGAGAAGACGAGTGGTTGTTTGGAGAAGAAGAGTGGGGGTTTGGAGCGGGAGCAGGAGCGGCTTCGGCGCCTGAAGGCTGGGAGTGGTGGAGGTCATAGTCGGCTAGGTAGGAGGCGGTGGTGAGGATGCGGGTGTTTGTTGTTGTTGTTACGGACATTTTGGGCTGTCGTTTGGCTGGTGGAGGTGTTGGAGGTGGTGGTGTTTGGAGCTTTGCTGGATGACTTGCTAAGTGAGAGGACGACGAGGATGCGATGCGACACCGCGAGGGACTTGACTACTGCCGGACTGCAAGCTACCTACTAACCTACTGTACCTTTGGCATGTGACTTACCTTAGCTAGCTGCTCTGCCGGGGTGTGGAAGTCTTGTCGGGGAGATGGATGGACCCCACCGGATGAGATGGGCGGACCGGGGTAAGCACTAGGCAGATCGGATGGGGTGGACATTCGGTTCTAGCCAGTCCGGATAGAGTTCGCACTTGGGGATGTGACCCTGCGGATGCGGTCGCTTATGTTGATTGATGGTAGAGATATTGTTTCTTGTCGTCCAGTGTCTAATGTGATAGCTTCCTGTTACTCGCATCAGTGTTGTGGAACCATCTTCCCTTACGACCAACAACTCGATCCTTTTGAAGATCGTCAACCACATCACAACCACATCGAAAGCGATCAACACAACACAATGACAACCCCATTCCCCGCCCTCCGCGCCGCCGCAATCGACGGCAGAACCCACAACATCTACTACCGCCAACACCAACTCGAAGCCCTGCACCAAGGCCTCCTCGACCACACTTCGGAGATCAAAGACGCACTAGCAGCAGACTACGACCACACGCCGGCAGAAATCGCAATTGAGATCCATCTCGCCTTGTCAGCTCTCAAAACTAGCTATGAGACGTTGCAGCCGACAAAAGCACTCGCAGAGGAGTACTTGATTGCGTCCGGGAAAGACGCCCCAGCGAACAGAGTCCCCGCGGGTATTGCGTACATTGAGCCTTGTACGCATACGCTGCTGTACTCCGTCGTAGCGCCACTGAGCGCAGCCATCGCAGCAGGGAACTGCGTGATCGTTCTCGTAAGTCCCAAACAACCCCTCCCAAATCTTTTCAACAAAACTAACAATTCCGTCAGCTCGAGAACAACCTCCGCACTCTGACCGCCGTCCTCCGCCAAACCCTCACCCAAGCCCTCCACCCAGACACACTCGCCATAGCGTCCTCGCCCGTCCGCGATCCTGCGATCCTCAACTCAGCACTTGTCATTGACCAGAACAGCAATGAACGTTGGCCTAAAGCGAATGCCCTCGCCTCGCCTTCGCACAGTAGAGTTTACGCTGTTGTGGACCGAACAGCGGATGTGAAGCTCGCTGCGAGAGAGCTTGTGGCTGCTAGATTCGCGTTCGGTGGAAGCAGTCCTTACGCGCCGGATTTAGTGCTGGTGAACGAGTTTGTGAAGGGCGAGTTCTTGAGCGCTGTTGTTGAGGAGAGTCGGAAGTTGGTTGATGCGGCGCGAGTGTATGGGAGTGAGAAGAAGAGGGGGAAGGGTAACGTTGCGGAGAAGATTGAGAAGTTCAGGAAGGGCGATTCGAAGGTGAAGGTGGTGTTGGAGGAGGTTGGCGCTGTTGTTTTGGACTTGCCTGCACGACGATCGGAGATGTTGGAAATCAAGACTGAAGTGCCGGTTATGGCAGTTCATGCGATCAAGAGTCTGGACGATGCCATTGACTTTATCGGCAGTGCTGAGGGTGGTCCGGCGCTTGCGGCATACCACTTTGGCAACCCACAGGTCGGCAAGTACTTGGCTCAGTTCATCGACGCTCGGGTCTCATCCGTCAATCACGTTCCTCGCGACTTGCTCATTGGACCTGCGCGCCCGGTCACACAGATCTCGGAGTCATCGACAACATACACAGTCGAGATGTTCTCACTCTCCAGACCGGCGTTCATCCAGCCCTCGACTTCATCCTCAGAAATCGCAGCGGCGCTGTCATCAGCAAACGGTTCCGCGGCGCGCAAACTGCTGGAGCAAGCTTTGTCGCCGTTGAAGGCCATGAAGCGGAAGCCGGGTGGTGGTGTTGGTATGTTGTGTCTCGTGAAGCCTTCTTTCGAGCGTGCTCGGTATGCTGACATTTTCTGCGCCAGGTTTCTTCGAGCAGGGCTTCCTCATGAATGCTGGGCTGATCCTTACTGTTACCATCAGTGCGACGACGGCTGGAACGATTTGGCTTGTGAAGAATGGGAGGATGCCATCTTGGGGGTGGAGGGCTTAAATGGAAGGTGTGGCAAGGTGTCTGCGGGAGAGCGTGGATGTGATGTTGGGGTAATACGAGTGGATTGTCGAGTTGAGATCGCAGACAGAAGTACTTCTTGTGCCAGACTGCGCAAACTGCGTGTTGTTCCACATTCGATGACTTCCAGCGTGTGAATGCATGGTCGAGGAGCTGTAAGGACAGCCTGGACAGGGCCACTGAGTCTAGCAGAGTAATGTGAAGGCGAGAAGCCAGATTCCTGGACTATGCTGGTCTTGCCGCCAACGTGAGGTAACAGTAGCAACTGGACAGGGTGAGGTCTTCTCACTGTGTCGATTCCGACTTGTGTTGGTGTCCGGTGCAGTGGCGTACTGGCTCGCCTCCATATGTCGATGCTGTCATGTTTCCAGGTGTAAGAAGATCGATTTGGGCATGAACCGCAGTCCAAAGACTCCACTCCAGTCACCAGCTTAAATGATTCGGAACCTGTCGTCTTCCCGTCCCAGCTCCTGGTGCACGCGAATCGCTTCGCCGTCCATTATGCCGTACACGTAGGCACACTCCAGAAAAGTGTAATCACCGGGCATGGGAAGAGGTCTCATCACAACTGGCCACTGGCATCCGTAGAGAATAGCGAGGACGTCTCCAGGCTGGGTGCATTCCGGGCCGAGTCCCAGGTGGCCATCTTTTGTATAAAAGATCGCACGATGAACACCAGCCCCCCTCAAAGCCTTGGCGTAATCGATTGCAGCCGCCTCCTCGTCGAATGCACCATCCCCCAGGTCAGCCTTAGACGGGGTTTTGTGACGTGGGTAGGACTGGTGGTCTTTCAGATATCGCTTGAAGCTCTGGTAGCCTTGCAAAGCTTCTTCGTCGGTGGCTCGTCGTCCACTGTGTGTACATCCAGCTTGCAGAACTTGACTGGCTTTCGTTTCGAATCCGCTTTGCGGATCTTCCCTCAAGCTAGACTTCGGACCTCGACTCTCGACCAATGCTATAAGGCCGTTCATAGCAATCACTTCGACCTCGTGTGGTGTAGCGTGAGATAATTCTTCGTCCATCCTGCCAAACAGATCTTCGGCATAAGGATCGGTACCGACCAGTCGGAGACCATCTGATGTTGCACACACCACTTCTGTCATCTCGTCAATGAGCACTCCGATGACTTCAAGACTGTTCATATTGCCGGTGGAGTTAGACAGAAGCATTTGCGATCGATTGTCGGCCCGAAAATGTGCCTGCAATGGCAGAGGGTGGTAGTCGGCTAGGACCTCGCGATCTATTACTGGAACCCATCATGGCCACAAGCCATCTTCCTTCCCATGCGGACTTGCACAGACTTCCCCAAGTAACGAAAGACTCCTCATCTCTTAGATAGCAAATCTGCATACATTGCCAAAAACTTCAGGTACACCGAGAGTGTAGTCGGGCTGTAGGATCGAAGGTAGTACTGATGTCCGTGTGTGCATCTGCCAGAGAGGGATAAGGGCGAAGATTCTATCTTTGCGGTTCGTTGTATTAAAAAGGGCGAACCGGTTGATAAACTTCCACAAATCGGATTTCTCGTATTGGAAGTCGCCAAATGTCTTGTCTGCTGTTTCGAAGACGAACATCGCATTCAATATACCGACCATCTGTTCATGGCTCATTTCTGGCAAAAAGTTCCATTTGAGAAAGAGCCATTTCGCGACTCTGAGGATTAATTCTAGAGGTGCGGAGTAGCCTCGTACGTGACAAGTGCTGCTGGGGCTAAGTGAAACCTCCTGGACGACCCATAATCGCGTAAACCATGGATTACCGAAGAACGCAAGCAGGCCAGACTGCTCGATGTCAATCGAGAATTGGACGCCTGTTAGACCTACTTTACGTTGATGCAACGTCGTGTACGCATCGATGCCTCCTTTAATTTCGTCCAGAATTTCACGCCATATCGCGTCCATCGATTCAACGATCCTAGGCATCTCGCTGTCGTCCAAACCAAGATAGACAAGGTTATGGGACGTTTGGGTATAGATCTCGTACATCATGCCGACCTGGTGTCCTCGCTCCGTAAAATCTGCCTGGTTTATGCATATAGCATCGATCCACAATATCCTTGGCTTGTCTCTCAGTCGCATGCAGCGTAACGCAGCCTCCGATGTCGCCGGAACTTGTACGTCGCTGCCCTGAAGGTTGATAGTAGCTTTGATGGTTTGGTTCCCGCAGACGTAAGAGATGGTTTCGTAGTGTGGTGGTGCTGGGAGGTCAAGATAAGCGGTTGCGAGTGCGCAGAAGAGCATGTCATCGCCCGATCCAGGCTGAAGGGTGAGGAGCCGGATCTCCTTTCGGTTGCGGTCGAGGGGTTCGTATTCGTACATCTTCCTTTCGTGAGCACATCAGGGGTGTGTCGTGGCGGGTGAGAGGGATGTTGGGCAAGTAAAGTGAAGAAATACTGCTCAAACTGGTGGAGATGCTCTGCCTTGCGGACAAACTCAGCTTCACCGGTCTGACATGCCTGGTGGTTGTAGGCGCAGCAACGCAGCGAGCGTCATGTACAATGGCGTGGTGGGCTGACCTTTAGCTGCAGCACAGCAGCCGACTTGGCGAGAACCGAGTTTTGCGGTATCGACATCCAAGTTTAGCAAGCTCTTGTTTTCCTATGTCATGTGGAAACCCCAAACCACCTCACCTGGTGTAGACAGCGCTCACCATGCCTGTCTCCAACTGCTACAATACCGGTTTCGAATGGGAGGGTGAGCCGACGGGCCAGACGATTCCCTTTCCCACCAGCTCCAATCAAGCCTACAAGACAGGCTCGTCGTCATCCGTCGCCATCCTCTTCATCTGCGATGTGTTCGGATGGGAGTTTCGCAACAAGCGCCTGCTCGCCAACAATCTAGCTCGCTCGGTAGGAGCAACAGTATACGTGCCAGACTTGTGAATGTGCCTCGACGTTAGCTCCTTGCAAAAGTAGCCGCTGACCTGTGGAACTCGTCAGTAGTTTCAATAACGATCCCCTGCCCGCAGACATCCTCACTACCCGCGAGCCGCCCTGGGCCGAACTCAACCTTGACGCCTACCTCACTGCCAACTCCCGCGAGGCACGCTCTCCGGAGATCCTTGCCTGCGCCCGTCACCTACGAGCCCAGTGCGCCAAAGTCGGCGCAATCGACTACTGGTACGGCGGGTGGGCGGGCTTCCATCTCGCAAGCGAGAATTTCAATTCGGCGGACAACGCGCAGCAGCCTTTACTCGACTGCCTAGTCATTCGCCACCCATCACTGCTGACAGAAGGGGACATCGACGCCGTGTCGCCGCAGGTACCGGTGCAAGTCCTAGCGCCTGAGGTGGACGCGATGTATACGCCGCACCTGGAAGCGAAGACTTTCAGAGTGCTTCAAGAGAAGTGGTGCCGTTTGAGTATAGACATTTCCCAGGAGTGGAGCATGCGTGCTTTGTGAGAGGCGATCCGGAGAAAGAGGGCGAGAGAGATGCGATGGAGAGGGGGTTGGGTGCTGGGTGGTTGGGAGAGTGGTTGGTGATTCCTGAGGCAGACGCTTGACTTGGGCTGTCCTCATCCTGACAGCTCACAGAAGTTGATGTCATAACTCAAATGAAGTTTTTGTAACGTGCTCGGTTCTAATGAAATCTCAATGAAATCTCAACTGGAAAGAATGCGAAAGGGCTATCATCTCTGCCAAGACCTTGAATTCCATCTCAAATCATCAAGCGTCGACCTTCAATCTCAACTCATCCGCACTCTCCAACGTCAACAACATACCATCCGGCAGATCCTTGATTGGAACATGGTTCCTACCACCAAACAGCTCCTCTTTGCTCCCAGCAAAACACCACACCGTTTGTGGCTTCAGCGTGATGCGATACGCGTGTCCACTCTCGAGCTGCCTCACAGGATCTGACAAGGGACTGACATCCTCGAGATCCTGCCTCGTCACGAGCGGCTTGGAAGACCGGACTTCCACCACACTGTATGGGTACAGAGCCTCGCGTGGGTCGCAGCTGCCGGGGAATGGGTCCTTGCTGATGACTTCGCTGTCGGCGGTGAGGTCGTAGAATGTGAAGTGCTCCATGCGGAAGCCCTCTTCCAGGATCGTGCCGTTATCTTGCTCCCCGCGAAGCTCGATGGTCAGGACATCAACATTGGCGGTGGTTATTGTGGTGGTGGCTACCAGCTGAGGCGCATCTGGCGAAGAACGTTGGTAGGTATCGGAGGTGAGGGCGAGTTCGATCTTCACTTCTACATTTTCTAAATAGTCGTTATTCATCTCGGTCGCCACTTGCAACATGCATGCTCCGTGGCAATGATTACTTACGCGAAGGCATATTTTGGTAGGTGGTTAGGGAAAGACGCAGAAATCTACACTGCGAAATTCCTGCCGGCGACATCACCTCGTGCCTGCTGAAAAGAGGCAACAAGACGGATCTCGCTCTTGCACGATCTAACCAGATGTTCTTGCCGCGGAATACCAACAATGCGGGCAGTTGCCTTGCACTGCCTAATCATGCTTCTTCCGGACTTCCTCAGCATGGTGCCGCCGCAATCACATCCTCTTCTCATCAGCTACCAGAAAACCACCCTCTATTCCCGACATTACAAGAATCATCCAGCTATCCATACGCGGCGGAGTTGCCTCAGCATACCATCTCACAAGCACAACTTCCTGATCATCAACATCGGAGCATCCAGTACAATGAAGACCCAAGCCTTCGTCTCTGCTCTGTTGGCAGTTGTCTGCTTGACGTCTGCTGCTCCAACACCCGACCAGACAACGGCAAAGAGTCAGCCACAGGTCTCTACCACTTCATTTCCGAAGCAGACAAACGACGAGTTCGTCCCAACCGCTCCCGCTCCATACCCCGGCAATCCCTACAGGAACGAATTCCAGTACGTCAACTACAACGATAGCAGGAAAGTGGACAAGAATATTCGCACCAAAGTTCACGATGCTTTCGGCGAGTGGCCTGCCATGATGCAAATGGCCATGGCATCAATCGCCAACACCTCAGACGACACCTTCGACCGCTGGTTCCCGAGTGTTGTCGACGTGCGCAACGAAACCCGGCCCATCGACGCACGCGAGTACGTAAGTGGAGTCTTCCGCCAGCTGCTACAACCAGGCGTCATCTCCCCGGCAGCGAAAGAAGTCATGAGCGGTGTCACCAACGACAGAGACGACTACGGGAGACTCGGCGAGGGGGAATGCTTTCCTAGTGTTAGAGCCTATCTCTCATCCTATTACAACAAGTTCCACGTTTGTCCCACCGGCCTTGCGTTCCCCACTACCGCCACCGACATCGAATGCTCTCAGCTCGGCAACAGAGTCCACCTAAATATGACGTCGCTCACCGCCACGCTCGTACACGAGTTCTTCCACCTGAATGAAGCAGGCCTGGACGCACCCAACAGTGCCGGCTTCATTCGAGACTTCACTTACGGCCCTGGCAACTGCTGGCTCCTGCGCCAAGGCTATCTGGGGCGCGACGCCCCACGCATCGGCCCGTCTGGCGCCAACCAGCAGAAGGCATTCATAAACGCTGACTCGTACCAATGGTTTGCTATCAACGCGTGGTACAACAGCGCTTGCAGGAAAGAGTTTTGGGATCCTGTGATCATTGGTGATGAACCCGTGCACGGGATGATGGAACCTGTTCGACGCGCCGCTGGCGTGCAGTCTGATGTTTGGCTAGATTGAGACTGGGATCTTCAACATGCGGAGGTTCACCTGAGAGTTCATTCGAGAGTGAACATGGTTTGCGGGATTCCTTACCTAATACACGTTCAAATTGAAGGCGCTGGTATTCGATTAATCAATATATTGATTGACAGACCAATCAAATCCGGGGGTCTTGGCGTTCTGGTGATCCCAAGCCGATCTCTCCATTCACACTCAGGCTTGCCTCTTGTGTCGCGTCAACTACATCACCCTCTGCGGTATTCCACTCTATCTCACCCAGATCGCTCGAAATACAGTCGAACAGGCTAGAAAGACACCGTGACATGTAGACAGATCAGGCGGAGGCTATGATCCGCTATGCATCTTGTTGGCGCAGCGAGCCAGGACGAGCACATGTCATGCACGGCGCTGCATCCCAGGCCCGATTGGCCGTAAGGCGAGGCTGACAAGGCGCAGGCATGGCGCAGACATGGTGGCCAGCTGCAGCACACAGGTTCGGGTTGAGCTGGTAGATGCCGATGTCAAGATACGCAGGTAGGAGTTGTCCACTAACCGAGCGCACCAGGTCGACGGTGCAGAGCTCTCAACTTCTCTACACCACAATACAGTACCGGGTGAGGGTAACTCCTCAGACCCAGAGGCAGCATGCAGCGCCCGGGCAAGCGCCCTCACGACAGCGACGAGCCTCACGATGCCGCCGTGATCCGTTACCCGGCACCCTCATCCTCTGTCGCGCGAGCCGAAGCGCTCTCTGAGACCGCTCTGACGAAGCGACAAAAGACGGATGAGAACCCAGCGGTGGCTCGTGGCCCTGGACACACATTCGACCGAAGCATCGCCTGCGACAACTCCCGTGTACAATATGGCGACACCTACAACGTATATCATTGAGCGCCAGAACCGGAGCCCCAAACAGACGGCTGGCAAGAGGCCATGAAAGTGCTGAGGTTTCCTCAGATGGATGTACGGCGGCAGACGGTCAAGGACGCACACGCTGGTACCTGCGCATGGATCTTCGAGAAGCCGGAGTACAAAAGCTGGTGCGACTCAGAACAGATACCACTCCACCACGGCTTTCTGTGGATCAAGAGCAAGCCAGGCGCTGGGAAGTCAACATTGATGAAGTTCTTGCTGGATGTAACAGAACAGCAGTCGTCGCCCAACCAAGCGGTGATATCATTCTTCTTCAACGCAAGAGGCGATTTACTGGAGCGCTCGCTCGAAGGCATGTACCGGCAACTGCTTCACCAGCTCTTGACCGTAGTAGCCAGACTTCGGTCCGTTATTTCGCCTCTGGAGATCAACAATCTCGCGTCGTTGAACTGGCCTCGTCAACTGCTCGAAAATATGTTCAAGAAATGCGTCTTGAGCATGGTCCAAGAACGTGTGACTTGCTTTATCGATGCGCTGGATGAATGCCCTGAAGAAGAGATCCGAGAGCTCATTGAATTCTTCGAGAATCTCGGGAACATGACCGCCAAGAACGGCATATGCATCCGCATCTGCTTTTCGAGCCGCCATTACCCCAACGTCTCACTGGAGAAGTGCCAGCACTTCATGCTTGACGGCCAAAGCGGACACCTGCAAGACATTTCAGCCTACATCAAGAGTAAGCTGCGGCTATGTAAAAGCCAAACGAATGAGAAGATCAGAGCCGATGTCCAGAAAAGGGCACAAGGTGTTTTTCTATGGGTCGTGCTTGTGGTCAAACGACTGAACCAAGACGTAGACCGTGGTGATATTCACAATCTCAGAAGAAGCCTGGACGAGGTTCCGGATGGTTTGGACGCGCTCTTCCGCGATACCTTGATGCTCACCAGCGACAACGATGGAATGTTGGTACAGATGATGCAGTGGATGATGTACGCATGTAGAACACTGACCCTGCAGGAACTGTACTTCGGCGTTCATATTGGTGCTCTTCTCACAGGTACTCCGGAACCCTGGGACCGTAATGAAATCCCGATCGACGTGATGGAACGCTTCATCGTCAACTGCTCGAGAGGACTGGTCGAACTAACAGCAGAACCAGTGCGCAAGGTTCAGTTCATCCACGAATCAGTCCGCGACTATCTCTTCGGTAGCGGGCTCGGTCTGATTGCACCCGACATCAGCAAGAACTTCGAGGGTACCTCTCATGACTACCTGAAGCGCACGTGTCTCAGGATGTTCACGACGAGCACGATTGGCTATGGTCCCAAGGACAGGTTGCGCGTGTCGACCGACATGGACTTGCTGTCAATCGCCACGAGGAGACTGCTGAGGTTGTTCCCGCTACTCATGTACGCCTGCGGTCACGTCCTTGATCATGCTGAGCTTGCATCTCAGTGTGGTGTCAACCAAAGTGAATTCGTTAGCTCGTTCCCCCTTCATCTATGGAATCTGGTGCGCGTGGCGAGAGCGACCATGGCCAGACTCGAAACTGTGGTTACGCGGGAATTTTCCATGGAGTGCCGATTTTGGTGTCGTACGAAAGCCGTGTTGAAAGAAGGCGTTCCCGCAGAGTCGAAGACTGAGGCCTTCATCTGTGCCAATGCGCGCAACCTACTCGAGTACGAATTGCACCCTGACTATCCTTTACTGACGCCGGTAGAACACGTGCAAGCAATACATACTGCTGTCGTCAATTGTCCAGAATCTGAAGTCCAGATCTTGGTAGTCGTACTCAAGAGAGGAGCCGTGGCCGACCTCAGCCGTCATCACCAAGAATATCTCCTCGACTCTGCAGTCCGGCGTCAAAGATTACAAGCGCTCAAGGCCCTCTTCGATAGCGGCATACGTATCTACTCAGGCTGTCAATTCACTTCACTGCTTTCGCAATCTCTTGAAGAGGCAAATTCAGCACTCACACGGGTCCTTCTGGGCCACGAGACTGATGTCGGTCCCTGATCTACCGACGCGCTTTACCACGCAGTGAATTGTGGCTCAATATCCACTGTGGAGAGGCTGTTGGCTACTGGCGCTGATGTCAATTCGGTGATGACACGGGATCCTTGTTGCCACACTGAAGACCATATGAGCTTTCACGGAGCCCGGAGAACCAAGGCGTGTTTCGACTACGCGGGCTATTCACACATCTGTTATACCTCACAAGGGTTCCGAGATTGCAGAGCACTTGACTGCATTTCAGTACGCAGCGCTTCTTGGACAGGAAAAACTGATACAATTTATGCTGAACCGCACATCGAAGCACAGTCCTACCCATCACTTTCACATCGCAAGATCGACTTACCTCGCTGCTCTTATCGGCCACCACGCCATTGTTTTGCATCTGCTCAAAGACTCAAGCTGGACGACATCCCCGGACCGCTCTGTCTGGGGTCGTTTGTTCCGCGCGGCAGCCGTCAATGGACATGTCGAAACCGTCAAAATTCTACTCGCAGACTACGACAACGTGCAGGCTTGCGTTGATCCTCAACCTCAACTTCGCTTGCTAGGATGTCGTCCTCTTCTCTTCGGCGAAAGACATATCATGGCGGCAATCCACGGCGATCGCGAAGATACATTGAAGATCCTTCTCAATTTCATCGACGACCAGCCTCAGTTTTGGGCGATCCGAGGAGAAATCTTAGACTGCGCATTGCGAACCGTAGCATATTACCAAGGAACCCGGAAGGAGTGCGAGAGGTTACTGAGGGAGAGATGCGCCAAACTTGCAGGAGAATGATTGTCCAGCAAAAAGGTTGAGTCCACGCTGGTGTGTCTTAGGCAATATGAAGATAGTGGTGTGTCGCCATCTGAATTATTCATGCGTGGGCTTGGTCCATACGGAGCAGAAGGCTACGGACTGTGACACAGCCCTTACTCTGCTCTGGCTTTTGATCCAGGTTGAATCTTGTTTTCCGCAGACAGCGGGTGCTTTTATCAGCATGTTGTGGATGCAAAGTGTGGAGCCCATTCCCTAACATTGGATCGCAGATGTGCAAAACTCGTTTTTGTAGACAATATGGACGCATCTAGACTACATCACGATCATCATGTGGAATGTTTGTATCCTCAAATAACCGTGCTCGCCGAATGTCGTCGTCGATGCCTCAATCAAGTCCTTTACGACTGGCTGTACCGCGCTCACCTACTTCGCGAAAACAGACTCTGCGAACTTCACCGACAGCCAGAACAACACCATTACCCCCTCTGATCTAGTCCAAGATAACTCAACGAGTGATATCGATATAC
>Ga0265797_10009115_pt1 | contig 13021 bp, 13 predicted proteins | sample P2T30metagenome_FD_192433 | JGI IMG/M metagenome (GOLD analysis project Ga0265797, IMG submission 192433) | Plant litter microbial communities from East Loma Ridge, Irvine, California - P2 T30 | ecosystem: Environmental > Terrestrial > Plant litter > Unclassified | place: USA: California... | reverse complement strand
AGTAGAGAAAGACCGCTACGTGTGTAATCATTGTTGTCATTTTCTCAAATCAAACTTCTACAAGAAATTCTTCAGCGCTTATCAACTATGCATTATATCTACGCTATTGTTGCTATAATTTTGCCTATTGCTACCGCTCGCAGCACTTGCTTTACTATTACGGATACTTCGACTACTGGTTGTGAACGGCAGTTTTTGAATGTATGTAGACAATGACCAATAGGAGGATAATGTATTTACTAATAATTATACAGGGCAAAGTACGTCATTATAGACTACTTTTTTTAAACTAGGTATTAACTGTTTACCATAGTGGCAGCACGTATACAACGCCGATTATATAGTAGACGACGGGAGGTATGTTTGTAACTATTATGATGCGAGCTTCAATTTTGATGGTACTGTTCTTGTTGGCGGATGCTACCTCAATGGTGTCAAGAACAGTTGGTCTCAGGATATTAAGGTAAGTATTTTTACTACAATGTCTTAAGATTTAAGAAAATAGTGTGTTAATAAAAAGCAGTTCAGTTGTTGTCCTTGACCGTGGGGGGCTACTTAGGTTAATCAATGTGCGAGGATAAGGGTGTGGCGGAGCAAATATGGATAAATATAGCCCAAGGATGCTTGGATGGAAGGGACATAGAGTACGATAGGCCGGAGCCTAGTTGATGAATCTCTGATGATATATTGGTCACGTGTGTGACTATACCTGTCCAATCGACGTTCAGAACAACTCTTAAGAACCCTAGTAATAGATAGTTCTGTTCTCCATCGAATACAACTTCAGTGTACGTGTGCGATAGCTCCCTGGGCGTAGCCTCTTAGAAGACATTGCGTAAGGAATAGAAGTAGTAGTCTAGGTAGTGGTGAAGATATATGAGTAGGGCTCGTGGATGAAGTGGGCTTGGCTGTCGTGATTAGAGCCGTCTTTATAGGATCCACTCCGATTGTTGAAACGCAGACATAGTTCTTAGCCTATAGCACCTGAAAAGAAGACCCTACTGCAGGGTCACACGTATAGAATTGGTCCAAAGTGATTGCGTGTTTTTGCGAAAGATCCCCGCAGCTGTCGTTGTCGGTGACAAGGTGGAATGCGTCACAGTTTGATATAAGACCAGACTGTACGGGCGAAGGTGTGGTAACGCCATTGATTGGGCTTGGTTTGATGGAAGTAAGAGCAAGAGACACGGCCTTGCTAGTGGTCATCACAGGAGTTGGAGTGGGAGTGGGAGTAGGAGTAACCACAGGCACTGGAATCCCCTGATTCTGCTCAATGCAGTATGAGTTCTCTATAACCAAGGTGCATGCCGACGGGACAGACGGGTTCTAAAAGCGTCAAGAATGAAACAAAACTGTTGATCAACAACTTACATATGACTAAAATCGCTCTACCGTGATCCAATTGTCATCGGTTATCTTTGTACAAAAATATCCACTGGCTGCCACGTACCATGTTAAGCACTCCCGTATAGTATTCGAAGCTGTCGTTGGTGGTTCTATTAGATAGGCTGATACCAGCTGTACAACGCCAAGAAGAAGTGCGAGCTTCTTTGATTTGAAACGATTCATCTTGTCGGCCGATGAGCGAGAAAGACTAGTGATAGACGCAAGAGAGGCAATGAGAAGACAGTTCCTGTATCTGCTGATGCCCGGTGCTCAGCATGAACCAATATACTCATAGAAAAGGCGTTTATCGCATGCACAGGCTGTGGCCTCCATTCCCAACTCAATCTTACCACTTTGCACGATGCTACAGCGTATGGTTGTCCACCTGCTCCTGTGGCCACTGATATGGCACGCCAAGTAACTGAGCTTTGGATTTCTGCTAGTTGAAAAATGGTACTATGCTTGTCTTGGCATAGTTTCTATCAAAGGGAACGGCTCGAATGCTTGGCCTTAGTAGACCCTAAAATCAGTCGACATCCTGGGTGGGCCTTGCTTGCAATTCTGCACGGCTGTTTTGGTTCAACAAAACCGGTGAATATTAGCCGAGGCGAATATAGCCTTGAAAGAGACCGGGGATGATGGTCCGAGCCGAGCCGCGCATAACCTAAGAGGCACCTGAGCTGGCGTCGGGCAGGCGGCCCGCGTCTCTTACATGGCCGCCTCAACCGTAGTGGACTCTTTTATGGCACGACTTATAGTCCACATACGGATTCTACTGCAGAATGCTGATATTGCGGCACAGCATGCATGCAGAGGGGTGCGCAGCCTCATCGATCAAGCCGCTCTGGACAAGCTAACATATACTTACCTTGTCTGTTCCCCGCTCGTCGAGATGACATTACCGTCTTGCGAAAGACAAGACTCTTCCTCTTCCTCCCGGCTCAGCCAGCGCACATCAATGGAAGGTTTGGATCTAGAAGGAAACAACCACGGCGGAAGAACTTCGGCGAATAAAGTTATGCAGGACGAGGAGCTCTTCGATCTGTTGCCCGTTCATAAGGCAGCCGAACAAGGCGACATTTCGGTACTCGCATCCCTTGTACACTCTGTCGAGAACAATAGTTATGACACCTATGGTGAATGTACACCACTTCATCTTGCCATACACGGTGATCATGCTGAGGTTGTCAAGATACTTCTCAAAGCTGGGGCAGATCCAGAGAAAGTAAATTATTCAGACACTGCAGTTGATCCTCCACATCCAGCTCTTGACCTTGCAGCCTGGCTTGGATCATGCAAGTCCCTCAGGGTTCTTATTGACCATGGAGTCGTAGTGTCGCTATCGTCCCTTGTTTTGGCAGCATCTTTGCACCTGACAGACTGCATGAGGATCATTCTTCAGGAGCTCAACAAAGAAGAATCGTTATACGACACAAGGCAAGGGTGTATGCGTACAGTTTTGATATAAGCTGCGCAGTGTTGGCACATAGAAGCCGTCGGACTACTTCTCACGCACGTCGGTAGCTTTCCAGACCTCAGCGCTATCGAAGATAGATCTTGTCTAACCGATTCTTTTTTCATGGCTCTATATGGGTATTGTTGCGACCATCATTGTCGCGAACGTCTCTATCAGAGAAGCCCAGACAAGTACAAAAAACTTGCCCCAGCGATTCTCATCCATGCTTCAGAATCTCGTACACTACGGGGCTGACATAGACGCCACAGTGCCAGAAACGGGCATGACTCGCTTCTGGCTTCTCACGAGTCCCGTACGGAGCTTCAATCTTGAGAGTGTCTTAGGTTTGCTGTTGTCGAAGGGTCTGCGCGTAGATGAGGGGCCACATATAGATGACGGTACTGGGGAGTATCATCCACCTCCTATCATGGTCGCCCTCGCATTCATCAAAGATATTGAGACTATCAAAACAATGGTAGAGGCTGGAGCTAGCTTCGAAGTCACCGACCAGAGCTTGCGCACACCACTCCACCTTGTCCAAACGCGAGCAATTGCAGAGTTCCTCTTTAGCCTTGGGGCAGATAGCTCGGCCAAAGACGACCAGGGACGGATGCCCATCCACACAGCATGTCAAAAAGTTCACGCAGACGTGGTAGATCTTCTGATCTCTCGCGGTTCAAGCGTAAACGACATTGCCACAGAGGACCAATGGACACCACTCCATTTTACGACTTGCGGAAGACATCTATGTGCCAGAAGAATCATGGAACACGGCAACATCGACCTCTCTACTCGAAACCGCCCAGATACTCCTCAAGAACGGCGCGAACATCCAAGCAACAGCATCTGATGGGCGCACGGCACTGCATGGGGCAACAGAAAAGGGCGACATAGATCTCATCCGCTTTCTGCTTGAGCAGGACGCAAATGTCAACACTACTATTACAGTAGCAGGAGAAACTGCGCTACACATACTAGTAGCCATCACTGCTATCCAAGCACTCACGGAACATCAGATATCGGCCATCGCGACCCTCCTGTTAGACTACGGTGCCAACCTGGAAGCCAAAAATGAAACAGGAGCAACACCGCTGCGGAAAGCGATCGACAGGATGGTATCCGGTAACGGGAAAATAGGGCCCGCGTCTAATCCGAGCCGTTTCAATATGCTCGTAGAAAAGGGTCTTAATAGGTATGCCGCAGACAACACAGGAATCAAGGTCGTAGATCTTGTGGACTTGGATTACTGGTCATTCGATAAGATAGGCAGACTGAAATTGAAGTCAGGTTAACCTATATAATATAAGACAATAGTGATGATTATTCTTACACCAAAAGTAGTATCAATTTACATGTGCTATCGGTGTTGATAATCATATTTTCACAACGCGGTATTGTAATAAAAGCAATACAAGAAAGCAGTTAAGACGCTATCCTAGCACCTTATTGTTTTACAAGTGACATTGATGCTTAACAGCAGATTTTCACAACGCGGTATCGTAGTAACAGCAATATAAGAAAGCAGTTAAGGCGCTATCCTAGCACCTTATACCCAGTTAAATGCGGTATTTACTTAGTAAATATACGCAGGTAGGGCAGCTATAAGCGTACAATAAAGGAACTTTTTCAAATTTAGAACTATCGCAACGCCTTATACTGTTGCAACTCCTTGTCCTGTTCCAACGCCGATTTGATCCCAGCACCTTATAATTAGTTGAATGTAGTATTCGCGACGTTTACGACAACCCACAGTCTTATTGCAGACTAACAACGCTGTTTCTCCGGCGTTGGCCATTTTCGCTACAAAGAACAGCAACGCAAGCCCAGCCTAGGCGGCTGTTGCGACGTACAAGGTAAGCAATTACATACCTCATCGCCGAGCTTCACTGACACAGCGCGTTGCCAGTCATCCATAAGCGCCTTGTTCTCCGACTTTTCATCCGCTAGTCAGATATTCGCATCAAACAAGTTTTTCAATACCAAAGTCTCAGGTTCCAACCCATCTCAATTTAGTATTGGTTCTATCGGCACCCACTTCCCCGGACCATTCTCCGCCAGCGACGACTGCATCACTTCTCTCGACCACTTCATTCGCAGCGACTATAGCTCTGTCCAACCTTTCAGTATCTCCCCCCAAACTGACAAAATATGTACTCATGGTAGTCAATGCGCACCAAAAATCTGTCACAAGCTGGGCTTTAACTCGCATGGATTTTGTTGTGAACCAGATTGCCTGGGCTCTCATTAAGCATGAATAACTGTCTGGACCCGTTCCAGTGCCAGAGGGGCGTATCTGTCTGCTGTGGTCTGCTGCATTATTCCATGGGGAACATAGAGGCGGGTTGTTGAACGCGTTGAGTGGGAAATGTCGAATGCATGATCGCCATCAGCAACGGAGCGATTTCTTCTCATGCATGGAAGTAGGATACCCAATGAACATAGCTTAGATGAGTAGATAGAGACAGAGTTGGTACGAATTTCTCATCGTGAGAAGACTAATTTTGTAGAGAGATTGTAAGGATAAGGCTGTACGCATATAGTGTAGACTTCAAGTGTGTAACTCATCACTCATCAAAGACGGTCGTAGCCTCGTTTTCCCCAATCTAGTCCTGTTTCCATTGCATATAAACCTAACGATTATAGCGACTGCAATATCACTGTACGCCGGAAGTTCTCAGCTTCTTCAAACGTTTACATGAGCCATGTTGCATGTCACATGACATGCCTTGGCATACCTACATATAGTGGGGAGATCCCGATTCCTAGTTAGCGACCTCATAATATACAAGGATAACATACCACAACTCTCATATTGCAGGTTAGCGAACTAAACACATGTCGTTCCCAATGTGCCCTCAACCCATCAGAACTACACTCTTCGGAACACCTTGTACCACTGCCTGTTGACGCCACTCTGTTCTACCTCGAGTTTCTCCTCATCGCTAATTTGGTCATATTCCTCCAAAGTCAGCGTTGCAAGTGATTCGCTCGAGCTATGCTCAGCGCTAATATACCTGTCTTCGCCTATGCAACGAACCGAAGCATCCATAGTGCTGGGAGCGTCCGGACACCCCGCCTCTGCTTCAGCCGTCGTGACATCTTCTAAACGTCCCAGTTTCTCACAAGATTTAGACACTCCCGCTTGCTGCTTCTCCGCCGCCTGGATTTCGTGGAGGTCCAGGCCCTGAGCTATCTCACTGTGGTGCGGGAACGCGCCCATTTTCGACGGAGAAGGTCGTTCCTCAAATGGAAGAAGATCTGTTACTGCTTTGGCAAGCTTGTCAAGGTCATCGTCATCATCGCTACTGTACACACTGCTACTGGCACGACTTTCGTCCGGAAAATCTAGGCCTGTAATGGATTTTGCTCTGTGAAGCTCATCGTCATGCGAAATATTCCCAGGTACTTGCGGTATACCTGACTCGGTCGTACTATGTGTTAAACTACTTGCTGGATCGAGACCATACTCGCGGCATTCTTCAACCTCTAGACGTTGGCCTTCAGGCATCGCAAGAGCCTTTGCTTGCTCTTCGGCGCGCAGCTTGCATACAAGATCAAGCGTAGGTGTGCGCTCGATTCCTTGCATTGATTCCTGCTTCTTACTAAATTCTTTGGGCCGAGAGATCTCCTCTACGATGAGCGATGAGCGATGAACGAACGTTTGCTTGGTAAAGAAAGATATGGGGTCAGTTTTCACGATTGGGAAACTTGGTGACATCTGTGTTTCGGGTCTGTAACTGGATTTTAATGGACTACTTGGTGCCTTTGGATGGCTTTCTTTCTTGAATGAGAGTTTTGTCGTATTGGCATATGCTAATGGACCAGGCGCTTCGTTTCTTTTCCCTCCACATTTCGCTGTCGATGCCTGGATTGTAGCCGTCGCGCCTTGGTGCAACTTTTGGTTTGCATCTTGCTTTCCGACAGATCTACGAAACCGGTCTGTAGTCGAACTCACCACGCCTTCATGTCTCCATATATATAGCATGCCTAAACATAGTCTGAATCTGGAATCTTTACTCTCCCTGATGACTGGATTCTCAGCTGGAGGGTCATGTTGGCTTGCCACCTTCTTGTCGTAGTCCTTCTTGTATGCATATGGCATGTCCTGCACTATCGCCGTGCCATCATTAGCAGCTGATTGCTGAGCATAAGGTCCACCGCCAACAATCTCGGCATATGGGTTATGCCAGCCGTAAAAAGGCTGCGCCTCGGGTCTATTGCGACGCCTTGGAGGGTCACTAGGAATCTCATAGATAATGCCATTTGAGTCATCCCAGTACGGAATGCTATGCGAATCACGGTAGAATGGGTCGCTTTTTTGGTTGCCGTTCTCGATGATGTCTGTTGGCTCAAATCCTTGTTCTTGCTCGCACGAATTCTGGTTTTGGATCTGACTGGGCGCAGTCTGTGATGCAGGCGTCGGGTCGCTCGACGCTTGGTCATGATTTCGGACTTGTGGCAAACTGTGCCCCGGAAAATGCAAAGGGATGGCATAGGTATCCTGTTGGAACATGTTTTTCGTTGTCAATTTGTCCAACTCTGAGATGATAAAGTATTCAAGGTTGTTTTGGAAAGCGATGGCGAGCTTGTGCTAGGTAAGGAGTGTGTAGACCAATGTATAAAGAACTTCGCAGAAGGTTGGACCTTGTGAAAATACATGTAATCTATGAATATTCAACTTATTCAAAGCGATATTTCCCAAGTATGTGGTGTTACGCGCGCGGTCACACAGTCGAACAACGGAAAATGTGCAAACGTGACCGCGGAGGATATTCAAGCAGTATGATACGTTGTAATTTTCTATGAGTACCAGTTCATTGATGTATTTGAAACATATCTGATGTATTTACTACCTAGTACCGCCCTGATTATGTCCTGCTGCCCCGTTGGATGCAGACGCAACACATCCCCCAATCACCTCGCAGTCTTCCTCGTTCCCATTATCGATGATCTCAAATTTCCCACCCAAGCTTTCATCATCTGTATGTTCCGGGAAGAAGACACTTTCCGTCTCAGCACGTTCTCTCATCTTTTTCCTTTTGGCTGCTGGATGTGAATGAGTGTTAAGCGCCTTTGTAACATCTGCTGCCTCCAGCATCTGAGTTTGGCGTAGTTGCAGTCCTTCTCTGACTACGTCAGCTGCATCTAGCTCGCGTATTCTGCATGTTCGCGAACGGTGTGCGATGTCTTCAGCATCTGGACGTGGATTTACCGGAATGCTTGGATCGAGAAGCTGCTCACCATAACGTCGCTGTACGCGCTCTCTGTGTTGCTGCATAAGGTGCTGGTCTATGATATGATCACGGTTTAAGAGTTCAAGCAACATTTCATCTGTCATGGTCGCTTCTCTGGCATTCTGAAATAGAAGTGTGAGGTTACTTGGAGGGTTCAGTATTCGTTCGCGACTGCGAACGGGATGATATTGTTCAGTTGGCACGTTGCCCCGTGGAGGTTGACTGTTATGCGACATTTTCGATGGTCAGGGGTATTTTGAAAAAGAATGGAAAGAAAAGAGGGACATGGAAATGAAGAAGTTGAATATATAGATAAGTAACCAATTCTATCGCCGACTTTCGCGACGCAACGTAGACGTTGAGCTGGAATATGAAACTAGTCACAGCCAGCACAATGAATATGCTCACTTCACTATTTGCTAGTACCGTCACGTTAGGGATGCTTTCAATGCTACTCTCGTGAAATATATCAGTGTCCATTGATGACACAGCAACTGGATGTGACGTGGTATGGATTGCTAACCGTCGCAAGCGTCCACACTGGCATTGCACAAGGGTTAATGTTTGCTTTTGCGGTTATTAAGATAGCGGAAAGGCAATAAATTCAACCAAATCAATCCGTTGTAATGCTTCTAGGCTGGTAGGACTATGTAAATCATGTCCATTGAATCAAAACCCCATCTCCTCTGACTTGAAAACTGACGAATATGATTTACAAGAGCCACCCTTTGCCGCCGACTACGCCGTGACACGTTCGTATACAAAAAATCTTTTTTTTCAAACGCCAGAAATGCAATACTTCCGTGGGAAATGACTTTCAGGCCCGTCATTACTCTGGGACTCCTCGTTTCAGGCATGTCCCTGGGTGGCACTCGATAAGAGTTGTGGCGCACAGCTAATTTTCAGTGCTAGCCGGATCACATCCCGATGAGTGCTTGGTGGATTCAGGCACGATACGTAGAATGGAGAACATGCGATCTCCGTTTACGTGGCTGACAGGTTGCGGCTTCTGGTCCAGTAAGGTTGCTGCCCAATCATCTCGGTACTTCTTTCCAGATGAACCACGGCTACCAGCTCCCAACCCCAGACCATGGCCCTTCTGTTCTTTGGCATTATTTCCCAGGTTCTTGAACCAATCCGTGCCGAAGACTGGTCTATACTTCTCATTGAGGGCCAGATCGCGTACGCGGGCTTCTAGTCGCGGGTTTTCTTCGAGTAGAGTGATCATATTGTGATCGATACCCTTGAAGGCTTTGGCTCCATCTTGTTCATACTTTTGCAGACGCTTGGCCACAATCTTGATAGCCGCGTACATGTAGCGGCTGTGTTCACCGAGACAGTTCCATAGGCTTCCAAGCTCCACTGCAAATATAGGTCGAACAAAGTGGGTCTGCGCAATGTAGCGATCTACACGCAGCGCGTCTTTGTGTAGACCAAGAATCTCCATTGTCTCGGCGAGAGAGCAAGCCACAAACAGGTTCTCGGGGATATGGATTTGCTCCATCGTCCCCATCGTATGATGTTGACAAGCGCGTACCATCCAAGCTATCAGCACCTGAACGGCAGCCTTACTAGTCATGCCCTGTGGAAGGTGTATTTCTTGGACGGTTGGCTTGCCGCGCCAATTCTGATCGTCTTGACGGTGGAGAGTGCGAATGAATTTGTTCACCATCTGTCGCCCGAGGAAAAGAACGAGAAGCTTCTTGGGAACCCGGCTGGCCAATTGGAAGCCAGTACTCTCTTCAACGATATCTACAACTGGTCCGCTGAGCGCATTCAGTTTCCGCTCCGGTTGCAGATTTGGTAACAGGCTTCGTAATGTGTGTTGATTGCGAATGTGCTCGGGATTGGGATAAGGGTGGCTCAGACCATACTGCGAAGCCCAGCCAGCATAGCCAAGGGTATTAGCAGAGCTCTCCGAATAGAAGCTATCTGCATAGTCGGATGGTCCATGGCCATTCTTCGGGTAGGGGCCTTGATGGATTGCCTCAGAAATTTCGTAGTGGACTGACGGTTGATCGACTGGTTGCCTGTGTTGCATATCGTATGACGTGTATGGAGTTACCTGAACTTGAGAGGCGAAGAAGGCTGGAGATGAGCGGTATGTAGTATCACGGCGCGCTAGAAAGGCTCCAGCAAAGTCTCCCCGCTCCTCATAGGCACAGCCTGGATCCGAAGTGCCACACTCCAAAGTCTGCGCTGCAGGATCTATGCTGGAAGCCGTGACTGTACCGTCTTTCTCATAGCGATAGAATGTCGTCATTTACGATGTAGCGTGCTAATGATCGGGCGCGATGTGCTGATGTCGGTCGTCAAAATGTAGCGTCGAGAGTGTAGGGCCGAAAGATGTTCTACGATGTGAGAATGTGTATTGCAAGTTCTATTCAAATAGAAAGCAGTGGAGCTGTGCGCGAGAGTGCGTTGAGAGTTGTGAAATCCTGAGGGGCATTCAGAATGTCGCCTTATATAATGTATGGTGTGGGAGTTTTGTGACGTGAAAGCGATAGCACCCCAACACAAGAGTGAAAGATTACCGAATGTGTGCATTGCGGGCGTTGTGCTACCAGCGAAGGCCCTAGCACGCCTGATTAGGCAAGATGTGGCGACTTTCATGTACACAGCACACCGAAATAGCGTCACGTGCGTATTTCTAAGAAGGTTGGGTTTTGAACGGCAATCAGATGGCACTCTGTAGTGTAGACAATTTGCCTCTACCTAGCTGCCTCAAATACAACACCAAGTATTTCACAAGGTGAAAGATTAATCGGACTATGATCACCGACTTATTAGGGATCCTGGTGACATTATCGGACAAGAGATCGCAGAATCAAATGTAGGTAGCTACCTAACATTCATGGTTAGTTGACTCGCTGCTGCCTAGACAACTACTGACTGTGATAGAACCCTGAGAGTCTTAACATATGCCTTACAAAGCTCCCGTGTCTGTCTTTCGAACATACAGCTTGAGCATTTCTGAATCTGCTACCCTAAGCAAAACTTCTCGCATGCTCCATTCTTTAATTTCTACAGTCGCAGACAAAAAACCACTTCCAACGTTCCACTATAATCTCCTTGTCTTGCCCCGTCGGCTCTTGATTCAAGTATGTGGCATACCGGCCGCTTACAAAACCCTCGTTGTGGTCTCTAAGAAGGTACTGCCTGCCCTTTGGTGGGATCAAATCACTCTTATTCCAGTCTACCCAGCTGTGGGGTTGATTGGAGTACGATAAAAGAACCGCGACAACGTCTTGCGATTGTTTGGAGCTTTCACCCGGCTCATCTAAGTCTTGAAGAGCTGCGTCTTGATGAATTTTACGACCTGGTGCAGGTGAGCGGAGATACTCTAGATCAAGCGCCGACGAAAGGCTTGGAAGTGAAGTCGTACGAAATTGGGATGTGGTTTATTCGAGTTAGTACCGGAAAGAAATGTACCGCTGTGGTGCGCAGCGCAGAAAACTATGGTCTAGAATGGAGTCTTCTCCAATCTCACCTGAATTTGCAGAGATAAATGATAGACAAGATGAGTATATCTCGCCTTTGTTATCTGCCAGAAGGTATTTCGGGCTCTTCGACCAATCAGGCGGTAGGCGTTGATCAATGGATTCTTCAGTGTCGGCTTCTGCATGAGGAGCTTTGTGCTGAAGGTCATCTTTCTCAGGCTCCTCACTCAGGCTGGATGCCACATTCTCTAGCATCACTGGCTATAGATATGTTCTAGGCGTACCCAGAGTAATATTGTGCTCCGTATCGCATGAAAGCTGTCGTGATTCTGGAGTGCAGCAGCGAGGAGGTCCTTCAGCGCCTTCTCGTGCCTCGAGACAATAATCAGTAACAATTCTAATCGATTTCAATTTGCTGGAGTACCGATTTCCATCCGAGTTGAGGGTTCTGAAGGCTTGTTGATATTGAGTGGCGGATATGTCTAGCAGGACTTGTACATCCCCCTCAGATGCACCGCTAGAATCGGACCACATCTGCGCTTGAGAACAAAGCAGTGTATCAGTAGTGCTAGTACTGGATTCAAGTTCATCCTCGTTATATATAGACGAGGATCCCGATTTAACAGAGAATATACTACTTTGCCCAGGTGACAGCTTCATGGCGATCACTGCCAGCGTTTGCAAGTGATTAGTTGAATACAGACCAAGCAGGCATTTCTTTGTCTTCATGCGTTAGCGAGACATGCACCCCAATCCGCGTTTGTTCTATCGTGGATCAATGCGCTGGCGGTGGGCGACAGCGATTGTTGACCGTTTGTCTAAATTGAAGCGAAGATAGGCGGTTCATTGTACCACTGCACATCGCGCTAACCTCAAATTTCTGTCCCAGTTCCTTATGGTTTCCTCACTTCCAGGGTCATACTGTAATACTTAGCTAGGTTAAGAACAAGCACATGCCCCGATCGATACACACGACGTCGCAACTGTTCTCTACCTGTACCTTATTGCTGACCGCCCAAGACACCATTGCGAAGGTAAATAAACAACTGCAGGGGCATTTGAACACTTGTTTTTTTCGTTTGAGCTGAACGGAGATCCAGAATTTGAGTCACGCAATAGTGCAGGGGGTCTAGTCCGTTATACAAGCGCTCTGAGCTGCCTTCGCGATATCGCTAGCAAAAATTTCCACCAGATTCCGACAGCAACGGTTCCAACAGCCCAAGAGATAACCATTAACGAGCACGGCTTCGACACTCCAAGAACTAGACATGCCTCGCAAGGAGCAAAGAAACGAAAAATGTGCATTAGATGGGCTCAGCGACCAGCTTACAGACGTGAAGATCGACCACGAGAACGACATGGCCATGGATGACTTGGTGGAGAAACTTGCGTCCAAATGGGGACCAAACAAAATGCATACTTTGCCGTCTCCGAAAGATTTGTATGTTGTAAGGGGCACTCGAAAAGAATCAAGATAAGATCGGGGGGGGGGGGGGGAGGCTTTG
>Ga0265797_10009114_pt1 | contig 13021 bp, 3 predicted proteins | sample P2T30metagenome_FD_192433 | JGI IMG/M metagenome (GOLD analysis project Ga0265797, IMG submission 192433) | Plant litter microbial communities from East Loma Ridge, Irvine, California - P2 T30 | ecosystem: Environmental > Terrestrial > Plant litter > Unclassified | place: USA: California... | reverse complement strand
CGATTACCAGGTGCAGGACGAGCCGATGCGGCAGGCGCGCAAGATCGCCGACTACATCGCCGGGATGACGGACCGGTATGCGATCCGCGAGCACCGGAGGATTTTTTCGCTCGATCATTTCTGAGGCGGGGCACACTGCGGCGCGCGCTGATGCGCTGACACGCCGCGGGCGCCGCCCCATTATTGCTGCCCGCGTGACCGTTTCGCCAACTGGCGCGACGGTCATTTGTCGTCCGCAACGGGCGGTGATTGCTTGAAATCTCACAGAATGTTGCGCCGATGTTTCAATCGTGCGCCGCGCCTGTGTTTTTTATGGCCTGAGCGGTATTTCTCCAGCTATGATGCCATCAAGCATGTTTCATTTCGGCACCTAAACAGCGGGCGTTTTATTCGCGTTACTGCAATGGTGCAAAGCGAATCTCCTTCCTTCCCTGCGTCAGCATACCCCCGTTTTCGACAAGACACATCATGGAATTCCCTGCGGTCCGTTCATTCGTGCCTACCCGCCTCGCATATTCGCTGGCGCTTGCTTTCTCGATCAGTACGCCATTCGCCGCACAGGCCCAGGTGGCCGCCGACGCCGCCGCGCGCCAGGCCGACGTCCTCCAGCGCCAGGCCCAGGAACGCATCAACCGCGATATCGAGCGCGCGCTGCCGTCCGAGCGTCCGGTCCAGGGCACCGACACCCGCACCCTGGTGCCGTCGGTGGATGCCTCGGCGGCTGGCCGCAGCTGCCACCAGATCGCCACGATTGCGATCGAAGGCGCGCCGAACCTGTCGGGCAGCGTGCGCGACGCGCTGGTGGGTCGTTTCTCGAACCAGTGTCTCGGCGTGCCCGAGGTCGAAACGATCCTGGGCGAAATCACCAAGGACTACGTGCTACGCGGCCTGATCACCACGCGCGCCTACCTGCCGGCCCAGGACCTGAGCCAGGGCAAACTGGTCATCCTGGTGCTGGAAGGGAAGGTCGAATCGGTGGTGGTCAACGACGGCAACCGCGGCAGCATCAACCCGTGGAATGTGTTTCCGCGCGCCGGCAACCTGTTCAACCTGCGCGATATCGAGCAGGGCATCGAGCAGGTCAACAAGCTGTCGTCGAACAATGCGACGCTGGATATCCAGCCGGGACAGGAAGCCGGCGCCAGCCGCGTGGTGATCAACAACACGCCGTCGACCCCGTACCACGCCAGCCTGTCGGCCGACAATACCGGCTCCGACAGCACCGGGCGCAACCAGCTGGGCGCCACGGTCAGCGCCGATCGCCTGCTCGGCCTGAACGAGCTGCTGCTGTTCACCTATCGCCGTTCGCAGCCGAACGACAATGCGCGCAAGGGTTCGGTCAGCAAGAGCCTGACCTTCATGCTGCCGCTGCGCTACGCCACGGTCACCTATTCGGGCAGCCGCTCGCATTTCACCAGCGAAGTGCTGGTGCCCAACAATGCGCCGCTGGCGTTCCAGGGCGTGTCCGACAGCGATTCGCTGCGCGCCGAGCGTCTGGTGTTCCGCAACCAGAGCACGCGCCAGGTACTGTCCGCCACCCTGACCGCCAAGGACACCAAGAACTATTTGGCCGGTAATTTCCTGGGCGTGTCGAGCCGCAAGCTGAGCGTGCTCGACATCGATTCGAGCACCAGCACCGGCTTCCTCGGCGGCGCACTGAGCATCGACGTGGGCTGGGCCCAGGGCCTGTCCGCCGCCGGTGCGCTGCGCGACGTGGATGGCTTGCCCGACGACGCGCCGCATGCCCAGTTCGGCAAGTTCAAGTACGGGATGAACTGGCTCAAGCCGTTCGAACTGGCTGGCGTGCGTTCGACCTGGACCACCTCCCTGACCGGCCAGCACGCGCGCGACGTGCTGTATGGCTCCGAGCAGATCCTGATCGGCGGCCTGTACAGCGTGCGCGGCTTTGTCAACAACACCCTGTCCGGCGACCACGGCTGGTATGTGCGCAATGAACTGGCCGCTTATCCGGTCCTGCCGATGGCCAACGTGCCGGTGCGCCTGTACGCCGGTCTCGACTATGGTCGCGTGCGCAGCCGCGCCGCCGACATGCCCGAGGGCAGCCTGGCCGGCGCAGTCGTCGGCGCCTCGCTCAGCTGGAAGGGCGCCTCGATCGACATCTCGAACACGCGCGCATTGCACGAGCCCGCCGGCTTCCGGCGCGAAGGCTCGCGCACCTGGGTACGCCTGAACTTCGGCATCTGAACCTGTAACGATTACGCTTTCGCCACCTCATGAACCGCTCATTCCGTCAAGTCTGGAGCGCCGCCCGCGGCGCCTACATCATCGCCCCCGAAACCGCACGCGGCAACGGCAAGTCAGGGCGCTCCGTGCGCGCGCTGCGTCCGGCCGCCGTGCTGGCCGCTGCCGTGCTCGCCAACGGCGCCTGTGCGCAGGGACAACCCGCCACCACGGTGGTGCCGAGCAACGGCAATACGACCGCCTACGTGTCGGCCAACGGTGTGCCGGTGGTGAACATCGCCACGGCCAATGCCGCCGGGCTGTCGCACAACCAGTTCAACCGCTACGACGTCGACAGCAAGGGCCTGGTGCTCAACAACAGCAGCTTCGCCAATGCGGCGGTGCTGAAATCGCAGCTGGCCGGCCAGGTGGTTGGCAACCTGAACCTGGGCGCCCAGGCGAAAGTGATCCTGAACGAAGTGGTGTCGACCCAGCGCAGCACGCTGGCCGGCTTTACCGAAGTGCTGGGCGGAAAGGCCGACGTGATCGTGGCCAACCCGTACGGCATCACCTGCAGCGGCTGCGGCTTCATCAACAGCGACCGCGTCACCCTGACCACCGGCGTGCCGTTCCTGGGCGCGGACGGGTCGGTGGGCGGGTTCCGCGTCACCGGCGGCGATATCCTGGTCAATGGCGGCGGCCTGAACGCCAGCGCCCAGCAGATCCTGGACATCGTCACCCGCACCGTGCGCATCGACGGCCAGGTGAATGCCGCGGCGAGCGGCGAAATCGGTATCTTCGCCGGCGCCAACGAATGGTCGTACGGTGGGCGCAGCGTGAGCGGCGCCACCGTGGCCGCCGAACCGGTGGCTGCGTATGCGATCGATTCGAGCGCGCTGGGCGGCATGTATGCCGGCCGCATTCGCCTGATCGCGACCGACGCCGGGGTCGGCGTGCGCATGCTGGGCGAGGCTGCGGCCGGCGCCGGCGACTTCGCGCTCGATGCCGCGGGCAAGGTCCAGGTACACAGCCGCATTTCGGCCGGCAACGATATCGCGCTGCGCCAGCGCGGCGCCACCGGCGCGGCCCAGCTCGAGATCTCGGGCACGAATGCTGCCCTGACTGCAGGAAAATCCGTGGACATCGCGGCCGACGGCGGCCTGCTGCTCGACGAAGGCCCGCTCAAGGCCGGCGCCGCCCTGAAGGTGCGCGCCGAATCGCTGGACGACCGTTCGGGCGCCAACGCCACCCGCACCGCGGGCGGCAATATCGACGTCGCGCTGGCCGATGCGGCCCGGATCGACGGCACCACGTGGGGCGCCGGCGGACAGCTCGGCGTCAAGACCGGCGGCGCGCTCGCCGCCAGCGGCGCCACGCTGTACAGCGGCGCGACCGCGGCCGAGCCGGCGCGCGCGCTGGCGCTGGACGCCGGCGGCGACCTGCGCCTGGCGCGCACCAAACTGACCAGCACCGATACCCTGGCGCTCGGCGCCGCGGGCCATCTCGCCGTGGACGCGGCCAGCGAGGCCAGCGCCGCCAGCGGTGTGACCCTGGGCGCGGCCGACGGCTTCGACAACGCCGGCAAGCTGCTGGCCGGCGCCGACCTGCGCCTTGCCGGCGCGGCCGGCATGGCGGCCTCGAACACCGGCCTGATGCAGGCCAAGAACACCCTGCTGCTGGGCCAGGGCAATGCGCTGGCACTGTCCAACGCGGCCGGCGGCAAGCTGCTGGGCGAACAGGTGGCGCTGAACGCTACCAGCCTGGTGAACGCCGGCACGGTGCAGGGCACCGCGGGCGTCGACCTGGTCGCAGCGGAAAGCCTCGTCAACCGCGACGGTGCCCTGGTCTTGACTACCGGCGCCGGCAAGGACGTGACGCTGAACGCGGCCACGATCGCAAACGCCGGCCGGGTGCAATCGGCCGGCGCGCTGAGCGCGCGCGCCAGTAGCGAGTTTGCCAACAGCGGTCAATTGCTGAGCACCTCGGTGGCCGACGGCGGCGCCGATGGCGCCATCGCGCTGGCGGCAGGCGAATTGGACAACCGGGGCATGGTGGTCGCGGCCGGTGCGCTGGCGATCGACAGCAGCGGCGACGTGACCAACAGCCGCCAGATCCAGGGCGCCAGCGTCACGCTGGCGGCCGGCGGCACGCTGGGGAACAGCGGTCCGGACGGCGTCCTGCTGGCCATGTCCGGACTGGACGTGCGCGCGGCGGCGCTGCACAACAGCGGTGCGATGCAGGCCGGCGCCAACCTGGCGGCGACGGCACGTACCGGCCTGGAGAACAGCGGCGCGATCGAGTCCGGCGGCGCTACCGCGCTGGACGTGACCGCGGGCGATCTCGCCAACAGCGGCAAGGTCGTCGCTGCGCAGATCGCGGTGCGCACCAGCCAGGCGGTAGCGAACAGCGGCCACCTGCAGGGCGCGGGGTTGCTGGCGCTCGACGCGCAAGGCGCCATCGTCAACAGCGGTACGCTGCAGACCACCGCAGACGCCAGTCTGGTCCGGCTGAGCGGCGCCAGCATCGACACGCGCGGCACGGTCCAGTCCGGGGGCAATGCGCACATGGTCAGCACCAGTGGCGACATCGTCAATGCCGGCGCCATTCTCGCCGGCGACGGCCTCGCACTGGACGCCAGGCGTGATCTGCTGGCCGATATCGGCTCGCGCATCAACCTGGGCGCCGGGCTCGAGGTGAGCGCGACGAATGTCCTGAACCGCGGGCTGATGCAGGCCGCCGGTTCGATCAATGCCAAGGTCAAGGAGGCGTTCGTCAATGTCGACGAGATGCTGGCGGTGGATGCCGGCAGCCAGATCATGGTGCAGGCCGATACGGTACGTAACAGCGGCACCCTGCAAGCCGCCGGCGAAGGCGTGCTGGTGGCCGGCGCCCTGCTGGCCAACAGCGGCGACATCCTGGGTACGCGCGGCCTGACGCTGCGCACCGGCAATATGCTGGTCAACAGCGGCAGTGCCAGGTCGGGCGGCAGGCTGGACGCCGATGCGGCCGAGCTCGATAACCGCGGCACGCTGCAGGCGGATGGCGCCTTGCGCGCGGCGGCGACCGGGACGCTGGTCAACAGCGGCCTGGTGCTGATGCGCGGCGCGGATGACGCCCTGGCGCTGTCGGCGGCGGCACTGAACAGCAGCGGCACCATCGAATCGGCGGCCGGCGCCATGCTGCGCACCACCAGGGGCGGCCTCACCAACAGCGGCAGCGTCACGGCCGGCGCGGCGCTCGACATCGATGTCGCCACCGGCCTGAACAACAGCGGCACGGGCGCCCGCATGATCGGTGCCGGCGACGTGCGCATCAGCGGCAAGAACGGTTTCGTGCTTGCCAACGACGGCCGCATCCAGGCCGCCGGCGACCTGGCGCTCGGCGCCCCGGGACAGGCGGTCGCGCAGTTGCGCAATACCGGCGCCGCGACCCTGTTCGGCACCGAGCTGGCGCTGCATGCCGGCAGTATCGTGAACCAGGGCCGCATCCAGGCGCTCGGCGGCGCCGATGTCACGGCCGCGACGCTGACCAACCAGGGCAGCGGCGCCGTGATGATCTTCGGTATCGATCATGGGAACGCGACGCTGGCCGTGGGCGGCACCTTGCGCAACGAAGGCGCGTTGCACTCCGGCGGCGAGCTCGCCGTCGGCGCGCAGCGCATCGAGAACAGCAACACCGCCGGCATCTCGTCGCTCGCCGACACCACGATCATCGCCGCTGGCGGCGGCATCCAGAATGCCGGTGCGCTGTACGCCAACGGCACGCTGACCACTACCGCGAGCGGCCAGACGATCACGAACGCCAGCAGCGGCACGATGGATGCGGCTGACATCGCAATTTCGGCGGCGACCTTCAGCAACTACAACACCGTCATCTCGACCAACACCACCGACATCACGACCACGCTGGCATTCAACAACCTGCCGACCGGCGGAGTGCCGAACATCGTCACCGAGCGAGTGGACTACGACGGCGTGACGGTCCCGCACGATACCGGCGAATACAAATGCAATTTCGTTGGCGCGGCCTGCGACCACATCTGGGTGTTTGCCCAGAACTACCGGGTCACCCAGGGCCTGGACGGCGCCATGCCGACCCAGAAGGGCGAGATCATCGCCGGCCGCTCGATCACGATCCGCTACGGCGCGGCGGGCACCAATACCGCGTCGCTGATCTCGGCGCCGACCATCAACATCTCGGGCAGCGGCACCTTCGTCAACCAGGACCTGCACCTGGAAGAGATCAGCTACGCCCGCCGCTGGCGCGACTACAAGACCAACAGCACCTTCGGCTCGCTCGACCACGAATACAGCTTCCCGACCAGTGCAGCCGAACTGGGTGGCTGCAATGATGGCGGCTGCTTCAGCGGCCGCGCGCCGAGCGGTGACGCCGCGGCCAACAGCTCGTTCCAGCTCGAGACCGGCCGGCGCGTGATCAAGACCTGGCGCGCCGGCATCTATGCGGACAACCTGAACTTCGATGGCGGCGGCCTGATGAACCTCGGCTCGCCTTACGAGGAAGCGGCAACCGCAACGGGCGCCAGCGGCGTCGGCGCCGCCAGCGGCACCGCGACCGTCGGCACCAGCCTCGCGCCGGCGCCGGGCAGCGCACTCTCGCTCAAGGGCGGCGTCGCCCCGGGCGGCAGCCGCACGGTGACGGTGGCGGCCGCCAACGGCATCGTGTTCGAAGGCCTGAACCTGACCTTGCCGACCAACCCGAACGGCTACTTCGTGCCGACCAAGAACCCGAACTCGAACTACCTGGTCGAGACCAATCCGCTGTTCGACGTGGGCAGCAAGTCGGTCGGTTCGGACTACCTGTCCAAGCTGCTGGGCATCGATCCGGAGAAAGAGCAGAAACGCCTGGGCGATGCCAACTACGAAGCCAAGCTGGTGCGCGACCAGCTGATCGCCCAGACCGGCAACAACATCATCAAGGGCATGGCCAACGAAGCGGCCCAGATGCAGGCACTGATGGACCAGGCCGGCAACCAGTCGAAAGCCCTGGGCCTGGCGTTCGGCCAGCCGCTGACCAAGGAACAGGCGGCCGGTCTGACCGAGGACATCGTCTGGATGGTCGAGCAGGTCGTCGGCGGCCAGAAGGTGCTGGCGCCGGTGGTCTACCTGGCCTCGAGCACGCGCGACGCGATCGAGAAGGGCGGGCCGGTGATCTCGGCCACCAATGCCAACATCAAGGCCGGCACGCTGGCCAATACCGGCGGCACCATCGCGGGCGATACGCTGGCGATCGAGACCCGCGGCGACCTGCGCAACACCGGCGGTACGATCAAGGGCGGCGATGTTTCGGTCAAGTCGACCGAGGGCAGCATCATCAACGAAACCGTGGCCGAGACCAACGGCGGCAAGGACTTCGCCCGCACCTCGATCGGCGCCACCGGCAGCATCCAGAGCACCGGCAACCTGGCGCTGGACGCGGCCAAGGACATCACGATCAAGGGCGCCAGTGTCAAGGCCGGCGGCGACGCCAGCCTGGCCGCGGGCGGCGCGGTCACCGTCGACACGATCCAGGACAAGAGCATCGACTCGACCTACAAGGCCTCGGAAGGCCTGTGGGGCATCTCGAGCTCGAGCGAATCGTCGCGCACCGCCACCACCACCAATATCGGCTCGACCCTCGAGACCGGCGGAAACCTGAAGATCAAGAGCGGCGGCGACACCACCATCGCCGGTTCGAACGTGAAGGTCGGCGGCGATCTGGCGATGGATGCGGGCGGCGACGTCAACATCGTGTCGCGCCAGGACACGGTCGAGCAGACCACGTCGTCCAGCCGCAGCGGCCTGGGCGTCGGCGGCGGCGTGTACGGCAAGACCACCACCGACACCGATGCGTTCAAGGGCCGCAACGTGGCTTCCGGCATCGAGGTGGGCGGCAACGCCAGCATCGGCACCGAAGGCACGCTGACGCTGCAAGGCTCGAAGATGAAGGTCGGCGGCGACGCCGACATCGCCGCCGGCGACGTGCAGGTGCTGGCCGGCCAGGACGTCGACCGCACCACGACCACCACGACGACGACGTCGTTCCTGAAGATCTCGGGCGAAGGCAAGGCCGATTCCGGCGCCGGCGCCGGTTCGTACGCCGATTCGTCGGCATCGGCCAGCAACAACAAGGGCGCGGCGCAGGCCGGCGCCAAGGCCGGCGCGGGCGCGTCGGCGGGCGCCGAGGCCAGCGCATCGGCGAATGCCGGCCTGACCCTGGCCGAGACCAGCACCACCAACACCTACGACTACAAGTCGCGCGCGGTGGGTTCGGAGCTGGACATCGGCGGCAACCTGAAGGTCGATTCGAAGAAGGACATCGTGCTGCAGGGCGCCACCGTCAACACCGGCGGCGACGTCGACCTGAAGGCGAAGAACGACGTCAAGATCCTGGCGTCGCAGGATGTCGATATCTCGACCAGCAAGACCACCACGACCTCGATCGGCCTGTTCGTGGAATCGGACAACAAGGCGTCGGCCGGCGCCGAGGCATCGGCATCGGCAGGCGCCAACGCCAGCAGCGACCGCTACGGCAGTGCCGCCGGCGCCAGCGCGCAGGCCGGCGCGCGCGCAGGCGCCGAGGCGTCGTCCGACACGAACATCGACCTGGTGCGTACCAGCACCACCGAGAACAGCAGCCTGGATATCCGCAACAACGGCAGCACCATCAATGCCGGCGGCAAGCTGAAGGTCGATGCCGGCAATGCGCTGACGGTGCAGGGTTCGGACATCGGCGGCGAGCAGGGCGTGCAGCTGAAGGCCAAGGACATGAGCTTCCTGGCGGCCGAAGACGTGAGCGTCACCACGTCCAAGACCACCAAGACCTCGGCCGGCCTGTACATCAGCGGCAGCGCCAGCGCCGAAGCCGGCGTCTCGGCCTCGGCCGGCGCGGACGCCAGCAACAATGCCGGCGGCACCCGCATGAGCGCGTCGGCCAACGCCGAGGCCGGCGCCTCGGCCGAAGCCAAGCTGGGCGCCGGCATCCAGGCGCGCCACTCGACCGAGTCGTCGGTCGAGGGCACGACCACGGCGCGCGTGTCGACGATCCGCTCCGGCTCGGGCGACATCGAGCGCACCGCGACCGGCAAGATCACCGACGTCGGCACCGCCATCGAGGCCGGTGGCGACTTCACCCAGTCGGCCGAGACGATCGAGAGCCGCGCCGCCAGGAACACCACGTTCTCGAGCAGCGAGTCGCAATCGGACTCGATGCGCCTGGGCGTGTACGCCAAGGCCGGGGCCGAGGCCAAGGCCAGCGCCAGCGCCGAAGCCAGCGCCGGCACCGGCATGCTCGGACCGGGCATGGGCTCGGACGTCAAGAACGAGTCCGAAGCCGGCGCCAACGCCAGCGTCGGGGTCGAGGCCCAGTACGCGCATGCCTCGTCGAGTTCGAGCAGCAGCTCGAGCGAAGCGGTGGTGTCGACCATCAAGACCGGCGGCAAGGTGACCAGCAAGTCGACCGGCAAGACCACCTTCGAAGGCACGCAGATCGCCGGCGACGGCGGGGTCGAGCTGGAAGCGAAGGAGATCGACTTCAAGGCCGCGAAGAACACCGAGACCAGCAGCGAGAAGAGCCTGAATGTCAATGCCGCCGCCAACGTGGGCCTGAACCTGGGCTCGGACGGCGCGGTCGATGGCGGCCTGTCGGGCGGCTTCGAGAACGGTTCGGGCAGTGCGTCGTCGTCGACCGCGGTGGCCGGCAGCATCCAGTCCGGCGCTGGCCTGACGATCAAGACCCAGGGAGACGCGCGCTTCGAGGGTACCGATATCGGCGCCGCCGGCGACGCTTCGATCGCGGCCGGCGGCAAGCTGACCTTCGACGCGGCGCGCAACGAGAGCAGCGAGAGCAGCAAGTCGGCCAATGCCGAGGTGAGCATCGCGGTGTCGAAGTCGAGCAGCGGCAAGGAAGCCGGCCTGGAAGCGGGCGGCGGGTTCGAGAACGCCTCGTCGCGTTCGAGCGAAGCGGTGACCGGCACCATCGCCACCGGCGGCAACCTGACGCTGTCGTCGGGCAAGGACATGAAGTTCGAAGGCACCACGGTGCAGGCTGGCGGCGACACCGACATCGCGGCCGGCGGCAACGTCGATTTCGCGGCGGCGCGCAACACCAGCAGCAGCGAGTCGGCGAACGCCTCGGCCAGCCTGTCGCTGTCGGGCTCGAGCAGCAGCGACAAGGATACCGGCGCCAGCGAGAAGAAGCGCAGCGGTGCGTTCGGCGCCGAGGGCGGCTATGCGACCGAGAAGAGTTCGGAAGCGGTCGCCGGCACGCTCGAATCGGGCGGCAACCTGAAGATCAAGTCGGGCGGCAGCACCAGCTTCGAGGGCACCGACATCGCCGCCGGCGGCGCGGCCAGCATCGACGCCAGGGGCGACGTCAACTTCAAGGCGGCCGAGAGCACGTCCGAGTCGTTCGGCGTGGCGGCATCGATCGGCATGGAAGCGACCAACACCACCACCACGGCGGGCAAGGCGCAACCGGGCGCCACCGGCGGAGCGGCGGCGGCAGCGGCCGGTGTGGCCAAGCCGGCCGCCAAGGCCGACGCCAAGCCGAGCGGGGGCGCCGCTGCGGGCGTCGCGACCGCCGCCACCGGCGCCGCGCCGGCCGACGGTCCCGAGCTCGAGAAGGAGCGCAAGGGCAGCGTCGGCTTCGAGCTCGGCGCGTCCAGCGCCAGCGAGAAAAAGGGCGCGACCATCAAGGCCGGCAGCATCGACATCAACGCCGGGCGCAACGCCAGCTTTGAAGGCACCAAGGTCGCGGCCGAGGGCGACATCAACGTGGCCGCCAAGGGCGATGTGAGCGTCACCACCGCGAAGAGCACCAGCAGCAATGTCGGGGTGTCGCTGTCGGGCGAGCGTGAAATCAGCAGCAAGGCGGGCGACCCGGATGCGAAGACGTCGTCGACCAACGCCGGCGTCGGCCTCGACCTGGGGGCGTCGTCGACCAACGACAAGGCCTCGTTCGAATCCGGCGGCAAGCTGTCGGTGTCGTCGGGCGGGCGCACGACCCTGGTCAGCACCGAGGTGAAAGCCGACGGCGGCCAGGATATCCAGGCGGCGGGCGGCGTAGTGCGCAGCACGGCGAAGGATACCGAGAGCGGCTTCCGGATGTCGGCGGTGGGCATGTCGGAAAGCGGACCGAAGGAAGCGCCGGCGGCAGCTGCGCCGGCACCGGCGGCCGGTGCCGCGGCAGCCGCGGCGGGTGTCGCGCCAGCACCAAAGGCGGATGCCGAGGCCAAGCCCGCCGCCGCCAAGGAGCCGGCCAGCGGCGCCCGCACGGTCGCGGTAGCGCAGCCGGTCGTGTCCAGGACGAACCCGGCCAAGCGCATCGCCACCGAAGCGGCGCCGGTCGCGAAGGCGCCGGCCAAGGGGTGATGGGGTGAGGTGAAAAAATGGCAGCCGCGAGGCTGCCATTTTTCATGGTGCTGTCACTGTTGCCTGTGGATGAAGCTGATTGCGCTACTGAGCAATTGCTCAACAGTACTGATCCGGTTGCCATCAAGTGCCCAGCGCCAACCCAGGTAGTTGCTCAGGTAGCGTGACGCCACGTCGCGAATGGCATCAGCCATTGTTTCAAGTGAGTGTGACAGGCGTTGGCATTCTGGACATGGGTCGCCTCCGGCATACCGTGGCGCAACCGCTCGCCGGCGCTGACATTGACCGCCCCGTGCGCGATGCCTTGGCGCTTGGCAAACGCCCGATAGGCGGCATGCGCGTCGGTCACCAGCAGTGCCTGCGTATCCAGCCTGGGCAGCAGGTGCTGGGTCAACTGGGATGCGCGCAAGGCCCCCCGGCCGGTGACAGCGTCGACGGTGCGCCCGCAAGCGCAGCATCGGTAGCGTTGCAGGCCATTGGCCTGGCTGTGGCGGTGGCAATGCGTGCCAGCGTGGACAGCGGCGCTGTCGACCACGGATGGCGGCGATGAGCGCGACGATCCGGTCGAGCCCCGCAGCAGGGTGAAGGGCATCCTGCACCCGTGCGCGCTGCGGCTGGTTGAGGTGGGGCAGATCGGCAAACCACTGCGCGAAGCGCTCGGACTTCATGGTCGTCCTCCTCGATGATGACGAGGTTTGGACAGTTCAATCGGCTGAACAGTTCGCACCTGATCACCAGTTCAGGGTGACAGCGCCTTCTTCATGGCGCGCCAGGCGCGGGGCCGGCGGATGCGGGCCTAGCCGAACAGGTTGGGCCTGGCCAGGTCCAGCAGCAGCTTCTTCACCGGCGCCGGCAGCGGCGCGTCACCAATGGTGGCCAGCGGCCACCATTGGTGGGCGGCGGCGCTGGCGTGGCGCGCATCGAGCGTCACTGCGAACGGCGCGATATGCAGCTTGTAGTGGGTGAACACATGCACCAGCGGCGACAGCGGCCGCACTTCGTCGATAACGCCGAACTCGCCCGCGGCGGCAACGACGTCGTGGGTGCAGACCGGCGCGTCGCCAGCGTCCAGCGGCACGTGCCCGCCGATTTCCGGCAGCGACAGCAGGCCGCCCCAGATGCCGGTTGGCGGGCGCTGCTCGAGCAGCACCTGGCCAGCATCGATGATCACCAGCAGGGCGGTGCGCTTTTCCGGCGTCGCCTTCTTCGGTTTGCGCACCGGCAGTTCGGCCGTACGGCCGGTGGCGAAGGCCACGCAGCGCGACTGCAGCGGGCAGCGGCCGCAATCCGGGCGCGAGCGGGTGCACAGGGTGGCGCCCAGGTCCATCAGGCCCTGGGTATACGCTTCGATGCCGCCGTTTGCCGGCAGCAGCGCCTCGGCGCGGCGCCACAGCGCATCCTCGACCGGTTTCAGGCCGGGGTAGGCGTCGATGCCGAACACGCGCGCGAACACGCGCTTGACATTGCCGTCC
>Ga0265797_10009113_pt1 | contig 13024 bp, 8 predicted proteins | sample P2T30metagenome_FD_192433 | JGI IMG/M metagenome (GOLD analysis project Ga0265797, IMG submission 192433) | Plant litter microbial communities from East Loma Ridge, Irvine, California - P2 T30 | ecosystem: Environmental > Terrestrial > Plant litter > Unclassified | place: USA: California... | reverse complement strand
TCCGATGGTCCACCCAAGCATGCGCCTTTTGCGCTGTATGGTACTCCGCTGCCTGCATACGATCCAGAGACCAGAGACGATGGCAGCTACGTCCCGATATGGAAGCAGGAAGTGACCGATGAGCGTGGGCGGAAGAGATTACACGGCGCGTTCACGGGAGGCTTCAGTGCTGGGTAAGATTACCAAGATTTTTTGCGCAAATGTACGAGTTGCAAAAGCTAACTTGCGCGGTAGATACTTCAACTCCGTCGGCTCAAAGGAAGGCTGGACGCCCTCGACATTTGTCTCTTCTCGCAAGGATCGCGCTCAAAAATCACAAGATGACAAACAGCGCCCGCAGATGCGGCCGGAGGACTTTATGGATGAGGAGGATCTTGCTGAACGGGCGGAAGCCCAGCAATTGGAGACCCAGGGCGCGTTTGCAGGCTTGGGCAGCAAGTCAGCAGATGGAAGTGCGAAGGGCATGTTCTCTGATATGTTCAGGACGACTGGAGAGACCATGGGTGTGAAGCTGCTTCAGCGCATGGGCTGGCGGCAAGGACAGGGCGTGGGCGCAAGAGTGAAGAGGAGAGCGCAAGGCGATAAGACTGGCGAGGCACATCTTTTCGCGCCGGAGAACACCCGTATGATCACGTTCAGTAAAAAGACGGACAAGAAAGGTCTCGGATTTGCTGGGGAAGCAAGTCTTGATGGACTTGCAGGCCGCAAAGCCGACGATGAAGACGACGATGGCGATGCTGATGCTCGCATTCTCTCCGCCAATCGCTCTAAACTGCTGTCCAAACCTAAGAAGCTGAAAAAGTCTTCTTTCGGAGTGGGTGTTTTGAACGACACGGGCTCGGACGACGAGGACCCGTATGCGATTGGCCCAGCGATCAATTACACCAAGATCATAGGTGGCGACAAGAAGAAGCGGCGAGGTGGACTGGTCTCAAGCACAGCGACACAACGCCCAACCTTCACATCGTCCAAGAAGCTAGCGCAAAGACCAGCAAGCACTCTCGAAGGCTTCCGGCGATGTCACGATGGTCGCCTTCCACTAGACGGATTTGTCCTCTCCACCAAGCCTCTTCTAATACTGACTGAGATCCGCTATGCGCCGCCGACCGTTCCAGCAGGATGGAAACCCAAGCGCGCCACCAAATTCGACATGAAGCCTACCACGTTCGAATCCACTGCAGATGCCGCAAAAGCCTCTTCACTCGACGCCAAAGCGCGCTCTGCCCTACTGGGCGAAGCACCTCTTCCAGGAAAATCAATCTTCGACTTCATCACCCCAGCGACACGAGACAAACTTGCATCCGCCAGTGGTCGTTCAAACCTGCCCCAAGCGCGCGGTGAAAGCGCACCAGCTGGCTTCGAGTCAAGCAGTAGCACCACCAACAGCCGCACTCTCTGGGACCTAATCCCTCCTCTAGACCCCAAAACCGCATCTGCAGCACTCCACCGCGGCCACAGCGGCTGGATGCCCTACTCCGAAGACCTCGACAAGCGAGCACGCTACACAGCCTTTCTGACTCTCAGCGCCGGCCTCTCCTCAACCCTCCCTCCCCGCCCACCAACATGGTCAGCAGAAGAATGGGCCAAAGAACTCCGCGAGTTCGCGCAAGCCGCCGAAGTCTTCAAGCCGATCTCCGGCTTGATGGCCACCCGGTTTACGACTTCCACCGCGAAGCCGAAACTCGCCTCAGACGCTCCTGATGCTCCCGCGGAAGTGCCAGTCAAGCCTGCGGATCCGGCAGAAGAAGCCGCGAGAGCAGGCATGTACGGTCCGCTGACACGCTCGAAACACTTGTTTTACCCGACGAGGCTGCTCTGCAAACGCTTCGGTGTCAAGCCGCCTGCGAACACTGGCGTGGATCCAAGTGAGTCTGCTGGCGCCGGCGAAAGTAGCTCAGGACAGGGCGCGAGTGGGCTTGTTAGTAAGGCGGCGCTGGACAGGATGATGATGCACGCGAGTCAGAATCTGCCTCGGTTTGCGAAGGGAGGTACTGAAGGTGGTAGCAATGAGCAGTGTGGTCCTGCTGTGGTTGAGCCTGAGGAGCGGGCGCAGGTGGATGTCGAGACGAATGAAGCGCTTGAAGGGAAGAGGCCGGATGAGGAGGTATTTAAGAGCGTGTTTGAGGATTAGTTGTGGCGCCTTGATGTGCAAGCATTCCATTCATGCGGCACTTTTCACACTTCGAGATTATGTGTATAAGTGTTTTTTTTTTTGGACGAGAATCAAAGAAAGAGACAGTTATGGGACCGCTCGGTCCGAGATTACATCTCTCACAACGTGATAAACAGCATGCCCTCGTCACACAACACGACATTCAAAGACAAGGATCTTCGTTCTCTCTGCCTGTTGCAGGTTGCCTCTTTCATCCCAAAAATCATAGCGGAGTGGTATCATAGTTACAAAAGAAAGAAACGAGGGTACGCCAACCCCAAAAAACACCTCGATATACACACATCGCTTCCCCCCCCCCCACCCTCATAACCTCCCATTCCCAACGCCGGCACCCTGCCCCGTCCTCGTCCCATCATACCCACTCCCACCATCCTGATTCCAGTCCCCTAGCCCTTCCATCATCTGATTCCAATCCACATCACTCATGTTCATGATATCAGGACCGCCAGGCGTGAGACCCGTACCTCCTGTTCCTCCTCCGCCTACGCCACCGCCGCCGCCGCCGCTCATTTCCCAGACTTGCGATTGCTGCAAAAAGTCTTGCTGCATTTGCGCGGGGTCGAAGGATGTGGCGGGGTAGGAGGACATGTCGAAGGCGGTGGTGGTGAAGTTCGTGTCGTGGGGGTCGAAGAGGGTGGGGTTGAGGTGGGTGTTTGGGCGTTGTTGCTGTTGGTGCTGCTGCTGGGGATTTTGGACGTTTGGGGGCGAGTAGGCTGTGTTGGAGGTGTGTGAGGAGGAGTTGTTTTGTTGGGAGCTGGGAGTGTGTTGGCCGCCTCCTGAACCGCCGCCGCTGCCGTCCGGGCTGGTGTCCATGTCTGTGGTGAGGTTGATCGGGCTGCGGTATTGGTTTGAGTCGGTGACGGTGTGGAGGGAGCCTGGGGTTCGTTGCTCGCGGTTTGTGACGTCGAATTGGTGGCGGTCGTTTGGCAGGTAGCCTGTGTATGATGTGTTGGTCGTAGCTACGTTGCTGTATTCGAAGGGTTCGGTGACTCCGGCTGATACGGGGATGTTGGGCACATTTTGTATGTCCGGCTGGTTGTAGACTGCAAGTCCTGTATCGCCGTATGCAGGATGGCGTCCTATTTGAGTGGGATCAGGCATAGCGAGGTGATCCTGCGGACAACCTGGCATTCGGTTCGCAGTGCTGGTTTGCGTTGGAATGTGTTGACGGAGAGCAGCGGTGTCTTCTAGACCTGCGCTTTCGAGGTCGACGTCTAGTTGAACTAGGAATGATTCTGTAAGGGGATTCTTGCGTTTGATCGCGTTCATCGCTGCTAGCAGGAACTGCAAGGACGTTCGCACTTGGTTGTCTTTTGGCCGTGACTTCAAGTACTGAACGAACACTCTAGCCGCGACATACAAGCAGAAAGAGATGAAAGGGTTCATGGCCGCGAGATCAAGGTGGCTGATAGTCCGCATGATACTAGCAATTTCCGCTGCTGCGGTGATACATCGGACCTTGCTCTCTGCAGAAAGCCTTGCTGGCATTCGATTCTTGTCGGCTTTGAAAATTGCTGCTTGGTGGAGGCATATAGTCGATGTATGTATGTTCATGTTGAGGAATACAGTATTGGGGTTGTTCAAGCCATTCGGTAGGCGTAGTGCATCTGGTAGAGCGAGGGCAGTGTGCGACAAAATATTGTCCATACTACGATGTCGCTTCCAGAACTCTCCATTCATATCATCGTCTCTGTCGTCCGGTCCAGGTCGATGTAAATGAGTTAGATTGCGACCAAACAGCGACGCCATCAAAATGACACCTGCATAACTGGAGAGTTTTGATGCTCCGGCGGGCTCTAACGCGTCGTTCAGCGACATAGTCTTTTGTGGCTTGCTCATCTCGAACGCCGGCTCATCAACAGGCATATTGGTCAAGATGTCCCTCTCTTCGATCACCATCGGCCACCCTGTGCCAATGCTCGAGTAGCGGTCAACACAGAAGCTCTGCCAAAAGGTGCGCCTCCTCTCCTCCCGCTCCGTCCAATCTCTGGGCGGCGGCAAACATTGCTTCACATCCAGACCTGTGCCGTCCAGACGGTGCAAGCCCATCATCAACGTCATCCTAGAAGCACGCCCGGAAGACATCCAGGCGCGTGGGAAGAACATCATCTTGAACTCGTACGTCGCGAGAAGAATCCAGGTCTGCGCGTGTGCAATCGTGATCATGCTCTCGCCATGGCCGCGCATCTCGTCTTGTTGGATATACTTTCGCGCTCGCTGGTAAAAGTGCTCCTGCAGACCTTCATACTTGTCCGTCACTGCCGCCGCATTCGCCCACATGGCATATCTCAGACATATTGGAGGGCGAGCGTGCGGTGCCAAATGCATGGCGGCGTAGTACCTAGGCCTGTGCATCATAGGGCCAGAAGGGTGTATCTTGTCAAAGTAGGCTTGGGTAAGCTCGTCGATTGCGTCTTGAGGCGGTAGAGGCTCGTCCAGACCCAGTCCGATCATCTCCCACGGGAATTGCTCTTCTTGCGGCACAGTATTGTCACCGTTACTTGTCGCATTCAGCGCAGCATGTGGGAACTGTGCTTGCGCGGGACCGTCGTGCTGCTTCAGCGTGCGCTCGATATGCGGCAACACGTTTAAAGTGCTTTTGCCCATTGCAATATTCCCTCCGATCGCTGGGATCGAACCAGCGCTGCGTTGCTGCTGTGCATCTCTCGCGTTCCTACCATTGTTGTCCGCTCGGCTGGGCGCCTCTTCCTCTACAATAATATCATCCTGACCCTTGAGCAGTGTCTCGACCTGTGCCAATCGCGCCTCCAGCGCCTTCACATATCCCCTCTTAGGCCCGCTCTTCCGCCTCACTTCGTCGTAAGAGCAGTCATGTTGCAAGCGATTGCACGTTCCGCACGAAGGTTTATTCCCATCACATTTCAGCTTCCTCTTTCGACACAAAACACAGGCTATGCGTTTCGGCTTGGGAGCTTGCGCGGAGCCATTAATGTCCTCCTGCGGTTCGGCTTGCGCATCATCGGTCAGCTTGGTGGGCTGGCGGGAGAGATCGTTGAAGTAGTCGTCCTCGGGCGATTCGGCGGGCGAGAGCGTCATAGTTATATTCGTCGCTGGGACTGGAGCTTCTCTTTCAGTCACCGCAGCTGGCCAGTTGTACACACATGCAGAGCAGAGAGTCGTGGAAACGGAAACGGAGCAACAACAGAAAGGATGCCTGCGACCTACTCGCCGATTGGCGCACCAGATTGAGTTTAGCGAGACCTGAGGGTGGAATCCAAGGGATCCCTTTGACAAGGCAAGTACGGTACTTTAGCGAAGGATGCGGTCTAGCCTGGTAGTAGGTTAGTAGCCCTGTTTGAGGGGGCTTATTCACTTCCGTAGGCTGCAGCAGAAGAGAGTGGTTCCACGTAAGCTTGATACTCAAACTAGTAGTGGCTTAGGTTATCGTCGAGCTATCGTCGCATTCGGACTCTCGCATACCTTATCATGATTATTCAGCTGCCGAAGCACAAGCATGAAGCTTGCTTCTTCTTGAGCTAGTGGGGGAAGGCTAAACGTTGAACATCGAAGGTTCGCTTTGCGGAGGCTTCTCTCTCTATCTCTAATAACGCATATCATGAATTGTGGCAAGTCCTTGTTTCCTAGACGTGCAGGTGACTCAAAAATATAGGCCACTCCAGTCAAGATGTATTCTCGGCAAGAAGTTGTCTTTGAGGTCCACAGTCCTACCCACCCTCCGGAAGGTACCTATCTTCCATTCTTTGGGCAAAAGTCTTTTGGTAGACAAATTGCTCTGCTATGTTAATACTTCTTAACATCTCCAAGGTCTGCGTCTCTGGCTGAAGTTGAAGGGCTGGGATTAAACACTCTTCGTAGACGCCTTTTGCTAGAGTCTGTTACCCACGACAAAGTCCGACATCTTGGCACGTACACCGCATCCTTGCTCTATTCCTCAGGCTGGCCCGATTCATAATCTTCCGCCGCCTCAAATGAACGCTTTCTGTTCCTGCTGCTCCTGTGCCGTCTCACCGAACGAAGCTTTCCGGTCCTCCAAACGAATCTCGTGTAGGGCTTGGGGGATACTCACGTCTTCTCCAACCACCTCTGCTTTTGCAGCTCGCAGCGGTTCGTTATCCAGCTCCTTCCCTTCCAGTTCCTTGGCCAGTTCCTCTGCGGCATTGTCCTCCTGGAGTCTCTGTGCCTCGGCAATGTCTTTGCGCACCTTCCGCTCATACAGGTAGTCCGTCACGATACCTTCCCTTGCTGGATAATGCGCATATTTGAATGAGAGCGGCGGAGCTTCGTTCGCCTGGTACTCAAGCATTCTGTCAAGTCCTCTACGAAGCTCCTGCATAGAAGCTTCTTCGGCTGAGGTTGGAGGCTTGTGTAAGAGCTTCTTGGTGGCGGCATACTCTCTTTCGGCGCGGACTCTGTACTTCTGTTCGTTTCGTTCAGTGGTTTGTCTGCAGATTAGTAGCTAACAGCCGATAGTGACATACATCTGCTTTGCTCCAGCTGTCGTTCTCCGCGCCGACAAGTAGTAACAGCGTCTTGATGAGGTAATAGCGAGGCATAGTGGAATCTGTCATGTTGTGGAGGCCCAGGTTAGTACACCTCCATAATGTTTTGGAAGCTAAGCCAGATACCCAACAAGTTGTCGAGGGCACGCTTGGTACATTCTGTGTACTTTGCCTGTACGTAAAGCTCTTCGCACTCCTGGTAATTTTTGAAGTAGGGATCGCTTTCGGCCATAGTTGCGCAATGGGATAAGTAGTCTGTTGTTTCTTTACACTGTTCTGCTTTGCAAACAACCTCTTGTCGTGTAGTGTGTCAAGGGCGAAGGTGCCATACCAAGTGAAGCGCACCTAGTGAAGCTGATTGAGTGAAGCGCACTCTCACGTGCGCGCGCAACAAAAACATGACGTCCCAAATGAAAGTCACTGAGCGAGGTCGCGATGATTTGTGTTCATGTTGCTTCGGGTCCGCGCTCCAAATTACACCAAATACATAAACCACTTTCCTGCTGAAGGCGACTTCACAGAAACATACAACCACACGCCTTCTTTACTATGGAGACTTCGGAACAACTGTCGCCTACGAAGCGCAAGCGTCAATCACCACCTCTTCTAACAGCTCTTGGTCCTCTCCCAATAAACCCCAGGCCTACCCAACGCCCAGTTGCGGACAATACACACGCACCACGCTCGCGTGTCGTTCTCGATGCACTCCCTGACGGCATTGTTGTCGACAATACGATGAAAAGTCTCGTCCGATCGAATGAAGCGCTTCGAGATGGCCTTCCTCTCAAAGACCAGGAAGCTGCAGATATCGACCATCTGCCCAGGACACTTGCCACCGCCACTTCCAATGCCAGCACTCCAGCTCGGCAGCCTGGTACGAATGCCGACAAGGAACCCCTTGACACCGTCCGGCACCAGGTACAGACCCTCCAGCAGCAACAGGAGGAGATCAAAACCATGCCAGACACTTACATACAGGGAGCCGCTACTGCAAATGGGTCTGCGGTCATGCAGTTGCTACGTGAGATCCAGCAGCAGCAGATCGAGATGCAGGCTGCCTTGCAACAACAGCATGAGCAGTACAAAGCCAATTTACTGGCCGCCTTACACAGACAGAATCAGCAGCACCAAGCTGATATGCTGGCCGCCTTGCAAAAACAGATTCAGCAGCAACAGTCTGCTCAGAACACGGCCTTGGAGCGTCGAGAGCTTGAGCTGTTGCGAACAGCAAGGGCGCAGGATGGAGAGATGTCTCGAGACTTGAAAGCACATCTTGATTCTTGGGTGACCGCAGGAGACGCATTGAGAGAGCGTGTCTGGGCTGGAGGAGCGATCACAGCAGATCACGATGAGGGAGAAGGAGTTGCAGGAGAGACTGGAATCAAAGTAGACGATGCAGCAGAGGTGTTCACACCGACGACAAGGGCCAGCTTATCGCAGCAGAGGATGTAACTTTGATCGAAATGAAGTGCCTTCTTGTTCGGAAAACAATGACTTACCACCGTTTATATGTGCCTTGTAAAGACAGAGAAAGTTGAGGTCCGTAGTACATTCATGACTCTCAAGGGTATCGTTCATTGGCTGTCACGCTGATGTTCGAGGGTACTAGTTCAACAGCGTGTGAGTTCAATAGACACAAGGAGTAGTATCTCAATGGCGGACAAACTCATTCTCGTGCCCAAAGCCGACGATGCCACTGTACATGAATAGGAAGATGCAGTGGGCACTTCTCGACAGTGTTTAGGCCACAGCACAACAAACAAGCTCGAATGAAGCAAATGACAACAGGTAAAGGAGACAACACTTCGAGCAGCAAGAGAAAACGACATCAGTACACGAAGTCCTGTCTCAACTGTTGCCGATGTTCGAGCTTCTCGAATGACAGACACATTCCAAAGTCTAATCTTTCGCACTGCAGTCCCCTGAAGCGATTAATCAATATTGGACTAATCCAATGTCTAATGATTGAAACACCAGACGTCAATATTCCATCAATACCGAACATCAGGCCACAGAGCAAATGGCCAAATAGTTTCAAGACTGGCGGTCTGCCTATTAATTTCCAATGAATGCAAGGGAGATTTGCCATCAAAGCGCAAGACGCGAAATATAGGGTTAGAGGTGCTCGAGCTCGTAACGACTTGAAGATAGTCAGTGCGTCTGACCGAGTCTCATTATAATCGCGTTATCCTGAGATCGCGATCGGGGGTTCGTGCGTACCAGTGCGTGCTTCGTTCGACACGATCTGCACACACCGCGGACCGGACATGCATGGCTTGTGTGCATCAGATCAGAACTTGCACATCATTTCTAGTTTTCAGGAAATAACCCAAAGGTGAAACTGGCACCACGCGAGCAGCAGTGGAAATGAATATAGTTGTACATCTAGGTATATCTCGGTAATGTACATCGTCTGATGCATGCATAATGTACAAAGTGCCAATGGAGTACGACAACACCACAATGGGCTTAGTTGGTGCTCCTGCGCTTGCCTTGGTTGCGCACTCTCTCCTGGACAACGTGCTTGTTGGGGTTGCGCTTTTGGCGAGTCTTGTAACCACCTTTGGCCTGTGTGAAATTCTGTCAGCGGTCTGCAGGACGATTGCAAAGAAGGGATGCCAAAACTTACGGGTGTGCCCCAGATAGAGACAGGGTTCACGTTACCCTTGCTCTTACCTCTACCACCACCGTGAGCGTGGTCTGCGGCGTTCATGGCAAGACCACGGACTGTTGGCCTGATGTTCAAGTTTCTGCTGCGACCAGCCTTTCCGAGCTGTCTGAACTGCCAGTGCGGGTTGCTGGCGACACCGATGGTGGCGCAAGCTTCCGCGCTGACTCTGCGCACCTCACCACTCTGCAAGCGCACAGTGACATCTCTGATAATGCCATTGACATCGTTCTTCGCGATAACTGTGGCGTGTGTGCCAGCACTTCGACAGAATACTGCGCCCTTGTTGGTTGTGCTGCCGACGTTGAACACCTGGGTTCCCATAGGCACCATCTTCATGGGCAAGCAGTTTCCGCGGAAAGCGGTCTTTGCTGCCAGCATACCAGGATCCACCACACCACCCATGCTCGCAAGCAGCGATTTGGGAATTCCAGCACGGAAAGACTCGATAGTGTCGCCAGCGCGCATGCCTTCCGCAGCAATAATGTAGCTCTTCCTCTGTGTTGCCACATTCTCCACCAGCGCCAAGTGAGCAGAGCGATTGGGATCGTACTCAATGCGCTCTACAATGTGCTTGCCGGGCTCATCACGCTTGAAATCCACAGTCCTGATTCTCCGCCTGGCTCCACCACCTCTGTGCCTCATCACAACGCGTCCAGTGTTGTTACGACCACCCTTTCCATGGCCGATTTTTGCGTAAGTGAGTTTGGCGTAGGGTTTTCCTTTCCAGAGGTGGTCGTTGATCGGGCGCTTCAAGTGGCGCACACCGGGAGTCCTGGGCTTGTAGGTCTGCATCTGGAAGTTACCGGCAGCCCTGCGTGTAGGCGGCGCGGATGTGGTGGTTGTGACGGTGGCATCCTTGGTCACGGTGCTGGCCTGCAGAGGCTGTTCCTGGCGAGAGATATAGCGGCGAGTTACTGAAGAGAACAGGCTGCGGTAGGAGTTGCAGATGGGCCGTATCCGGGGTTGCAGCATTGTGATGGTTGTGTGTGCGAAGACCGCGATGATCTCCGGGGTGTTGCGAATGGGCGGTGGAGGGAGATGTATGTAACGGCGGTGCTCACTCGTCTCGCCGCAAGGTGCTCAATGTTCAATGCAGGGAGTTGGAGCAATTTCACCGGCTAACCTTCCCAGATGGTTGATGCCTGAGGCTGTCACTGACTGTCAAGCGGAATTCACCTACAACCTAGCAAGGAGTTTGATCGGTTGCTGTGTCGACCATTAGGTTCGCCTGGGCCCGCCTTTAGAATGTAGCGAGAATGCGACGGGGTGTTTGAACGCAGTCAGGGTATTCATAGAGCAGGCGCGATTAATACGTGTGTACACTTCTCACGAATCGCAAATATCAGATCAAAGTGCAATTCTTTCTCCTCAAATCTCCTCAACGCGCCCACGTCAACGTCTTGCGGTCCCCAGCCATCTTCATTCACGCTGTGCTGCAGGAAGCAGGAAGCAGGAAGCACAGGCACTGGTAACCCGTCGCTCCCGCGTTTAGCGGCACAACATTGAAACGGAACCTGGACGGACGTCACGTCCTCTCTCGACGCGCTGGTGCCAAGCTGACCGTGCTCATCTGCGAGCTCTCCAGGGCAAGGCAAAACCGCAAGCCTGCCTCTCAGCGAACATCACAAACACCACCGCACCGCCAGCGCCAGCACCACACCACCACCAGGTCCAGTCACGACCTTCTAATACGCCCTCCTCCGCCCACACGCCTGGCTCGCGATTCTTACGCGCCGCATCCATCTTCTGGCATCCCTCACGAGCAGTCGCAGCACGTGTTCAGTTGATGTTGATACCTCTACCCACGACCAACCACGCCCATACCCATTCAAACCTCTCGAGCCGGGCTCGAACCACCACCTACCCAGCTGTCCATCACTTTGCCAGCTTCAGTGAGTCGCGAACTACCCGTCAATTGCGCGATTTGACCCGCCAAAACAAAGCTGATCCGTGCTTTCATCAACAGACCAAAACAAGACTTCCATATCCCAAACACATCGCCTCTAACGCGAGTCCATCACATCCACAATGCCTCCCGTACGTACCGCCACGCTCCTCCGCGTCTAACGAGACGTATATGACGCGTCTCGTTCTTGTCGTCGCGCGTGTACTGACTTGTTTCCCAGGCCAGAGTTGCTACCCGCCGGGCTGTCACAGACGAGAACGCCGAGAATGTACCTGTCGGTACCACGCGCCTGACGCGTGCCAAAGCCGCCGCACTGGAGACTAACAATGCTGGAAACCCACCCCAAAAGGCTGCCGTCACCAAGCGCACAACCACCGCGCCCGCCAATGGCGCGCTCGGCACCCGCAAACGCGCTGCCCTCGGAGACGTGAGCAATGTCGCGAAGAATGATCCGGTCGAGACCGCAGACGCGAAGAAGGGCACATTGGGCAAGGCTACACTGGCATCAAAGTCTGCAAAGCCTACTGGCGTCCAGAAGCCTGCGGCGCGTACTACTACCTCCCGTACTACCCTCGCTGCCAAGCCTGCCAACACTACTACCGAACTGAAGAGGCCTTCAAGTGGATCTGGTGTCGGTGGTCCTACTATCAAGAAACGTAACACGTCCGCTGTCAAGCCTGCTCCTGTTGTTGAACTCGACGAGGAAGTTTCCGAGAACGTCCCGCCACCAAAGAATGGTGTTGCCACCACCCAAAAGGCAAAGACCTTCACATCCGAGGAACTCTCTATTGATGGCGACGAGATTGATCACAAGACCCTGGAGGAACTATCCAAAGAGGCCAAGGACCTCGACTCCGAGGATCTTGATGACCCACTCATGGTTGCCGAGTACGTGCACGAGATCTTCGACTACATGAAGAAGCTTGAGATCGCCACCCTTCCCAACCCGGACTACATGGACAACCAAGACGAACTCGAGTGGAAGATGCGCGGCATCCTTGTTGACTGGCTACTTGAGGTTCACACGCGCTTTAGGTTGTTGCCTGAGACCCTCTTCCTGGCCGTCAACATCATCGACCGTTTCCTCTCATGCAAGGTCGTTCAGCTTGACCGTCTCCAGCTTGTTGGTGTCACTGCCATGTTCATTGCTTCCAAGTACGAAGAGGTTCTCTCGCCACACGTCCAGAACTTCAAGCACGTCGCCGACGATGGCTTCACTGAGGCTGAGATCCTCCAGGCTGAGCGCTTCGTCCTCGGTGCCCTCGACTACGACCTCTCATACCCCAACCCCATGAACTTCCTCCGTCGTATCTCCAAGGCAGACAACTACGACATCCAGACACGCACACTTGGCAAGTACCTTCTTGAGATCGGCTGTCTCGATCACCGCTTCCTCCAGTACCCTCCCAGTCATGTCGCTGCTGCCGCCATGTACCTGGCCCGTGCTGTGCTCGAGCGTGGAGCTTGGGATGCGACCCTGGCCCACTACGCCGGCTACACCGAGCAGGACATCCAGCCTGTCTTCAAGCTCATGGTCGACTACCTTCACGGCCCTGTCGTCCACGACGCCTTCTTCCGCAAATATGCCAGCAAGAAGTTCTTGAAGGGTAAGATAGCTGACACATCCTTTCGTCTCAAGCATCATAACTGACAACACTCCCAGCTTCCATCATTCTCCGTCAATGGGCAAAGAAGAACGCTCCCAAGTACCTCGGCACCGTCGTCTCAGACACCCCGAGCGGCAAGACTCCTCGCTCATAGTCCTCATGTAGTAGGCCGTCGCTAAACTTCTG
>Ga0265797_10009112_pt1 | contig 13025 bp, 7 predicted proteins | sample P2T30metagenome_FD_192433 | JGI IMG/M metagenome (GOLD analysis project Ga0265797, IMG submission 192433) | Plant litter microbial communities from East Loma Ridge, Irvine, California - P2 T30 | ecosystem: Environmental > Terrestrial > Plant litter > Unclassified | place: USA: California... | reverse complement strand
GGGCTTTTGCAGGTAGCTAGTTAGCTAGTCAGCTAGATAGATGGCTCGTTTGTCTTTTTAATCTGTATGAAATGTGTATTATTCTAGGAACTTATGTGTGGCAATGGTGCTGCTGATGATGATGATGATAAGAGCAAGGAAGGGAAAGACTGCGCTTTTTTTTTGTGAAGATAAACACAGTGAGAGAAAAGGAAAGTGAGCAAATATTGTGTATAATCCAAATTTGTCTGCTTAGAACTTGGCATATACGAGACTAGTCGCTGGTTAATGTTATGTGTAGGGGGGCAGTGCAATACGAGAGAGGAGAGAGTATCAACGGTAATAGAAGAAATAGTCTAGGAAAATGCATGTAGTGGTGTGCCAGTATATACCTTTGAATTTCTACCCCGTTAATGAACAAGTAATGTTATCAGTACTCATACATATGTGACGTGACCGTAGTAGGATGGCTGAAAGGTCAATGTATGAGTTTCCAGTCTGAATGGAGTGAGATAATTTTGCGCTTGCTAATTTTTTCTCTTGTCCAAGTAGCGAGTTCAACTTGTAGGTATATCAAGGATTTGAAGTGGAAAGAAAAGCGATTTCATCCATACCGTTTCACATCCAAGGATTGCAATATATATATGCATATACAATTAACTAAACTACCACACCAAGCTCATTGCCACAATCCCAGCACAAACGACCGTGCCCAGCCAGCGAGCCCTTAGACTCACAGCCGCATCCTCCTTGTCCCCTCCCTTGCCACCACCATCCCCCGTCTGCGGCGGATTCGCGTCCCCTCTGCCCGTCTGCTGCTCCCTACTCGTCACACTACCGGCCACACAAGCGGCCTCATCCAGCCCTCCATCCCTTCCCCACGCGACACCAGCGACCCGCTCCCAAAGGCCTGTAACATTGAAGAAATCGGCTGGCTGGTACCAAATCCGCGCGGTAGCGGTATCATTCAGGAACTGTGTCGGCACACCGGCGTCCTCCATGCCGGCACGGATGTTATCCTGGAAGTTGACGCTCGCGTCGAGGGTAGCAATGGGAGCGGGAAAGGGAAGGACGTCACGCCAGGCCATGGCCTGGCTGACTGAGTCGGCAAAGGCAAGCGTCATGTACGTGGACATGGCGTGCATGTAGAGGGTTGGTAGGACGAGGGTGCCCTTTGTGCCCCCGACGGCTACCATGGGGCCAAGTTGGGGACGGCCGCCGACGGCGAGGGTGCGGACGTTTGATTGCTGGGTCATGAGCTCGGTGAAGATGGAGCATGTGGAGGCGCAGATGCCGTCGGTTAGGATGATCATGTCCTCGGCGCGGAACGGGTCCTGGGTGAAGTTGCTGAGCGAGTTGTAGCCTGTGATTGTAATGCCGAGCCCTAGACGCGCGTTGCTTGTTGTGACGGGGTCGGAGAGGTTGTACTTTAGGAGCGAGGTGAAGGTGTCGTTCTGGAAGCGTTTGGGTGGATACATTGCTTTCCAGTCTGCAAAGGGTTCGAGGTCGGCGGAGAGGTAGGCGTCGTTGCTGAAGACGCTCGTGAAGAGCACGCCGTTTGTGAGGGTGAGTTCTTCGAAGCTGGATATGTTTTCGCCAAAGATCTCGCTGGCGCGGTGGCCGCGGTACCGGGATTGCGTTTGCGGGACTTGCGAAGGGAAGAATTGCAGGTACATGTCGTAGCCGGAGAGGACTTTGCCGCCTCCGTTAGTGCGGACATCGATGATGTGCTTCTCAACGCCGCGTGCTTGGGCTTGGGAGATGTATTCTTGAATCACACGCTGGAACTCCCGGGCCCCGGTTACGTCTTCCGTGTTGAATGTCTGGACGACTAACACGCCAATCGTACCCGCGCTCGTGTCGATGAAGTAGCCGGCCAATGGTACCTGGTCTGCTGAATGCGCAACAACGGGATCGGGGTAAAACACCGGCACAGAACCATACTCCTGGCCAAGTGCCCCGCTAAACTCGTGGTCTCGCGGGTTCTCCAGGTGAATTGGCGGGGCATTCACGTCTCTCTTCTTCACTCCAAGAGTGCTGGTGGTGTTGGCATGAACGTACGTCTCGTAGAAAGACTCGGCGCTATAAATGTCACTCCATGTCTCTGGCTGCAGAACGATGGCGCCGTTTCTGTAGGTATCGGTGGTTCCGTTCTCATACGTGACATTTGTACTCGCACCAGGATAGAAGCGCGGACTAGTGAAGTACCCATAGTTCTCTGCTGGCTGCATAAAGAACATGGCATTGAAGCGAGTATCCGGGTCGTGATATGCGTTCAAGTTTGCCTCGTCGTTCAGAAACTCAACAACGTCTCTTCCATCGACCATGGTGACAGGCGAGGGCTCGTAAGAATTGGTGCCGTTGAAGTCTTGCATTGCCCAAATCCGAGGTACTTCGTTGCCGTCTCTCGACGCGGAGATCAACGCAAAGTTACTGCTTCGCCGCCACATGAAAGCCCCTGCATATGCCATACCATACCAAGCCAAATGTCCATCATGCGCTTTGACCATCAACGCCGCAATGTCTTCTTCAAAGTCGTACTCGTTGCTGTACTCTGGGCTTTCAACCTTTATCCTGATATCCTCCAATCCTGCCATGATGTCCACAGGTTCATTTGGCCATCCCTTTGGCGGGTCCTTCAGATAGCTCAGTGTCGATTGAAACTCAACCATCTTCTTGATCTCGTCAAGGGTAGTTGATGCATCGTTTGAGTCGAATGGCATGGACTTTAAACATGCGTATGCGAGTTCGGCATCCACAGCTGGGTACCTTTCGTCTGCTTCTGAGACGAAGGCAGCAATGTCGCCACATGCTTCGTTGGTTTTTATAGGCCCTGATACTGTGGCAATAGTGCTAGGTCTGATGTCAATGTCGTCTGCTGTTGGTGTCGGTGCTTGTGTTGGCCCCAGGTTGAGTGATGGTATTGGAGTTTCAGTGGCTGCCGAGGTTATCTGTGCAGCAACGACTCCTATGAGCACTGAAAATGCTGTAAAGGTCTTCATCGTAATGTCCGGATGTACCAAGATCGGGTCGGTAACCGTACTCGCTCGTCAAGCTCGTTCTCCCCGTCTCTTCTTCCGGCAAACTTCCTTTGCGCGTGTTCACTTTAATCCCTAATCTTCCTTCAATGTCCTCAATCTCAAACACCAAAAGGTCGCCAAACAACATGTCCGATATAAAAGCGCCTTCCCGCCATCCTTTAACCAACGCCGTTCCTGCACAGCCATCACTTCCTTTAGGACCCCCGCAGCCATAGGCGCTGCAGCCTGAAAGGCGCCTCGCCGTCGTGTACGTCTGCCATGGCTGTATTTAGAGGCTTGGCTCTTGGGGTGCGTACCTGTTGTGCGAATGAGATAAAGAAAGCTGGGGTGGAAAGTGGGGATTTGCCCAGCCCGAGCTATGCGACTACGGTTAAGCGGAGTGGGGGAGGGAGCGGCTGAAAGCATGAATCGCATCGGTGTGCCTGATCATAAACCACACATTTGATTTGATTCGGGAAACTTTGTTTCTTGGTTGGCCGTTTGAATCTTCCGGTCAACTTGCGTCGTAAAGCTTGTCTTTTCCAATCTCTGCTTCTCAAAGGACGCTGGTAGCGAACATACTGGATGTACACCCTTGCCAAGGCTTTAAGAGCGCATAGAACGGCACCTTTGAAGGAACTGGGCTGGACGCCTCAGTAGGCCTGGTCCACACAGCCTTTGTTTCCCAGCTGAGCCGGTCGGCCTGTCTCGGGCTGCGGCTGCACGCCCAAAGGTTGAAGTGCCGAATTTTCTGGTTAGCTCCGGTACGATTGATAGCCTCATGACATTCGACGTGTTGTAGGTACTTGTTGAAGCTCGATACCGAGTTTACTAACGTTGGCGAAGATGCTGCCCTATCCACATGTGCGAGGCGCAAGTCGGTACCTGACGTCATGCGTAGCTCGCCCGCCTACTTCTTGATGCCCACGACGACAAGATTGCGCGGACTATATTTGTAATCAAACACGGGTTCCACCCACGCATGCTCAACCTCGTTCTGCTCCTTGAGCCACAAATATCGGTCCGTAACAACGACCGCTTCCACCACACCAGCGCTGAATGCCATCAGACTCCACATGACACTCAGTTCCTTCTTCCTTTCCGCATACTTGACTTCATAGTCCCTGATATCGTCATCCGTCAACCCATCCATCTTTCCCTTGATGAAAGCGGGGTCGACCTCGCAGAACGAGTTGTCGGCAGTAAGTTTGGCTAGCGCGGCGCGTACATAGGAAACAAAATCGCTGTAGGCGAATTTGCGCAGTGTGCCGATGGTGAGGGGTGTAGTTGTGCCGTCAGAGGAAAGACCAGGACCAAGGCCACTAGGAGGTGTCCAGTTTACCTGTGATGTGTGGCCGTTTGCAGAAACGGCGCTGCCAGTGAGACCTTGCTCATCGAGAGGGGCGGAAACGACGCCGCGGTCGAAGAAGATGCGCTGGAGCAGGGCGCGGTAGAAATGGCGGGTGAAGAAAAGGTCTGAGTCGGTAGCGCCCCAGTTGAAGGGTGCTTGGACGGCCATCATTCGAGCTGTGATGTTAAGGCGCACACCTTTGGGTTGTTCGATCATAGTGCCGCCTTCGGATGGTTTGAGAGGCGTGTGTGGTAAGGGGTAATTGGCGAGTTTCTCGGACATTGGGAAGCCGTTTGGATCAAATGCTTTGGACGTAGACTCTAGCCGTGGATGATTCGGTCGAAGCGTGGGCAGCTTGTATGTTGGTGGGCCAAGACGCTCGGTGACGAGGTTGTAACAGCAGCCTACCATTGCTACGGCGGAGATGTGAGGATTGAGTAGCATTGAACGTAGCCCATAGTGGACGAGGTTTCCACAGGAATGAAGAGAGATGACCATGGCATTCACCTCTTTGGGTTTGGAGATAGCCTTGAGATCGGTAGCTTCCGCGACTACAGCTTCGGCCGAGGATACAACTTCCTCTGGCACATTTGAGCTGTCAAGCACTTGGTCAATGACTGGTGTGAGATCGCCGCCTTTGATAACATGCTCAACATATTGAACACTGCCATAGCCGTCGTTGTATATCTGAAGTGTCGAGGTCTTGGTTGACTGGCCTGCATCTGCAGTCTCATTGACATTTGATGGGGACGCTTGTTGTGAATCAAGTGTACAACCATTGTCGTCACACGTTACACCGTTCTGGGGTGCCGGGTGAGTTGTGGTTGAATCTGGCGTTACTTTGCTGTCAGCCATCGTTTCAGAGGGCTCATCAGACGCGTTGATGACAGGCTTGTTGCCTTTCTTTAGTTTTCCAATCTTGGCGCGATACTCTTTCTTGTTCCGCATCACGATTGGCTTTGCAACCAGCTTGGCTAAAATATCCATGTTCTTTGCTCCATCGATATTGTGTTGTTTGCTTTCTACAGCGACGATGTGCTTGGAGTAGGGAGAAGCAGCAAGCGCACGTCCAAGATAGTTCTGGCCTGAACCGAAATCCACAAGATGGGTTATGGGCTTCCTGTCAGACTCTGCTATCTCTGAGGTGAGCTTATCGATGTAGCGCGCAAAGTTGTCAACTTCATGCACTTTCTTGACCTTCATGCCCATGGCTATGTGGCGTGGTAGTGCAGTCTTCTGGGGTTCAAGAGCTGAGTTGGGGGGAGGAAAGTCGCGCCCTAGCAGATGCTTTCGCACGGTTTTGATGTACTGTAGCAGCTCCTCGGGCGGTGCAGGGCCATCCCGCCAAACCCCATTATCATTGTCCAACTGGGCGAGATCTTCTCTCATCAGTAGGTCCAAGATGTCCATGATATCCCTCGTCTTGAACCATTCTCTCCATGACTGAGGCAGAATATGCGAGTAGAGATCAGGGGACCTAGTGTAGAAGTCGAGGATATGCACACCACCACAGAGCGTCTGGAGAAGCCATGAGGAAGTTGACAAGTTCAGCAATGACTCGATGTACTCGTCGGTATTTGTAAAATCCGGGGGGAGGGGCAGGGGCGTATCCGGGCCCATTGTTTCATCCAAATCCTCTTGATTCTCTTTCGCACCGGGTGAGGTTTGTCCGTATTTGGATTCTTGAGGATTGTCGCGCCATCAGGTAGACATGGTGGTGTTTGTGAGTTGCCGTGGTCAATTTTCTTGGGAACGTGGGCCCGTGCCGAGGCCTCGGTGTTGGGGCGCGTCATACCGGCCGGTACAGTAGCGAGCACTCGACAATCGACCAGGACAAAACATCGCCTCACGCCTCAACACGCTGTTCTGGGTCACAACTAGGATCACTAGTAAATTCCTTGTCGCGTAGTTCAAGATGATGTCAGGGCAAAACGATGAGGATCCATTCCTCCAGGTTCAAGCGTAAGACGGCTTGCTCCTCTCCAAGTCTAGGCAGCTTCATTAACTTGCTATAGAGACGTACTGTCTGCCCTCAACACTGCAAGGCCCCTATTTAAATCCTATTTACGTATCCGCTCCTCAGTCTCTTCAGCCAACAGCCCCGAGCTCCGAGAAGCGCGTAGCGAGCTGGAGCAGACGCTCCAGGACCTCAGCCAGGATCTCGAGGACCTTGTAGAGAGCGTCAAGGCAGTCGAACATGACCCCTATCGCTTTGGGCTGGAGATTGACGAGGTCGAGCGACGGAGAAGACTGGTCAAGGAGGTTGGCTATGAAATCGAGAACATGCGCGAGGAGCTACAGCAGACAGTCGAGCATGCGAAGAACAAGGGCAAGAGCGCCGCGAACGGCGACATGCTGCCCGACCCAGACTCTTTCGAGGAAGAGGACAATTACGCGGCATTCGAGCAGGAGCGACAGATGGAGCTGATGCACGAGCAGGACGAGGCTCTAGATGGCGTCTTCCGTACCGTAGGCAACCTGCGACAGCAAGCTGATGATATGGGTCGCGAGCTCGAAGAACAAGGTGAACTGCTCAACGACGTGGATACGATAGCAGACCGGGTCGGCGGCAAGCTCCAGACGGGGCTGAAGAAGGTCGGTTGGGTCATCAAGCAGAACGAAGGTGCGTTAGCTGAAACACGTGTCACATGCCTTGCTGACTGTTTCCATTGTAGACTCATGGTCCAGTTGCTGCATTGGTGTGCTCATATTCGTCTTAATCCTGCTCCTCGTCCTACTTCTCATTCTCTGAACGCGCAATGCCTGCATCGCAAAACCTTAGACTCTGCCGGATGCAAGCCCTCCCGCATGTGCAGATGCCGAGCCGCCAATGACGGAAAACATATCTCCCAACTTGGTGCCAGTTCACTTCACTACCAGAAGACAGCCTCGAGATGTAGGGCCATCGGCTTGTTGATATCGTCTCATTGGATCTGAAGTTTTTGGAACTGATCGTTGCTATATTCGCAATCGCATACGTATGACGGAGTCGCTGTCGCAACCCCTGCCTGATCCCGTTCCTGTAGCGTGGTTCACGTTGCCGGCGCTATCCCGACTCGGGCAATCTGCAGCTCCAAGGTAATCCATCTATCCTTGGATACGTGCATATTAGCATTATCCATGGTCAGAACGTCTCACTGCAACTGCTCACCTCCAGTCAACCAGGACTGCGGTGCATCACGATCCCAATATGTAGTTTTCAACATGATTATGGTGCAACCGAGCAATGTCGACATGGTACGGGGCTGTTGGGCGTATGTTGGGTGTGTTGACACCGACGAGGACCCACTGGTTCCCTCATCGACAGCATTCCCGACGTCTCATCGTCGCACAGAGCTTTCACAATTAGAAACATGTATTGAAGAGGCTCTGGAATGCACCCTGCAACTATGGAGCACGATGGTAGCGTTGCTTCTGAGACGCGTCTCGTATGACATGTCCAGCTTCCTCCAACACGTTTACGAAAATCATACATGCACTGGCCATCACTTGTCTGATTTTTTTGCTCTCTTGTCACTTGCTGCCGAGTCACACTCTTTGATATTCATTTGATGTTTTGCTATAGACACGGTCTTTACCTCGCGCGTATATACTGTCTCCCACTGGATGGCTGGATCAGACACCAGCAGTAGCGAAGCTCGACAGCCGCTCAACCTCAAAATAAACAAAACCCTTCCACGCCGAAAAGTGACTTTGGTTACCATTACAGTCCTTTTGAATATACTCACTTGGAGTGCCCTCATCAGCCTCATCGCTTCTATTGTTCAGACCGCATCTGATCTTACGGATACGACGAGCATTGCGCCAGTTGTTTTGACCTCGACATCGGTACGTCTGCATGGATCCTTCAGTATAAACAACGATGACTAAGAAATCCAGGCTCTAGCAACATTAACATATATTATTCTCCACACAGTCTTCTCCTTCAGGCAGAAGACATGGGAACAACGACGACAAATCACATCAGCCGTCGACAGGACCTTCTATTTTGCCATTCGTATTGCAGCATCATTGTGTGTACTTTGGATGCTTACGTCTGGGTGGAACATGATTCTTGTCGCGAGGAGGCCTATTTGCTTGCAGAAAGCGCCTGGGCTACAAAGTTGGGAATATGGCACAACCTGCCAGATGAGCCGTGTTAGCATAGCTTTCGCTGCAATTGCACTGTCAGTAACGCGTTTGTGTTTTGAGGGGCTGTTACTGACAAAAGTACCAGCGCCGCATCGTGTGCTCTTTTTGGCATGCTTGCTATTGTCAGTCGGCCCTTTGAGGCCCATTTGTTCAAACATGGCTACCAACAGTCTGTTGATTCTGATTCTACCCCGTCTATATCCCGCACGAATACTACATTGCCACCAATGTCTGGAAGCTTGGAGAAACACGAGCGTGGTCAGGGTCGACGGCGGTCCACTTCGATAGAAAGTGACAACTCCTCAAATACCAACGTATCCTCGATACATCGGAGTACCAGCGCACCGCGTATGTTTTATCACTCGAGAACCTCTAGCTCCTTATCACGAACCCCACGCTTCTCAGGTCTAGACAGAACCCCAATCTTTGGACAGCCGTCGGTACAAGCGCAATACGCACCCTCTACATGGCGTGCCATCCATCCTGCAGCGTCAACAATGCTTGTATCACGCTCGTATCCTCAGTTACCTAGCGCTTCTATGTCTCACCAGAGCCTGTATTCGCGCTCCTCGATATCGCTTACTCGCCCCAGTCGCCTTAGTTATGCGTCGCCACCTGGAACCTCAAGCTCGAGCGGGTCTAGCCGACCAGACAGTCGTGATGAGATTTCTTCTGTGAAAATTGACGCCGAAGGAAGGGCGTCTGCTAGTGAGATTGCATTTGCTCTCGTAAATGGAACAGAGATACCGGGCTCATTACGCCCCAAGAACCAGACCGGACACTCGCGCACAGTTAGTGCGCCAAACACTACTGGCGGTGCTCCTCAACCATACCACTTAGGCCGCATGGCTAAGGGTTGGAAACCACAGCTTGTCGATATAGGCCCTTCTAAAACTCGTGTGCGTGCAGCAAAGCATTTGGAGCTCGCTCGTAGCTCATCAACGGGCTTTCTCGATCGTTTCAGTCCTGACAGTAGCCCCGATGCTAGCCCCAACAACGACATCAGACGACCATACCAACCTTTTGGAAATGAGTCCGGCACGAGGAACGCTATCCAAGAACCGCCGAAAGTCCGAGAGTTGAAATCTGCGAGGAGACTTCATTCGAGAATCTCCAGTGCTCCTACACCTGCAGAAGCTGCACAATATATGGTTATGCAGATGCCTGAAGATCTCCAGACATATCATACCAGGTCGAAGAGCGCTGATGCAGGGCTCATGTTGAGACTTCCATTCGAAGCAATCAAGAATAAGCCGCTGCCGAGAATTGCCATCCTATAGGACGAAAGTTAAGGCTCCTCAATTTATTCATCCACCTGATTCGGGATTCATCCATCTGTTTAAGATCCGATTCGGGATTCGGGAGTTTTATAAGTGCATCATCCGTCTTCGGCATGCATGAGATTTGATTACCCCAAAAGCATACGAAAAGAATATTCAACGTATCGAGCAGCGAATACACACTTTACACCGTCAGTTCTGTCACTCCATCTCAACCAACACACAGCTAACTAGCAGTAGAACCACAATTTCCTCTGCTCAATGAACTTCAACCTGGGAGAAGACACTAAAACCGGGCCGTCTGTGCATGCACATCCCGTCCCCCCAAACAGCCCACGTTGCTGATGGAGTCCTGTTGGACCGCCGTGGGGGTCAGCAGCGCCACCCGTCAGCTTACAGCAAACAACAGATGACTTTCCATGGTGGCGGTAGCAAATCCTACTGGCCAAGCTGCTTCGACGTAAGCAAGCATTTATCAATAATGGCTTCTCTTGGCACCACTCGATGCGAGTTACGCACCAAAAACTCTGCTGTCCATATGCATGTTTTTTGTAAGCCGTGGCAACAGTCAAACTCCTTTGGCATCTCATCTCAGATCCTAGGCTTGCATATGCTGCTCGTGGCTTGCAGAGTCTGCTACGGTGGTAGCCTGCAAGCAGGCAGATACTGGGCGTGTGTGTATATGGGCGCACGAGACAATGGCACGAGATGGGGTTCCATTGTGCATAGGCGGAGAGGGCTCACGTCATTTCTCACAAACGGGGTTTTCCCTGTTTACCATTCAAATCGCCATGATGCACACGGGATCTGTAAGCTTCGGCTTGATGCCAATGTGGGGATGCTGGGGCGGTGGCGCGTAGTGTGTTATTAACAGAATGAGCTAGAACACGGGGAGCATAGGCGGTGTGAGAAGATTTGTTGAGGTCAGAAGGCGCTTTTGTGGCTATGAGATGATAATTTCATCCCATGTTATGTGTGTGTATGTAGAGTTGTATGAGTAAATATGAGAGTCAAGATCCAGACAAGGATCTTTCAAATCAATCAGAAGGAAAATAGCTAGTTACTAGTAAAGTCAGTAACACGGTCATGTATCGCAGACCAAGATAGCGAAAAAAAAAAGTCAGCCGATGTTACATATACCCATGCATTGCATCACATCACCCTTATGGCATCCTCTTTGCCAATTGTCTTGACCGCATGTGTACAAGGTTTATAGGGAAAGCCCAAATACGAAAAAGTATGTTTGGCAACGTGGCGTATACTCGCTTATACTGACAGGGTAAACAATAAATGCCTCCCAGAGAGAGAAAGAAGTGAGAATGTTTACGTAAAAGCTTGGAAGAGAGAGCATAGCATTGACGATTGAGGCGTATAGAGGGCTTATATGGGAGAGGTCATTATGATGGGTAGAAGAGAGGGGAGGAAAGGGGTTTGTTAATGGATAATAGTGGGATGTGTTTTTTTTGCATTGGATTGAGAGCGGATACTAATATATATACACACATACACACACAAGAAAGACAGAGGAGTTGTAGATTCTACGAACAAGCCATGCTAGTGTGTAATGAGAAATGGCCATGTAGAAGGCAGATACACAAAAGCTAAATATTACATGGTTGGCTGGATACGGAAGCATGGATGAAAGTTGTGGGGCGTCTTACACCTAGGATACCCATACCCCGGTAAAGACGAACCCAGATCGATCAGCACAACGTGGAACAAATGAATCGTAGAAAAAAATCCGGGTAAAAGCGGGGTGCCCGTAGGGTATGCATGCATTCTCACTCACGTGGGAGAAGAAGAAAAAAAAACGTAAAACACTTGCATACGTACGCAAACGTGCAGATGTATTCGATCTGAACATGTGTCAGGCATGATCTGATCTGCAAGCCACGAGATCTTGTTTTCTCTTTTTTTGGGTGAGCTTACGTCTAGCAGGTCTGGGTTCATCTTAGGCAAGGCACACTTGCCAGATACGTCAGAGATTACGAGACGGGGAAACGCACAACACAACCGCTTCCCACTGCGAGACGAGCATAAAGGGCGTTTTGTCCACATTATCGTCATCTCAGCTATCATCTTCGGGGGGTGAATCCACTCAAAGGTCTGGACGAAAGCGCGTTTGCCAATGAATTGATGCTGTTATGTCATATTATCTTCTGGGGTTGAAGCTTGGCTGCCTAGGTGAATTCCAAAAGGCGCGCGAGCTGACCTCAGCGGGTATTGGCAGACGATAGAAGGAAGAGGGAAGTCATGTGGGCGTTCGATGACTGAACAGGCGTGGAGTACGCCACCAACTGTGTGATGGCGGCGGAGGGAGCTTGGTGGAGTTGGTGGAAGGAGATGTGGTAGGGAATGAAGTGGTTAGGTCATGGAGAAGACTTTGATGATGGCTTGGGTGACAGGGGAGCAACACGCCTGATATCAAGGAAGAAGTGTATAAATTCACACCTAACATGCCCTCCCTTCCATCCATTCTATCAACACATTCCAACCCAACACTTCATCCCCAACCCAAAACAAACCACCCAAACAACATCCAAAATGCAGCCCTTCACCCTCACCACCCTCCTCGCCACCGCCCTGCTCTCCCTCTCCTCCTCCGCCTCCCCTCTCTCCGCCGAAAAACGCCAGGTCCCTGTCGGCGCTCCCCGCGTCTACGCCCGCTTCTACGGCGACGGCGGCTGCAGCACTGAATGGCTGGAAGACACTGTTTTCCTGCAATCAGGAACACCTGGACTTGCCGGATGCCAGGATCTGACTGTTGGACCATTTGCTAGCACGTACTTTTACGAGAACAACTTCAATGCTACCGGTACGTCTAATCTTTCCCCCCTCCGCGTTGATAAGGAGTCGAAGGGTGAGAGAAACTGGGAATCGGGAACATAAAGGGGCATGTACTGATGATGTGCCAAAAACAACAGTCCGGTTCTTCAACCTCCCTTGCTCGCAACTCACTTCCGTCAACTCTGGAAACCACATCGATATTGCGCCGGGCCAAGCTCCTGGGTGTCAGGCGTTGGCTATTAGGTCGTGGGTTACCTTGTAAGGTAATCAGCTCTTTTGAATAGCTCGGGTACACATACTCTCAGTAACCCTTTTCTCTAAGCCTTGTGGCTTAGAGGGGAAACGGGGAATCATGGGATATAATGTATGTGGTAAAGAAAGTGGAAAGTGGCAAGGTGCAGTAAATCGGGTCCAACACTCCGTTTTTTACCGTCACGGGTGTATTTTTTTTCCTTTTCTTGGTAGTACAAGTCGCTC
>Ga0265797_10009111_pt1 | contig 13025 bp, 7 predicted proteins | sample P2T30metagenome_FD_192433 | JGI IMG/M metagenome (GOLD analysis project Ga0265797, IMG submission 192433) | Plant litter microbial communities from East Loma Ridge, Irvine, California - P2 T30 | ecosystem: Environmental > Terrestrial > Plant litter > Unclassified | place: USA: California... | reverse complement strand
GTCCTTGATTTCGCTGAGGTACTGGACGGCCTTGGTCTGGTCAACGAGCAAGTTGGCACCGTTGGTGTCGGGACCGAAGCACCAAATCTTACGGGCGTCAGTGACGTCCCAGCCGTGCTCGTCGGCGAGGATGCGAGCGCGGGTCTTGATGTCGTCACGGGGAGCGATCTTGCCGGACTCAATGTCCTTGGAGACCTCCTCGGAGAGGGGCTCGGCGGTCATGTAGATACGGTTGTGCTTGTTGGGCGACTTGGACAGAGCAGTCATGCTGGAGAGCTCGGAGACGGACTCACGGTACTGGACGACGGGGTCGGAGATGGTGAGGGGGACACCAGCGTGGTCCTCCTCGAGATCCTTCAAGCAGATCTCGAGGTGGAGCTCACCGGCACCGGCGACGACGTGCTCACCAGACTCGGTGATGTAGGTAAGGACACAGGGGTCGGACTTGGAAAGACGCTTAAGACCCTCAACGAGCTTGGGCAGATCGTTCGCGTTCTTGACCTCGACGGAGCGCTGCACAACGGGAGAGACAGAGAACTTCATGACCTTCATGTTGTGGGCGGTCTCGTCAGTGGTAAGAGTACCAGACTTGAGCAAGAACTGGTCAATACCGACCAGACCAAGAATGTTACCGGCGGGCACATCCTCGATGGGGTCAGTGTAGCGACCCATCATGAGAATGGTACGCTGAATGCTCTTGAGGAACATGTCCGACTTGCCACCGGGAACGTAGTTGGGGCCCTGGATGCGGACCTTGATACCAGATCTGGCAGTACCGGAGAAGACACGACCGAAGGCGTAGAAACGGCCCTTGTCGGAGGTCGGCACCATCTTGGAGACGTAGACCATGAGGGGACCCTTGGGGTCACAGTCACGGATACCGATGGCAGAGTTGTCGTCCTGGGGACCCTCGTAAAGGGTCTCAACACGGTACTTCTGGGCGGTAACGGGAGACGGCAGGTGGATAACCATCATCTCGAGAAGGGCGTCGGCGGCAGGCAAGAACTTGCGCATGACGACCTTGAGGAGGGGCTTGCCCTCGAGGTCCTTCTCGTCACCGACGAGCTTGATCTGGAGCTTCTCAACGAGAGCGTGAGCGGCGTCCTTCTTGCCCTTCATGACAACGTCGAAGATCTTGAAGATGGGGTCCAAGCAGAACTGGTTGAAGGCACGCTCAACGTCGTCGCCACCAGTCTTGGTCCACTTCTTGGTCTTGGGGTTGAAGAAAGAGTCACCCTGAGAGATTTGTTAGCATCGTTGACTTTCGTGATTTGCGGAATTGGAAAAGACCTACCCAGAGACGCTCCATCATCTTGTTGCGGTCGACACCGAACTTCTTGGCGTACTTGACGGCGAACTGACGGATGGTGAAGGCCCAGCCGTGAAGACCGGAACCGAAGGCGACGGTACCCTTCTCGGGGTAAACCTGAACATCACCAAGGACCTTGTCGAGGTAGGTAGCGATGACGACGTTCACGGACTCGATGGCACGCGAGAAGTTCTGGTAGAGGTCCTCCTTGCCGAGCTGGAGCTCGAGAAGAGCGCGGTCGACCTTGTTGATGACAAGGACGGGCTTGATGCGCTCACCAAGAGCCTGACGGAGCACGGTCTCGGTCTGAACGCAGACACCCTCGATGGTGTCGACGACGACGAGAGCACCGTCAGTGACACGGAGAGCGGCGGTAACCTCAGAAGAGAAATCAACGTGACCGGGGGAGTCGATCAAGTTGACCAAGAACTCGTTCTTGGTGGTGGGGATGGGGATGTCCTTGAGGTCCTCCTCGTCCTGGAGCTGGGCGTAGAGGGAGATGGCAGTGGACTTGATGGTCACACCACGCTCCTGCTCGTCGGCACGGGTGTCGGTGAAACGCGCAGAACCGGCGTTCTTGGCGGAAATGATACCGGCACGCTGGACGAGGGAGTCGGTAAGGGTGGACTTTCCGTGGTCGACGTGAGCAATCACGGACATGTTACGGATGTTGGCGGGAGTGTCCATGAGACCACGGATCTCCTCGACGGTGAAGCTGTTGGGCGCATCTTGTCAGCCGCTGTGCAAGCGTTTCTAGCCACCGCCCAAGTCCGGCTTTCTCTGCTGCGCTACCAAACTGTACACGCTGCAGACGAGCCTTTCTCTGGTGGTGACTGTGGTGCGTCGAGGTCGACTTACTTGACCATCTTGGCGGTATTTGCGGGTTGTTTGGTTTGGGTAAGATTTTTCTGGACTCTGTCCTGAGGCTATTGAATGCCCCGCTTGCAGTACTCGTGGTGAGCACTAATGGACCGGATGGTATTGCCTGCCTGCAGAGGAAGGTGTTAGAGGGTGCTTGAGGATGGCAGGGTGATGAAGTGGGCGGACGCACCTGTCAAAGGCGTTGTGGATGGTCTGGCGGTGGATGGGTCGAGAGAGCGAGCGAGGTGGGAGTGGCTTTTTGCGGTTTGGATTTTGCGGTGGGGTGAAGATGCACTAGCACATAGCTCGCTAGAGTTGCCCTTGTGCCGCCTGGAGGGGCAGCTGTAATCCGATTGTGTTGATTTTCGATCACCATGGTCATGTGACGAATCGTGATCTCGCCTCACTAACACCGATTTGATCGTTACACACACTACTACTGGACATCTTCACCTACATCGGACACCGCTGGAGTGGTCTGCCCACGATGACGGAAAGGTCTATCCATCACCGACTACATCTGTTAAATACTCGCTTGTGGCCAGCGGTATCCAGATTCACATACGGGTGGCGACATGACCCCACACGCACTGGGCATCAGCGACGATAATTAACCGAAAGTGGCTGGTTGGGACCGCGTAGTGCAGCAAGGTTCATGCGATTCAGCAGACTCGCTCACAGCGCACAGCGGTCTAGTGAGGTGCTCTCGAACCTCCAACATACAGATTGCCAACTCATTCTTCATACCCGCAGGCGGTCTAGCTGGAGTTTGGAAAAATTTGATGAGGAACGTATTCTTGTGAACCCAGGTATTTTCGACCGCACAAGTGGAAGGCCTCGTCACACATGACTGCTGCTGGTGTTGATGCCATGCAAGGGCTCGGATCTCATAGTGTGACCACGCTCTTCGATTGAATAAAACGTAATGTAATTATGACATGGCCTTCCATGTTGCTAAGGACGAGTCGATCAAGACTTAGAAAAACAATTCGAGTCTCTTAAGAAATTCCAGGATATGCCGTCCGGGTTAGGGTTGGGGTTCGCCCTTTGTACTGGTTTGATCCAAAAGCAGCAGTCATTTCGTTCAATAACTTGTATTATCTGTAGGAATTAATGGGTTTTGTTAGCATTACATGTTCTAGTGCCAAAGCACCCTATGTTGATGTGTCTGTGAGCTCAATGGAAGATGATAACTTTTGTGCAGCTTCGATTCGACAATATCAAATCGATCCATCTTATTGTAAGACATCATAGATCAATTATCCGTACGGAAGCGTCTGGAACTATGTGTGTCCAAGCGTACCCATAGTCACGGGCCATTCAATACCTCACTCATTTCCATGCTAGACTTACCTCCGTTTCGAGCATATCCGTCGGTGTGGGAATGATTAATGGTAAGGCTGGCCTTGGCTCAACCGGCCGTGTTTCTATGGTCGCTAAACTTCCTATCATACTCTGTTTGTTTGATTGATTCTGTATCGACCAATCTCGATCGAACCCAAAACATCCACCACAAAACCGTCACAAAGATAGACCCACCAACAGTCTACCAGCCCACCACCAAGCCAATTCAAGTAGTATAAGGACTGAACACCTCGCCCGTCTCCTCGGTCCGCTTCTTCAGCTTCCTGTTCTGCGCCTTAAGATAGAACTTAGTCTCCATAGCCGTAGCAAAGGACAAGGCCCCAAACGCCAGCATCAGCACAAACGCAGTCGTGTACACAGGCCTCTCATTCTCGCGAAAAAAGTACGGCGAGATAATATTGCCAATATGCCCAAGAATGTTGACGATAGCCCCTGCAGCGGCGCGTTTCTCGGGCGTGGCCGAGAGGGACGAGATGGCCCAAGAGTAGATGAGGGCGTTTGCTGAGAAGGCGCCTGGCGCGTAGAAAAAGCTGGCGGTGTAGCGTGCTGCGGTCGCGCTGGAGGCAAGGGTGATGATGTACCCGAGTGCTGCGGCGCCGAGGCCGGCTGAGACGTGGTAGCCTCTTTCACGCGTGCGGTCACTGTTCCAGGCTAGCATGAAGGACACAAAGGCTCCGAGGAAGAATGGGGGTGAGGTGAGCAGGAGGGAGATGGTTCGGCTGCCGATGCCGAAGCCTTGGACCATGGTTGGGAAGTAGAAGTTGAAGCCGTAGGATGCTGTCATGAATAGGTTGAGGAAGATCTGTGCAAATCGAGGTGTCAGTTCCTGATGGGCGCAGCTAGTATACCAAGAGTACTTACGAAGATGTAAGTCTTGGGGTCCAAGACACATAGTTTGACACCACCAAACACAGAGCCCTTTCCAGAGAATCCAGTAACTCGATCGGCCACGATACGGGCTTCTGCGAGTCTTCGCATGTCCTCATTCATGGTCCACTTTTGACTGCCGGTCTTGGAGTGTGGATAGTCTGGGAGTGTGAAGTACGCCGCAAGTCCACAGACGACGCTCATCAATGCTTCCAATATGAAGAGCCTCAATGATCGCAGCACAAGTCAGCATCCGCGTGTCTAGCTCACAGCGACAATTCGAACGACTTACCACTGCCAAGCTAACATGCCGCCTGTACCTTCTAGACCATTGAAGATGCCGGCTGCTATGATGCCCGAAAAGGCTTGTGCGATGAGCAAACCAGAGTAGAGCGTAGAGATTCGAAGTGCTAGCTCTTTTCGAGTATACCAGCAGCTCATGAGATAGATTGCCTAGAGAATTATCAGTCACCATGTTGAGTCGGCAGTCCTTGAGAACTTCATGCTTACACCCGGGAACAAGGGGGCTTCCGTGACCTATGCGATGAAATTAGCAGAGGCACTTGAGTTCCTGTAGTGGATCGATCTTACTCCCAAAAAGAACCTCACGGCAAACAGACTCGAGGCGTTCGTCGTGAAGGCGGTAGCGATCGAAACACCGGACCAAACAAGCGTTGTGCATGGCAGGTAGATACCAGGTCTCAACCGAGTCAGAAGCATGTTTGACGGAAGCTGTGCGAGCATGTATCCTATCGCCGGCCATCAGTATGTACGGTCTGCCAGGGTGCTTCCGACACTTGTCGTTTGGCAGAAACCCACCAGCAGTCAGGACGGACACCGCAACGTTGTAATCTTCACCAGACAAGCTCAGACTTTCGTCAATGGTAGTAGGAGCCAGTCGCGCCTGCGCCACATTCGTGCGGTCAAGATAATTGTTAAAATAGAGGAGCCAGTTGAATTTGGAGGTCTAATTCCCAAACACCGAATGCCCTAGGTGCCTAAGGCACCACGCTTGCTATGTAGGCATCCGTTCCTTTCATGGTGAAGTAATATATTCACACCGTTCGTAGTAGTAGATAGAATCTTCATCCATAAAGTTCACCAAACAGGTGAAGGGTCACACATTTCTACTGATTTACAGTCTTGAGCTCTTCAGCGGAGCATCACAGTCTTGTGCATTGAGCACAGCACCCTGTGTTCTCTAGCTGAACACCTCTACCAACAAGCGTCCCCACAAACGCTTGCCTATCATGTCGTCACCAAGCGACAAGGACAAGGATGCCACCGGCGACCAGGACATACTCCTTGGCCCAGTGAACTACACCCGCTGGCACCGCACCTTCAAGGTCGACGCTATCGCTGAGAACCTCTGGAACCTGTTTACAGGTCAAGAAGAGATCAAAAAGCTTCCAACACGCCCAATACTGCCGCAGCAAACGGATACCCTTGGGCGCACGCGCTCCGGCGACATACTCGCTCAGTCAGCAGCAGCAGACCTCCTGAAGGATGCCATCAGCCTCTACACGCTCCAGGTGTCGGAGTACAAGCTCGACCGCGATGAGTACGAGTCTCAACAAAAGCGCTCGGCCAAAGCCCAGGGCCTGATTGCAAAGCGCATCGACCCTGCTCTACGCGCCGGCTTGGAGACATGCACAACTCCCAAACAGTCATTCGATTATGTGATGAAGCTATGCAAACTGTCTGACTCCCGCGCGCTCGACGTGGCACTTCAAGGCATGGAAACACTGAGATACGATGATTGTACAGGCATGACCGACTTCATCAACCGCCTTGAGCTTTACCGTCTCGACATCAAAGACCTTGATAACGAATACTCAGTCGACAAGCTCATCTCACGCATCCTTCGTGGCCTACCGCAGCAGTACGACAATTTCATCGACAGCTACCACATTCACCAAGAAGATCCTAACCGCACAGCACCTATCACCAACGAAGCAAAGGAGGCAGAGCTCAAGAATCTACACACCCGCCTTCTAGCTCAAGAATCTCGATATGCTCGTAGCACGGACTCGCCAAACCAGAAGAGTGGTAACAACAACAAGAAGAAGGGAAGCAACAGCAACAACAACAAGTCTAGGGACAAGAACGATGACAACCGCGACAGCCGTGACCGGAACAACAACCGCAGCTCGTCATCCAAGCAGTGCGGACACTGCGGCCGCAGAGGCCACACTGAGGACTCTTGTTACTGGAAGCATCCCGACAAACGCCCGAAGAACAGTGATTCGTCCGACAACAGGAACGGCGGCAACCATCGAAGCAGCACTACCTTCATCAAGAAGGAGTCCGACAACGCCAACGTCGTTAACGAGCAGACCCCGAAATCACGACCATCCTCGTACGCGCTTGTCACCACCGCTGACCTGAGGGATTTCACCGAACAGCTGCAAACGAGATTCAAGCTCGACGAGCCGCTCGACTTGGGACTCTCGCTCGCGATCAACACTCCACTCCCTGACTCCGAACATGATGAGTCAGCAGAAGCAGAAGAAGTCGACGAACAACTACACCGCGAACTGCAGCAGGCTTCGCTCAATGTGCTGATCAATCTCGATCGCATAGCACCAACAGTCTTCGACACTGCGCCAGCCATGTGCGGCCACTGTCGCTCCTTCGGACACACCACCGACGACCACGACTTCGCACAGCGCTGGTGCAGTTCGACCGGCACCACAGGGCGCACGCGCTCGTTCTCCGCAACAGAGTCACCGTCGCAGGTCCGTCGCCATGCACGTCGTACCCGATCAATTACCTTCGGAGAAACCACAGTCATCCAGGCTCCAAACGCACCTGCAGCAAGAACCACGCTCGCACAGACGATCCAAGGTATTTCTGCATCCCCGACATTCCAATTGCTTCTGCCTTCTGACATCACCCCACAGAACTCACGAATTGGTTCTCAAACTACTTCTTCTGAGTCATGGGAGGATGGCAAGGGATGGCACATGGAACCGGAGTATCGCTGTGACGAAGAGACTGTGGACGGTGTAGCTACTGCGCGGATACGCGGCAATGTCATGGCAATCCTGAAGGATGGTACCAGTGACGGTCTGTCGTCCTGGATCATGGATTCTGGAGCCACTCTTTGTATAGTCAAGGACAGATCTCTGTTTACCGACTTTCGAAGCATCAGTTACAATGTTGGTACCGCAAATGACCCAAACGCACTTCGCATTGAAGGCGGCGGTAAGATCCTGATACATCTCATCAACGAGAACAATGACGTGATCCCACTGTCCTTGAGCAACGTTGCCTACGCCCCAAGTGCTCGTTTCAACATCCTTTCGCTCTCTTACCTAGCTGAGAAGGGCGGCTTCAATGGAGTTTGGAGCACAGGCGGCATAACCATCGTTGACAAAGATGGTTTTGAGGTAGGAAGAGGACAGCTTCACCAAGGCCTCTACTACCTCAACGTCGCCAACGCCCCGAGCGAAACTCAGAACAACGCAGACGTTGGAGACGACCAGAGTCACCAGAGCGTAGAGCCCGACCTGGAAGATACAGCAGCCGGACCTGGTCACGAGGTTTTCATTCTGCCCCCAGGAGTCAGACCTCCACACGTCGTTGCTGAGATTGACTTCTCGGAACCGGTTCTCATGTGGCACCGGAGACTCGGACATCTCGGACTCACCAATCTGAGGGCACTCCTCAAGTCCAGCGAGGGAATCGATCTGACCGATAAGCAGATCCAGGAGAAACTCGACGTCATCTGCCCGGTATGTGCTACTACCAAAGCGCTACACCATGTCCCGAAGGACCCGGCGACTCGTAGAGAGACCGAGGTTGGCGGATTGATCCATTTGGACTCCTGGGGCCCGTACCCAAGGTTGGGACTCAACCGGGAGCTGTGGATACTCGCTTTCACAGATGACGCCACGAGATACACCTGGACAACTTCTTACGAGCGTAAAAGCGAAGCGCTTGAGAAGATCCAAAATCTCCACAGGATGATCGAGACCACGCACAACACGACAATCAGGAAATACCGACTAGACGGAGAGTTCTCAAAGATCGGTACCCTACAGCAATGGGCTTCGAAGAAGGGTATCACCATACAACCTACTGTACCATACGAACACTTCATGAATGGTATCGCCGAACGCGGTTTCAGAACAGAAAGAGAAAAGGCCTCTGCGATGATGCGCGAAGCAAATCTCCAAAACGTTGGTCCAAGGATAATGAACATACTGGATGCCAGGACGCAAGAAAAACTCCGCGAAACGAGCCTTCCAGAGAGCCTTTGGCCCGCTGCTTTCCAACACGCCGTCTGGCTCAAGAATAGGTCACCAACACGAGCTTTGAAGAACAAGAAGACGCCATGGGAAGCACTGACCACCTACAAACCGGACCTCAAGAACGAGAAGGTATTCGGCAGCCGCGTGTACGTCTCGATACCTCCGCATGTCAGGACACAGAACGGGAAGGACCTTCACCAGCCTCGAGCGATCATGGGATATTTCGTCGGTTTTGCAGCAGAATCAAAGATGAGAATCTACGTGCCCGACAAGAACCAGATTTTGGAATCCCAAGTCTCCCGAGTTGACGATGGCCAAGGCCTCGATGATCCGCAGGATGCGCCTAGTCGACAAGAGAGACCGACGGAGCCGACACAACGGACCGACGATTACAATGACGAGGATAGCGAAGATGAGGATGACGCAATTGACACCCCAAATGAGGACGAGTCCGAAGTTGCAACAATCCTCTCCACTCTCCTCACGGCAAACATCCTGGTCACAGGCGCAACTGCAACCAAGCGCAAGCAGTCCTCAGCTACGAGCAAGGCCCCTGACTCGAATGACAACACGAGCAACAGCCCGAAGAAGAAGATTCGATCTGAATGGTCTGCAAATGGTCCTGGGTGGACCACGCAGCATGACCAAGCTATCGTGGATATCTGGAATGACAACCCGGACGCAACCTATCCTACAAAGGCCAAACTGGCGAACAAGCTGGACATCTTCAAGAGCGAGCCTATCTCACATCGCGCCTTCAGGGAACGCCTCGGCGTGTTGAAGAAGAAAGGCGAGCACGACATCAACTCTCCTGAGAACGAAACGGACGATCGTTGGACCAAGGAGAAGGACGCGATCTTCATCGCACACTACAACGACCTCGACCTCAAGGCGAAAGGGAAATACGAAACCATGGCTGATCTCCTGAATGAATACGATCTCTTCAGCAATCACCGGTTGACACCTGTAGCAATCCAGTCTCACCTTCAAGCACTAAGGAGTTCTGGAATCGATCTCCAAGACAGGAGATGGTCAAAAGAACAGCACTCACTGTTGATGTACTACCACAGGACATCGCCAGAGGATTCAGGACACGATGACGTGGCCGACATGCTTAACGATGAACCGGCTTTCTCTGACCATTTCGTTACTCCGCACGCAGTGAGAGGACAGCTCGTCAGACTCAGAAAGGGCGGAGAGGATCTACCAATCAGGTCTTCGGCTAGGCGGCCAAACTCGAAGTGGTCAAAGGCGAATATCGAGCTGATTGTTGAGACCTTCCTCAACGATGCAAACAAGACAAACGACATACCGCTTCTGAAGAGCCTATACGACCACCCTGACATCGAACATGCCGAGCAAATGCGACAACTGTCAGTACACTCCATCGGTCGAAAGCTAAATCAACTGAGGCGACTTGGAAGGATTCCTTTCAAGAAGCACAGTATCACTGCCGAGGAGGCTATTGCTATCGACCTACTCCACAACGACAACATATACCGGAAAGACCAAAGAGGTTTTGCCATGGCCATAGTAGCGCTCGGTGCACAACTTAGCATCACCGTCGGAAACTACTCTCGTCAGAGACCAAACAGTCTCATAACAACACTCTCTCACAACGACAAGGACCATATCGAGAAACTATACCCAGGCTTTTTTGATGAGTCAAAACGCGGGAAGATACTGGAATTGTTGAGGCCCATCAACGACAACGTCAAGAAGGCGTGCAACCAATGTCGACCCGTCCTGAGAAACACGACTACATGTACTGGTTGTAGCAGATTCCCTGGTCCTTGCAACAAATGCTTACACAAGAACAAGATCGGGACCTTGAGCAACGCGAACTGTATCTTCCACGTTTCCCAAGGAGTGCAACACTGTTTCCATCCGGATGATGACGTTCGGAAGAAACTTGCAACCGATGCTCAGAAATTCAACGGCTCATGCCGCGCATGCTCCCTGAATCACAAAACTGGCTGCAACGGAGAACTCCCTTGCCAAAACTGCACCGCAGAAGAATCCACGAGGAATGACGGTTGGGGAGCCACGTACTGCGCCTACCCACAGGAGGACGGAAGCGTCCTCCGTTACACCCTGAGAGACACTGACAAGGTCCGTGCAAGAACACACTTCACTGAAGCAGAGGAGCAGAAGATCATCGCATCTAGAGAAAACGACGAATACGGTGACATGCCCGATTCTGAGGTTGCAAGCGTATATGAAGGCAACAACGATGATGGCGAAGATGACTTCTTTGCCTTCTTTGCGCAAGGCGGGAACACGATTCCACCTCCTGAAGATGGCGACGCTGAACTGAACGCTTTCCTAGAGAACCCCATCTTGCCGCCTGGCGGCAACGAATGGGACTTCCTCGGCCCGTCACTTCGTGATGATCAACCATCGTTTCACGTCAATGTCGTCACAGGCGACTACCTTGACAGGGCGGCAGACACGATGGAGGCGAACGTTTCGTCCCACACCTCATTCCGTAACGGCATTCGCAATCCAGTTGACACCTCGCCAACCACCAACCACAAACAGCGCAGAGCTATAGACAAGTTGGAGAAACAAGCACGCAAGTTCGACAGAGCTATAGAGCAGCTGGACCGGCCAACACACAGGTTCGAGTGCATACTGGCCCAGGAGCTGAGGGCCCATGGGCCCGAGCCGAACACTCTTCGCCAAGCTCGCAGGATGTATGACGCAAAGCAGTGGGAGCAAGCAGCCCATGAGGAGTACTCAAGTCTGCGCGAAGCAGACACATGGAAAGTTGTGAAGCGCCCGTGGAACCGTAAGGTCTTGAGGTCACGCTGGGTCTTCAAGCGCAAAATGGCAGCAACTGGTAAGATTGCCAAATACAAGGCACGCTTCGTGGTGAAAGGTTTCACGCAGATCTACGGCCTCGACTTCGACGAGACCTACGCCTCAGTTGTGAAGGCACCGTCGTACCGTCTGCTGTTTGCTCTCCAAGCCCGTTTCAAATGGAAATGTCATCAAATGGACATTAAGACTGCATTCTTGAATGGCAACGTCGAGCACGAGATCTATGTTGAACCACCAGAAGGTTTCCCTGAGGATGACGACAAGGTGCTCCTTCTCAAGCGATCACTCTACGGCCTGAAACAATCGCCTCGTCTGTGGTACCTTTGCCTACGAGGTTTCCTCGAGGAGATCGGCTGGAAGGCATCCGAATATGATCAGTCGGTTTTCATTCATCCCGACGGCATGTACCTCGGAGTGTACGTTGACGATCTTCTTATCTTCGGCCCTGACGAGGGTCAGATTCAGAGAGTCAAGGATCAACTCGCAAACCGTTTTCAAATGACGGATCTCGGCCGCTGCAGCTACTACCTCGGGATCCACATTCACCAGGACGATAATGGTGACGTATATCTCCATCAGTCCAACTATCTCCAACAGATCATTCAGCGCTTCGGCCTCCAAGGATCGAGGACTTTCAATACCCCAATGGATCCCAAAGCGAAGATGCAGAAGAACACCGGTCTACCTCTCTCACTCGATCAAATCCGACTCTACCAATCTAAGGTTGGATCACTGAACTACGCCATGATTGAGACCAGACCGGACATTGCTGAAGCAGTGGGAGTGCTCTCACAGTACTGTTCCAATCCGACCAATGAACACATACAAGCTGTTGACCGAGTCTTCGGCTACATGCAACAGACAACCGAGCTCGGACTCCGCTACAAGCACGGCGCCTCAAACGACCTGAACCTTCAGATCTTCGTCGATGCAGACTGGGGAGGAGAGCTGGATACTCGCAAATCGACTACAGGATGGGTAGCCATGCTTGCCGGAGCCGCAATCTCCTGGTCCTCAAAGCGACAAAAGTCGAACGCGCTCAGCACCATGGAGGCTGAATACATCGCAGCTAGCGCCGCTGCACAAGAGGCCATCTGGCTGCGAAATTTCATCCTTGAATTGAACCTACCAGCCCCAGTGATGACTGACTCAAAGGTGCCAATTCTTATCGACAACGATGCTGCACTGCGCCTCACTCGCAACCCAGAGAATCACGGTAGGGCGAAACACATTGAGATTCGCCACCACTTCATCAGACAAACCGTTGCAGAAGGAAAAGTGCATACCGTTAGGGTGGCGAGCGAGGACAACACCGCCGACATCCTCACGAAGCCTCTCGCAAGGGATGTCTTTGAAAAGCATGTTCATGCCCTCGGTATGGTCACCGTCGCTTGTGAATCAGGACCACCAGTGGGAGAGTTGAATTTGGAGGTCTAATTCCCAAACACCGAATGCCCTAGGTGCCTAAGGCACCACGCTTGCTATGTAGGCATCCGTTCCTTTCATGGTGAAGTAATATATTCACACCGTTCGTAGTAGTAGAT
>Ga0265797_10009109_pt1 | contig 13028 bp, 13 predicted proteins | sample P2T30metagenome_FD_192433 | JGI IMG/M metagenome (GOLD analysis project Ga0265797, IMG submission 192433) | Plant litter microbial communities from East Loma Ridge, Irvine, California - P2 T30 | ecosystem: Environmental > Terrestrial > Plant litter > Unclassified | place: USA: California... | reverse complement strand
GTCGGGGCGGCAAGTACACGCACCTGTCGCTGCTCGACGCCCTCGACTGGGGTCTGGTGGTCTACGACGAGGTGCACCTCCTCCCCGCTCCGGTCTTCAAGCTGACGGCCGAGCTGCAGGCCCGCCGCCGACTCGGCCTGACGGCGACGCTGGTGCGCGAAGACGGCCGCGAGAGCGACGTCTTCAGCCTCATCGGCCCCAAGCGCTTCGACGCTCCCTGGAAGGAGATCGAGGCGCAGGGGTACATCTCGCCGGCGTCGTGCTACGAGGTGCGGGTCGACCTCCCTCAGGAGGCGCGGCTCGAGTACGCGGCCGCCCCCGACGACGAGCGGTACCGTCTCGCGGCCACCGCCCCGGCCAAGCTCGGTGTCGTCCGCGATCTCGTCGCCCGCCACGACGGCGAGCAGATCCTCGTGATCGGGCAGTACCTCGACCAGCTCGAGCAGCTCGCCGAGACCCTCGACGCCCCGACCCTGACCGGTGCCACGCCGATCGACGAGCGCGAGCGGCTCTACCAGGCGTTCCGCGACGGCGAGGTGAAGGTGCTCGTCGTCTCGAAGGTCGCGAACTTCTCGGTCGACCTGCCCGAGGCCACCGTGGCCATCCAGGTGAGCGGGTCGTTCGGCTCGCGCCAGGAGGAGGCGCAGCGGCTGGGTCGCCTGCTCCGCCCGAAGAAGTCGGGGCTGCCGGCGTCGTTCTACACGCTGGTGAGCCGCGACACGGTCGATCAGGACTTCGCGCAGAACCGCCAGAGGTTCCTGGCCGAGCAGGGCTACAGCTACACGATCCTCGACTCGCCGGCCCTCGCCGCATGAGCACCGCCTCCGAGTCCGATCTGCCGCTCGGCGACGACGACCTCTGGCGCGACGGACTCCGTCGCGTGTTCGCGGCCGATCAGGCCCCGTTCGCGACCTTCGGTCCGCTCGTCGCGTCGCTCGAGCACGACGCGATCGAGTTCCGCGGCCAGCGCGCCCGGTTCGCCGACTGGGACGCATCGGTGGTCGTGGCCGTCGAGCGCACCTACGAGGTCCAGGGCGGGCTGCACGCCGGCTCGCAGCTCAGCATCGTCACGTGGAGCCCCGACCCCGACGTGCTCGACCGAAGCGACCTCCTCGCCGGTTCGCCGGTCAAAGACCACCTCTTCGCCGGTCTCACCGCGATCGGCGCCACCGACGACGCCGAGGAGGCGCGGGTCGTCGCAGCCCCGGTCGAGGAGTTCCCGGGGTGGCAGATCACCCGCGCCTCCGGCTACACCGCCGTCCTCGAGCATCGCGAGGGCGTCGACTTCACCCTCGCCGTGCCCGACGAGCTGCTCGAGCTGACGACCCGCATCGCGCTCGTGCCGAACGTCGAATGGACCGACCCGGCGTCCTGAGGGCCGACACGATGCCCGCATGCGGCTGACGTGCCTCCTGCTCACAGGGAACACCGAGGAGGCGCGCAGATACTTATCCCATGAGTGACGGCCCGAAGATCCTTATCGTCGATGACGAACCGAACATCCGCGACCTCCTGACGACGAGCCTGCGATTCGCGGGCTTCGCAGTCCGAGCCGTCGGCAACGGCGCGCAGGCCATCTCGGCCGTCCTCGAAGAAGAGCCCGACCTGATCATCCTCGACGTGATGCTCCCCGACATGAACGGCTTCGGCGTGACCAAGCGCCTGCGGTCGTCGGGCTACACGTCGCCGATCCTGTTCCTCACGGCGAAAGACGACACCGAAGACAAGATCACGGGTCTGACCGTCGGCGGCGACGACTACGTCACCAAGCCGTTCAGCCTCGACGAGATCGTCGCCCGCATCAAGGCGATCCTCCGCCGCACCATGAACGAGGACGAAGACGCGATCATCCGCGCCGGCGAGCTCACGATGGACCAGGACACCCACGAGGTCACGATCGGCGAGACGGCCATCGAGCTCAGCCCGACCGAGTTCAAGCTGCTGCGCTACCTCATGCTGAACCCCAACCGCGTGCTGTCGAAGGCCCAGATCCTCGACCACGTGTGGGAGTACGACTTCAACGGCGACGCCGGCATCGTCGAGAGCTACATCTCGTACCTGCGCCGCAAGCTCGACCAGTTCTCGGCCGAGCCGATCATCCAGACCAAGCGCGGCTTCGGCTACATGCTCAAGGCGTCGAAGAGCTAGTCGCCCGCACCGCCGTCACGAACGCCTGGGAGCCTCGGCTCCCAGGCGTTCTCGGTAGTCTGACGCCCTTATGCACGCACGCCTCTCGCAGTGGTGGAACGAGATCTCCATCCGCACGAAGATCACCGGCATCACGGTGACCCTCGTCACCCTCGGTCTCCTCGTCGCCGGGCTCGGCACCATGACCGTGCTGAGCACCTATCTCTACGGGCAGGTCGACACGCAGCTGAAGACGTCGGCCGACAGCTTCACCGGCGCATCGCGCAACGGCACGTCGTGCACCATCAACTTCGGCGACAAGTCGAGCTACCTGGCGATCCTCAACCCCGACGGCAGCATGATCTGCGACACCAGCGACCTGCTGGAGGACGGCGTCGGGCCCGTGCTCGGCGGGGTCACCGTGGCCGAGTCGGCCGGGGGCGAGGCGCAGAGCGTCGACAACCGCACCCACGATCAGGAGTGGCGGGTCTACGCCACGGTCAAGCCGCTCACGCTGACCTCGACGACCGGCTCCACGCAGACCATCGACGCCACCATCGTGACGGGCACGAACCTCGCCGCGACCAACGCGACGATCAACCGCTTCGGCGGGATCTTCCTGGGCTTCGGCGTCTCGGTCGTGGTGCTCGGCGCCGCTCTCACCCGACTGCTCGTCACATCGACGTTCTCCCCGCTGCGTGACGTCGAGGCCACGGCCGCGCGCTTCGCCGACGGCGACTACAGCCAGCGTCTCGACTCGACCACGCCCAACACCGAGGTCGGGCGACTCAATCGATCGCTCAACACGATGCTGAACCGCATCGACGACGCCTTCGACGACCGCGCGAAGACCATCGACCAGATGCGGCGCTTCGTCGGCGACGCGAGCCACGAGCTCCGCACCCCGCTCGTCAGTCTGCGCGGCTACGCCGAGCTGTACCGCATGGGCGCCCTCACGAAGGAGGAGGACGTCGCCCAGGCGATGGAGCGGATCGAGAAAGAGGCCATCCGGATGGGGGTGCTCGTCCAGGACCTGCTGCAGCTCGCTCGTCTCGACGAGTCGAAGCCCCTCGAGCTCGGCCCGGTCGACCTCGTGCAGCTCGCCCGCGACTCCGCCCTCGACACGATGGCCTCGAACCCCGACCGCGACATCGAGGTGCTCGTGCTCGACCCGGTCGTGCCGACGGCCACCCCGGCGGATGACGGCGAGGCGGCCGAGCCCGCAGTCGACGCGGCGCCCGGCGCCCCGGTCGAGAGCCGGATGACCGGCCCGGTGACGCCCGTCGCGCCGGGGTCGGCGACGGCGGGCGGCGCACCGGCGACGTTCGCGGGGGCCACCCTCGCGCGCCTCCGGAGCCTGCGTGCCCGCGGCGGCCGCAACGCGGACGGCAGCGCGGCCGTCGTGCCCGTCGAGCAGACACCCCTCGACGAGGCGCACGCCATCGTCATCGGCGAGGAGAACAAGATCCGTCAGGTGATCACCAACCTGATGGGCAACGCCATGCGCTTCACCGAGCACGACAGCCCGATCGAGATCGTGGTGCAGTCGGACCCGGGTCGCGGCGTCGCGACGTTCGCGATCGTCGACCACGGCGAGGGCATCCCGCCGCAGATCCGCGAGAAGATCTTCCAGCGGTTCTGGCGAGCCGACTCGTCGCGCACCCGCGACACCGGGGGCAGCGGGCTGGGACTCGCGATCGTCTCGGGCATCGTCGCGGCGCACGGCGGCAGCGTCGACGTGCGCGACACCCCCGGCGGCGGCGCCACGTTCCAGGTGGCCCTGCCCCTGATGCCCGCCGACGCCGCTGTCACCACCGCCCCCGCGGCCGGCCCGCAGCCCGCCTAGCCGCCCGCGGCGCGCGTTTAGCACCCACACCCCGAAACCCGCGCAACACCCGCATATCTCGGGGTGCTGCGCGGCTTTCGGGGTGTTGGGCGGCTTTGGGCGGGGTGCTGCGCGGGTTTCGGGGTGCTGCGCGGCGTCGGGCGGGGTGCTGCGCGGGTCTCGGGATGCTGCGCGGCGTCGGGCGGGGTGCCGCGCGGGTCTCGGGATGCTGCGCGGCGTCGGGCGGGGTGCCGCGGCGCACACGCCGAAGGGCGGCCCTCCCGGAGGAGAGCCGCCCTTGTGCGTGGTGCGGTGAAGCGGTGCGGACTAGAAGTCCATGCCACCCGTGGGGTCGCCGGCCGGGGCCGGGTTCTTCTCGGGCTTCTCGGCGACGACGGCCTCGGTCGTGAGGAACAGACCGGCGATCGAGGCTGCGTTCTGCAGCGCCGAGCGCGTGACCTTGGCGGGGTCGATGATGCCGGCGGCGATCATGTCGACGTACTCGCCGGTCGCGGCGTTGAGGCCGTGACCGATGGGCAGGCCGCGGACCTTGTCGGCCACGACGCCGGGCTCCATGCCCGCGTTGAAGGCGATCTGCTTCAGCGGAGCGTCGATGGCGACACGGACGATGTTCGCACCCGTCGCCTCGTCGCCCTCGAGCTGCAGCTCGGCCAGAGCGGTCTTGCCGGCCTGGATGAGAGCGACGCCACCACCGGCGACGATGCCCTCTTCGACGGCGGCCTTGGCGTTGCGCACGGCGTCTTCGATGCGGTGCTTGCGCTCTTTGAGCTCGACCTCGGTCGCAGCGCCGGCCTTGATGACGGCGACGCCGCCGGCCAGCTTCGCGAGACGCTCCTGGAGCTTCTCACGGTCGTAGTCGCTGTCGGTCGCCTCGATCTCGCTGCGGATCTGACGCACGCGACCCGCGATCTGCTCGGGGTCGCCGGCACCCTCGACGATGGTCGTCTCGTCTTTGGTGATGACGACCTTGCGGGCACGACCGAGGAGGTCGAGCGTCGCGTTCTCGAGCTTGAGGCCGACCTCTTCGGCGATGACCTGACCACCGGTGAGGATCGCGATGTCCTGCAGCTGGGCCTTGCGACGGTCGCCGAAGCCGGGGGCCTTGACGGCGACCGACTTGAAGATGCCGCGGATCTTGTTGACGACCAGGGTCGCCAGCGCTTCGCCGTCGACGTCCTCGGCGATGATGAGCAGCTGCTTGCCGCTCTGGATCACCTTGTCGACGATGGGGAGGAGATCCTTGATGTTCGAGATCTTCGAGTTGACGATGAGCACGTAGGCGTCTTCGAAGACGGCCTCCTGGCGCTCGGGGTCGGTGACGAAGTACTGCGACAGGTAGCCCTTGTCGAAGCGCATGCCCTCGGTGAGCTCGAGCTCGGTGCCGAAGGTGTTGGACTCCTCGACGGTGACGACGCCCTCCTTGCCGACCTTGTCGATCGCCTCGGCGATCAGCGCGCCGATGGTGGGGTCTGCGGCGGAGATCGAGGCCGTGGCAGCGATCTGCTCCTTGGTCTCGATGTCCTTCGCGTCGGCGAGCAGCTGAGCCGAGACGGCCGCAGCGGCCTTCTCGATGCCGCGCTTCAGCGAGATGGGGTCGGCGCCTGCGGCGACGTTGCGGAGGCCCTCACGGACGAGCGCCTGAGCGAGCACGGTGGCGGTGGTGGTTCCGTCGCCGGCGACGTCGTCGGTCTTCTTCGCGACCTCCTTGACGAGCTCCGCACCGATCTTCTCGAACGGGTCGTCGAGCTCGATCTCCTTCGCGATGGACACGCCGTCGTTCGTGATGGTGGGGGCGCCCCACTTCTTCTCGAGCACGACGTTGCGACCACGCGGGCCGAGCGTGACCTTAACCGCGTCGGCCAGGATGTTCAGGCCACGCTCGAGGCCACGACGGGCCTCTTCGTCAAAAGCAATGATCTTAGCCATGTGTGTTTTTCGTCCCTCCCGGACGTCATGAAGCAGAAGCTTTGGCACTCACGTGTCGCGAGTGCCAGTGACGATTCTGGCACTCGCCCGGTGAGAGTGCAAGTGACGTCGCGGGCGACCCGAGGAGGTGCGGTGCGCGGTGATCGCGACCCGCGCCTCCTCGGCCCGGTCGCCCTCAGGGCGTGTAGTCGGCGCCGAGCACGACCGTCACCGACGCGTTCGGGAACGCCGAGCTGACGGCCGTCGCCGTGACGCCGAGCGTCTGGGCGAGCCCGAGGGCGACCCCTTCGTCGGCGGCGTCGGCGTAGTAGACGGTCGAGGTCGTGGCCGAGGTGTCGCCCGCGTTGCCCTGGGTGGCGACGGTGTACCCGGCGGCCTCGAGGTCGGCGGAGGCGGCGGTCGCGAGACCCGCGGTCGACGTCCCGTTCAGCACCGCGATCGTGACGGAGGGGTCGACGTCGGCGGGGTCGGTCACGGGAGCCCCGGTCGGCGTCGCGGAGGCGGTGTCGTCGGGTGCCTCCGCCTCGGCCGTCTCGGTGGCCGTCGTCGTGGGGGCGTCGAACTGGATGCTGTCGTTCAGCACGCCCAGAGCGACGACCCCGCCGCCCACCAGCACGCCCGTCGCGAGAGCGGCCCAGGCGAAGACGACCAGCCCGCGGCCCCGCCTCGGGGTGGACCGGTGCGCGCCGACCCTCTGCAGATCGGCGGGCAGGTCGTCGAAACGGTCGCGGGGGAACTTCGGCATGTGCTGTCGGTCTTCTCTGGGTCGGCGGGCGTCGGTTCGGCGGGCGTCGGGCGCTCTGTCGGCGGGTCGGCGTGCAGCGGGGCGGCGGGTCGGCGGTCGGCGGGTCAGCGGGTCGGCGGCCCGAACGATCGGGTCGTGCGGGCGAGCGAGCGGGCGTCGCGGAGTCGGAGCAGACGCCCCACGAGCATCGGCGCGTAGGCCAGTGCAGCCGGTCGGTCTATGAGCGAGTTGAGCAGCTGCTGGTACCGGGCCGTCGAGAGACCGAGATCGCGTCGGATGACGGCCTCCTTCTGGCGCGCGGACCCCGTGGTGGACTGCTCGAGGTCGAGGATCGCGCGGTCGCGCTCGGAGAGCCCGATGACCGTCCCGTCGTCGCCAGTCGCACCGCTGTCGCCCATCACCCGCCCTCTCGATCGTCGTCATCCTACGGGCGGCCGCCTCCGGGCCCCCTCAGGCGCAGCCCTCCGCGCCGGGTCAGGAGGGGAGCAGTCGCACTCGCCTGCCGTGGGCGTCGCCGACGGCGAGGGCCCGGCCGTCGAGGGCGAGCGCGGCGAACCCGTCGCCCGGCGCGACGCCCTCCGGCACCTCCGCCACGACGTCGTGCAGCAGGTCGCGCCGCTCGTACGACACCCACGTGGCGCCGAGGGCGCGCACGGCGTCGACGAAGGCCTGGCGCCGGCGACCGGGCAGGTAGACGAGCGTGCCGGTCGAGACCACGACGAGCCGCGCGTCCGACGGGGCGGTCGCGGCCAGGGCGGCCAGCCCGTCGACGGCGTCGCCGCGGACGAGCCGAGGAGGCGCGCTCCGGGTGATCGCGACGGCCCGCCGCAGCAGATCCACCCGCTCCGACGGCCCGGGCGGCAGCGACGTCTCGAGCCACGAGACCGCGGCGGGGTCGGTGACGTCGACGGGGTCCAGGTCGAGACCGGCCCGCCAGACGATCTCGGGCAGCACGACCCGGCGAGGCCATTCGTCGTGCGGCAGCGGGGAGTCTCCGAGGTCGACGTCGAGCTCGACGACGACGTCGCTGTCGGCCGCGCCCCAGCGCGCCTGCTCGTCGCGGCCCGCGCCGCGGAGGTCGGCCCGGAACGCGTACCGGTCGGGGAACAGGCAGAGCCCCGCCGAGGCGCCGACCTCGAGCAGGGCCACCGGGCCCTCGAGCCTGGCCAGCGCGAGCGAGACCGGCCCGAGGCGGCGGACGTCGTTGACCTGGGTCGTCCGACGGGCGAGCTCGGCGAGGAGGGCGTCGGGGTGGGCGAGCATCCACTCCCGGAGGCCCGGCCACGGTGCGAGGGGGGCGCCCAGCCAGCGCGACACGGCGAGCACGAGGGCGGGCTGGCGCCGCGCCTCCGGAGCCCTCTCGATCAGCGCGAGCACGTCGGGGTCGCCGGCGATGCCGAGCGACCACTCGGCGTACAGAGGGGACTGCTCACGGGCGGACGCGTCGGCGTGGCTGCGGAACCGGTCGGCGAGGAGCATGCCGTGATTCTAGGGAGGACGGGGCTGCGACGGGCCGGCGCCGGTGCCGCCCTGGAATGACTGTCGGGGGGACCGTGTTGAATGGGGAGTCCCGAGAACTGAGGAGTCACCCGTGTCGTACAAGGTCGAGAAGTCCGAAGAGCAGTGGCGAGCAGAACTCGGCCCCGAGCAGTACGCCGTGCTGCGCGAGGCCGCGACCGAGCGCCCGTGGACGGGCGAGCTGCTCGACGAGAGCCGCGCCGGCGTCTACGCCTGCGCCGCCTGCAACGCCGAGCTGTTCAAGAGCGGCACCAAGTTCGACAGCAACTGCGGCTGGCCGAGCTTCTACGAGTCGGTGAACCCCGAGGCCGTGCAGCTGATCGACGACGACAGCCTCGGCATGACCCGCACCGAGGTGCGGTGCGCGAACTGCGGTTCGCACCTGGGCCACGTCTTCCCCGACGGCTTCGGCACGCCGACCGGCGACCGCTACTGCATGAACTCCGTCTCGCTCAGCTTCCGCGAGGGCGACGACGCCTCCTCCACCGCCGAGTGACCAGGTGAGCACCGTCGCGGCTGCGGCCGCCCGGCGTCGATCGCGGTCGAAGGTCACCGACGACGCCCCCGATCACGAGCAGCTCGTCGCAGCCGTCGAGGCGGCGGCGACCGTCGCCGACCACTCGTCGATGCGCCCCTGGCGGCTCATCGAGCTGAGGGGCGACGACCGCCGACTGATCGGCCGGTCGCTGGCGGCGGCCGACGGCGCCGTGGGCAAGGACGCCGAGAAGCTCGAGCAGAAGTCGCTGCGGGCACCGCTGGTCGTCGCGGTGGTCTCGTCGCCGAAGCCCAGTCGCAAGGTGCCCGAATGGGAGCAGGAGAGCGTCGCCTCGGGTGTCGCCCACCTGCTGTCGCTCGTGCTCGACGACGAGGGCTGGGGCGTCTTCTGGCGATCCGGCACGCACACCCGGGCCCCCGAGGTCCACGCGGCGCACGGTCTGACGGGCGACGAGAAGCTGCTGGGCTGGCTCTACGTCGGGGGTCGTGATCGGCCGCGCGACGCCGACAAGCCGCGCAAGCGCGTCGAGGTCGATCGGCATCTGAGCGGCCCGCCCCGCCCGTGACACGACGAGACCCCGGTGCCGAGGCACCGGGGTCCCGTGGTCTGCGACCCTAGGAGGTCACCAGGTCTTCTGGCTGGTGCCCACGAACGTGATCGGCAGCCATAACGAGCCGGTCATGGCGACGATGCCGGCGAAGAAGATGATCGCGTTCGGCTCGCCCGACCCGAACGAGTAGGCGAACAGCGCGAAGCTGATCAGCAGCAGCACGATCGAACCGATGGCGGTCAGGATGTTGGTCATGGGGGCTCCTCGTGATCCGGGCCGGGCGACGGCCGACGCCGTCTCCCCCTACTTCACCACTGATGACCTCTCTCGCGCCAATCGCGGGCGGGAAGATGCACGGCGTGCGCCCATCCCGGGTCGCTCCCGACCTCGCCGCCGGGCTTGTAGGGTGGTGGAGTCAGCCGCCTTGGCGCAGTCCGGTAGCGCAGTGCTCTTGTAAAGCGAAGGTCGTCGGTTCGAATCCGACAGGCGGCTCCATTCAGAAGGCCCCGATCGTCCGCGATCGGGGCCTTCGGTCGTCCGCCGCGCCTCCATCCGGGCCCCTCCGCCTGGGAGTCCGAGACGTCTTGCGTCGACAGGGGTACAGGGAGGAGGACAGACGCCCTGTCGCTCCCCCCAACGAGGGCGACCCGTCTTGGGGATGACGGCATCCGTCCCCCGAGCGCACACTGGACGCGCCCCGAGGAACCCGAAGAACCGCGGGGCGCTGTACCCCATCGAGCGATCGATGGGTCGCGCCAGATCCACCCCCCGATGCACCCGCTCGCCCTTCCGAAATCCCAAGGAAGGCACACCGCGACATGGTCACACGGACATACTCACGATCGCTGCCGATCGGCGCCACGATGATCGCCGGCGCACTCCTCGCGACGGCTCTCGTCGCGACGGGCACGCAGAGCGCCTCGGCCGCCACCGGTTCGATCATCGCGGGCAAGACGGCCACGGACGCGGCGGCCGCCTCGAAGACCCTGCTGAACGGGAACCTCGCGGGGTGGACGCAGAACTTCAAGGACGACTTCACGACCCCCATCGCCCAGGGCGAGTTCCCCGGTCCGTACGCGAAGCAGTGGATGAGCTACGACGGCTTCGGCGACACCTGGCAGATCGGTCGCTACGAGTCCGACATCCTCTCCGTGCGCGACGGGCTGCTCGACATGCACCTGCACACCGGCTCCGACGGCGTGCCGCGGGCCGCCGCACCCGTGCCCCTGATGAACGGCCAGTGGGGCGGCCAGACCTACGGGCGCTACAGCATCCGGATGAAGGCCGACGCCCTGCCCGGCTACGGCACCGCGTTCCTCCTCTGGGACGACGCCGAGACCTGGGCGAACGGCGAGATCAACTTCCCCGAAGGCAGCCTGGACGGCTCGACCAAGGCCTTCAACCACCAGCTCGGCACGCCGTGGAACAACGACCTGGCCGTCGACACGCACACGTCGTACACCGACTGGCACACCTACACGATCGACTGGACGCCGAAGAAGATCAGCTACCTGCTCGACGGCATCGTCGTGGCGTCGACCACGACGAACATCCCCAAGACGCCCATGCACTGGGTGCTGCAGACCGCGACCAACGGCACGAAGCCGGACGCGAAGGTCGACGGCCACCTCCAGATCGACTGGGTCAGCCAGTACGCGTACACGCCCGGCAGCCCCGCCACCGTCAGCGTGCCGACCGCACCGGCCCGACCGACGCCGACCCCGACGCCTGCTCCGGCCCCGGCTCCCGCTCCGGCTCCTGCTCCCGCTCCCGCTCCCGCTCCTGCCCCTGCCCCTGCCCCTGCCCCCGCTCCTGCCCCTGCTCCCGCTCCGGCTCCGGCTCCTGCCCCGGCGCTGAAGACCCTGACCGCCCCCGTGCCGAAGATCGTCGGCAAGACCACCGTGGGCGCGACGCTCACCGCCCAGACCGGCACCTGGACGAGCGGCACCGCGCTGACCCACCAGTGGCTGCGCAACGGCACGGCCATCGCCGGGGCCGCACGAGCGAGCTACGTCACGACCGCGGCGGACGCCGGCAAGAAGATCACCCTCGTCGTGACGGGCAGGAAGACCGGATACACGACGGCGTCGAAGACCTCGGCGGCCGTGGCCGTCACGCCCGCTCCTCTGGCGAGTGCGACGCCGGCGGTGACGGGGACGCCGAAGGTCGGCGGCAAGATGGGCACGAAGACCGGCACCTGGACGGCGGGCACGTCGTTCTCGTACCAGTGGAAGAGCGACGGCAAGTCGATCTCACGGGCCACGGCGCCGACCTACGTGCCCACGGCCTCCGACGCGAACCGAGCGCTGACGGTCGTCGTCACCGGCACCAAGCCGGGGCACACCGCGGTCGCCCGCACCTCGAAGGCGGCGACGGTCGTCCCGTTGCGGCTCACCGCCCCGGCCCCCGCCATCTCGGGTTCGGCTAAGGCCGGCAGCACGCTCACCGCCAAGAAGGGCACCTGGACCGCGGGCACCGCAGTGACGCTGCAGTGGACGCGCGACGGCAAGGCGATCGCCGGCGCCACGGGCCTGACGTACCGCACCAGGGCGTCGGACGTCGGTCACGAGATCCGCGTCAAGTCGACGGGCTCGAAGGCCGGGTACTCGCCGGCGGCTCGGTGGTCGGCAGCTCTGGTCGTCCGCCGCTGAGGACTCAGCCCTGACGTGCGGCGTCCCGGCGGCCGTCGCGCGACCACCAGACGAGGTCGGCGACGCCCTGCGCGATGAGCAGCAGGGCGACGACCAGCACCACGTAGGCCACCGGCTCGACCGGGCGACCCGACGTCAGCGTGGCGATCTGGACGACGAGGCCGAAGACGCCGAGCGCCGCCTCGAGGACGGGAGGGAGGACGCTGCCCGTCTTGGTCAGGATCCAGAAGGGTCGGCGCGGGGTGCTCATGCGTCGAGGCTACCCCGGGGCGCGGGACCGCAGGAGGCGCGCGAGACTACCCTGGCGGGATGCGTGAGAAGACGGTCCGGGTCGACCCCGACGTGCCGAACTGGCTGCTGACCAAGCAGGGTGGTCGCGTGCTGCCCGTCGTCACCGTCGTCTGCGCCCTGATCGTCGTCGCGAGCATCGTCGCGGCCCTGCTGGTCGGAGGCGGTTCGGTCACCGTCGTCACCGTCGTCGTGCTGCTCGCCGCGGCCGGGGCGATCGCCTGGGCCGTCGCCGACCTCGTCTGGTGGACGCGCGGCGGTCGTCGCGCCGTCGTCCGTCTGCCCCGCGACCCCCGCGGATGACGTCCGAACATGCCCCGATCGGCATGTCTGTGCCCCGGCAACCTGGCAACCGCTCAGAGACGGGAGCCGTAAACTCGTCAGGATGCATCGATTCGATGCCACGATCTCCCGGCCCTGATCGTCACTGCTCGTTCAGCCGCGCCGGCATACGCCTACCCAGACAATTCGACAGGGAGTTCCGGTGAACGGAAACGCCACGACCCGGCACAGCAACGCGGCGTTGCTGTCGGTCGCCAGCACGATGGCCGAACGGGTCACCACGTCCGAGAGCATCGACGAGAAGCTGCGACCCGTCCTCAAGCGCCTCCGCATGCCGACCGGTCTCCTCCAGCGCGTCGCCGGCGTGCACGAGCGTCGCAACTGGGGCCCCGACCAGAGCTTCGACGTCGCGGCCATCGACGCGGGCAAGCGCGCCCTCGCCGAGGCCGGCGTCCGACCCGACCAGGTCGGCCTGCTGATCAACACGTCCGTCACGCGCCCGCACCTCGAGCCGTCCGTCGCCGTCCGCCTGCACCACGGGCTCGGGCTCCCGTCGTCGGCGACCAACTTCGACATCGCGAACGCCTGCCTCGGCTTCG
>Ga0265797_10009108_pt1 | contig 13030 bp, 11 predicted proteins | sample P2T30metagenome_FD_192433 | JGI IMG/M metagenome (GOLD analysis project Ga0265797, IMG submission 192433) | Plant litter microbial communities from East Loma Ridge, Irvine, California - P2 T30 | ecosystem: Environmental > Terrestrial > Plant litter > Unclassified | place: USA: California... | reverse complement strand
CACATACGACCATAGGTCAGTGAGAACTGGGCATCCCGTCCGCTCTGCCATACATAAGCACTGAACCGGGCGACTAGTACTAGAGTGGGTGACCATCTGGGAATCCCGCCTGTTGTATGTTTTTGTCTTTTTGCGTCGTGTGACCGAGATCAAGGGATACAGGCTCACCCCGTCTTGCTATGCGGTAGTTGTAGGAGTACATGGTCGAGTTCGTTGCGAGTCGTGTGGCGAAGCCTGCTCTCGCGTATGAGGACAGAGTTTTGGTTTTGCACCGGATGTGCATGTGTCAACCGGGACATTGGTTTGGGTGATGAGCTGTCGTTGGTTTGAGTACTGGCAGCGGGTGAGGATAGGCTTGAAATTTCATGCAGACAGTAATCCAAGCGGTTTCTTTCCAACCTGTGGGTAATGGGCCTGCAATGCCTGCGATTCCGGAAAGCATGTATCGACGGCCCGGTAGAAAGGTTGCCAGCCAGATGTATGGTCGGCCTGTAACTCGGGTGTTGCTTCTAGTCGGAAGGTGTGCCAGCCAGCTCGCAGACTTCACTTTCACTTATCGGAAAGCTTAAAGTCCGTGCGCGGCCTCTTAGCTGCACTACCGAGAGTCGCAGTCACTTAACAAGGTCCCCACCCTCTAAAGTGAGATGCCCTGCAGTGTAAACACAAAGTCGCGCTCCTTGCTCTCCTGCTTTGTTCACACACACCACCACACTTGAACAACCACATTGCTTTGATCGCTTATGTATTCACCCGCGCCAAACGCCAAACGCATCGGCATAACCACTCTGCTTTGCAAAGTGAACCGCCAATCTTTCATTGAACATATCCCAATTCCAAAAAACGCAGGTACGTCGCCCTGGTCCCTCGCTGCCGACATTGCGCTGACATTCAACCAGTAGCTCATCTCCCTTCTCCCGGCCTGAGCCAACGCGAACAACGCAATGGCTCCCAAGTCAAAGAAGGTCGAGACTGCCACCGCACCACCTAAGACCGCTGGTCTCTCCAAGATTGCGCCCAAAGGAGCTTCGCCGACTGCTCACATCATCGCCGGCAACGACGACACTCGCCCGGCTGCAGCAAACGCGAACTCGAACGCCATTGGCTCGAGTGATATCCCAGCACCTGTCACTACCTCTTCCCCTACTACTTTGGATGCGACTCAAGTCATCGCGCCAGCCAACAGCGATGCCAGGCGCTTGGACGTCGCGAACCTCGCCCTCCAATTCAACACCGCCGACTCCGCTCTCAGCGACGGACTTATCGGCCGCGAGTCTCTCGAAATCAAGAACGACGACTTCCAGAACGAGAAGAGCGGCGGCCGCCCGAAATACTGGGTGAAGAAGTTCATGGAAGCTTTCGCCGTGGACTACCTCGGCGAGCCAGAAGACACCAGCAAGAACAGCCCCACCCAGAAGGCATGGTACGCCCGTTGGCAGAAGCAGGCCCACGTCGGCGTCGTCGCCATCTTCGACATGAAAGACCCGAGCCACCTCGAGAAGTGCTGCTGGTACCTCTTCGATTCCATCGTCAAGGCCCACGAGCTCGGAGTCCTCACTATGGCCGCCAACAACTGGACCTCTTCTAAGCTCAAGTGCTCGAGACGCTTGGCTGCTACGGTGGTCATCATCGAGAAGTACGCGCCTGTGCGTCATGACATTCTCCGCTTGTGGCACATCGACGAGATCGCTGCCAACCCGGAGGCTCTCGTTAAGAGGAAGCTGACGAACTGCTGGAACAACGGCATCCGCGCGGAGAGGTATGCCAAGAAGAAGAATGGCGGCAAGGCGGTTGTGCAGCAAGAGGTTGACGATGATGAAGAGGCGCAGGCGGTCGCCGATGTCGAGGAAGATGGAGAAGCACAGGCGTCTGCAGACGTGGCCGCAGAGGTGGTGGAGGAGGAGGTACCAGCAGATGTCGAACACGATCAGGAGCCGCACGTCACCTCGCCTCACGTGAAAAGCAAGCAAGCTCTGCCGCCACACACTCCGGAGAAAAGCAAGACCACCGTCGATGGCACCGAGAAGAACATCAACAAGGCGAAGGGAAAGAAGACCACCAAGACCAAGCGCGCCCGCTCGGCCACTCCAGAACCCCGTGACACCCAGGCCATCAAGAAGCCTGCGGTCGCACGTAAGCGTCCCGCTGGAAAGAAGGCAGCGATTGCCGTTGGCACCAAGGGTCGCAGCGATGACAAAGCTGCGGGCGCTGACGCTGGCACTGATCAGACGATCTGATGAGCCTCGAAATTGGCCATCTTCATGGAGTCTCTCATAGGAGCTCCATCAGCATTCTTGTGAGCTTCCGGTGACAGACAAGGCCGCCCGGATCAAGGATGCGGCTCAGCGTCTTGCCCAGGGTGTTGCTGGGAATGAGCATGGTGTTGGACGTATTCATCGAAGGATGCGTTCGACCATTGAATTTGTTTTAAGGTGGTTGGCCGCCGGCACACCTGCCTTGCTGCTGTAGGGGCGGATCTCAGTCTCGGTCATGAGTCTCAACTGCTTTGTTTTTTTTTTCATTCTCTTGTTTTTTTTTCCCTTGACTTTCGTTGTTTTGCCACATAGCAATGAATGTGGCGATAGATGCGACCGGAACAGACGCGAACAGAGCGTAACTTCTGAAATTTTGCCAGCATGCGGTTTTATTTGCGTTAAAGCGGACGGATTACGAGTGGCAGTATAGTCGGCATTGTTCCTATCAGACAGTAAAGGGCATGCCGAAGTACTATAGAAATTAGCGAGCGATTTGATTGTTAGCAAGGTTTTGCTCTTGCCTTTGCGTAGAAATGCAAAGATCGAAACAATTCTCATCGTTTTACTAGCGCCGCATTTGGCGGTGAATTCCATCCTGATCCACGTATCGTCGAGGTATTGGAGCTTTAAATTATGGTGGTAATGTACATTAATGTTACAGGTTTCTGGATTTGTACGGACCTTGCAGTCGTGATGTGTTGCTGTGCATCTTGCCCTGGTCAGACAAGGATGGTACGGCCTGACTTGTTTTCGCCGAGGGTTGCTTGGAGACTTTTCCGAGTGCGTGCGACGATGGGTAGGCGGTGTCCTTAGTAGCATTCTCTGCCTGAAGCACGCCTCCCAGGTGGAACGACTCCTGTCTTTGTGGATGGTTCGGGATTGCGTTGCGACAAGCAATGCACGCATCCCAAGTGCTGGCCGAAGAGACCGAGGTGAGTGTGAAGATGCCTCAAACCCCATCGATGGTACCGCGAATCTTCCAGGAAGCCGATCGGACTGGCAGGCATGGCGCTCGCAAGCAGTCCATCTAGCCTCTTCACAAACAAATTTATGTCTTTGACACAGAGTCAGCCTGTCGTCTAGGGACGGTAGGTCATGACTTTTGGCGCAGCGTCCCTCAAAGCGCTCTCCTCAGGCGATGCGGCAATACGAGCATCCTCGACCTCCTTGTCCTTTGCCTTCTGAGCCCGGCTTACGATGCCCGTCCACAGCTTCTCCAAGTCCACTTCCGCTCTCTTCTCCTCCGTCAACATCTGCACAACAATGTTCGAGCCAGTGGTGTGAGCTCCAAACCCGACCATTCCCTCGGCACGTTGGAGCTTGGTCTGGTCCTCCGGCAGCTCTCCGCCCTCAACTCTGCCAACATTGACACACACCCAGCCTGTCCTGATTCCGTCGTCCAAGTCTCCACGGCCAGTCGCCGAAGACCCAACTGCGCTCATCAATCGCGCCCTCTTGACCTTCCTTCGGATCTTCAATTTCAACTCATTCCGTCCCAGTAGTCCGTCCGCGTATGGCTTCATCTTATATTCCGTCCTGAGCCACCTGCACAGCCTGTCTGCGCTGACGTGCAGATGCTTTTCTGAGCGCGCAGTGCCGATAATCATAAGCAAATTGGATCCGAGCGCTGGCGGAGGATCCAGCTGTCTCAAATCGAGTAGTGTCAGGTCATCCATTCCGAGCTCGACGGAAACGTGCTGTAGCAGTGGCTGTAGTAGTTCCGGCGCATAATCTGGAAGATCCGGGAGTCGTTGTCGGTGCGCCATTGGACTTTCCACCACTTGCTCTTCTTGTTGTGTTTGTAGATACCAAGGGACATGAGACTCTGTGGCAGCGCCTTGTGATTCTAAAGGCGAAGTCTCCTCCGCTGAGAGCTCATCTTGCTTTGGTGATGTCTCCTTCTCTTCGATAGCCGCTTCTTCAAAAGCATCTCTCGTAGCCTCCACATGGTCGTTGATACTGTTCAGACTATGTTCCTCTTTCAGTTGAAACCTCTCCCGTGCTTCATTGAGGTTCCTGGCAGGTCTGGTGAAGGTTCGCCTCTGAAGGGTGGGCTTCGAAGCACCGCCCATGCTGGTGATGAAAGTTCGCAGAACCCATGAGCGGCAGTTCTGGCACGCCAGCCCTCTGGTCGCCGCACTAACAAGAGCCATAATATGATCCAGGTAGTTGTAGATTGTAAATGGACAAGAACATGACCGTTCTTGCATCACCGTTGTGCCAAGTCCCGAACGACGGAACTTTCCCAATGGAGGTGAGCGTCGCTTTCGCCGCAGCAGCACCGCCGACGCTCGACTTACGATCTCCTGCCCGCCGACCATATCCAGTAGTAGCCCGCAAGACTCTCGCCGGCCCCGGTCTTGGACAACAATGAGTGCCTCACGCTCCTACCAGTGCCTCTCATGCCGCTTCAAGGACCTATCCGTTGCGGCACCCAAAATCGCCCGTCGCCAATTCCACGCTTCCATCTCTAGGCCGGCGCGCAAATCTGCCTTTCCCAATGTCAGGGCTGACAAGCTGGGCTTGACCGAGCCCGCCGTCGAACACTCACATGCGCGTGTGCGCCCTTACACCGAGCGGGAGAAGAAGCTGCTCGCCATGAAATACACACCGGACCAGATGGAGGCAATCGAGGTCGGCGAGGCTTCGATCGGAGACGAGGACTTGCGGATCCAAGGAAGGCCCAGGACGGATCCTATGCGCATCAGCTACTTCGACGATTTCAGCAAGGTGCGGCCGGTGGTTGATTTCCCGGCGGAGGGCGCACAAGAGGAGGATGTCGAGACTCTGTTGAAGTCTGGCCCACAGATATCATCACCTACATCAACTGGCCGTCCATCCAGACAACAGATTGCGGAAGACCTGGATCCCCGTATCCTCAGACTCAGTCAGCAAACAGGCATGACACCTGAACAAATCCGCCGCCTGCGAGTGAAGAACTTGGTGAATCACCGCGTTGTCAACCAGACTCGTCTCGGAAAGATCCAGAGCATGTACTACTTGACGATTGCTGGAAATGAGAACGGCATGATCGGTATTGGAGAAGGAAAGGCGATTGAAAACGAGGACGCCAGCAAGCAGGCAATGATGAACGCCATCAGGAACATGAGGCCCGTGCCACGGTACGAGGATCGCACAATCTACGGCGATGTGGAGGCAAAGGTTGGCGCGAGTGTGGTGCAGCTCTCTGCACGATCACCAGGTAATATTGGAATCCGCAAAGGAATCTTGAACATCGTTCTAACCCATCTATCAGGATTCGGCAACCGCTGCCAGCACCTCATTTTCGAGCTCGCCCGCGCGGCCGGCATCTCAGACCTTTCTGCCCGTACACCACGCTCAAGAAACAAGATGAACGTCGTCAAGGCAGCTTTCGAGGCGATGATGTCCCAGCGTCTGCCCGAGGACGTCGCGAGGGCTCGTGGCAAGAAGATGGTAGACGTGAGGAAAGTGTACTACGGCGGCAAGGTTTACTGATCGAGTAAGCGATTGTAATTTATGTAACTTTAGCGATGTCGGCGATGTGCCTGATGAATACAGGCTGTCTGCAGCACACTTGTAGCATGACTTTCTACACTTGAACGTTCTCGCGAGGATCCGGTGAATTGGCAACAGGAGCGCGTGTAACTTGAGAGAAGCATCCGAAGGCAGTTCAGACTAGGGCCTGGTCACGATCAAAATTCACGAATGGTACAGCATGAATATGGCGGGCGCCCCGACGGTCGTCAAAGACTCTTCTCAGGCGACAACTCACCAGATGCAGATATTGCCACCTAGACTCGCTCAGACATTGAGATTCATGTTGCATATCAATCATCACGGGGTTTTGCACAGTCTTATGGAGACACGCTTGATTAGCCAGACAATTCATTGCATCTCGGTAAGCTCTTGGAAGACCAACCTCGTCGTGCGCGCAGGCAATCTGCTCGTCACTCGGACTTCCCCAGGCGTCACTGCGCCTCCCATAAACTCCTGTCGTATTCTCGTTAAGCTTTTTCAATCTTCGCTCGGCTACGGCGACCTGCCACCCGTGAGGAAGATTCGCGGGATTGATATTTGCAGTGCCAGTAGTGTTCGTAGGTACCATCACGATCACTCTCACTCTCACTCAGTAGCGGTAGCGCGTGGAGTAATCCTTCGGGCTCACAACAAGACCACGCCCCTTCTTCGCGCCCTTGTAAATCGTCTCGATGATATCAATAAGCTCCTGCTTATCCTCCAGCACCCAGTTCAGCTTGTTGTTGTTTCCCGTGCCGAAATCGCACATCATGTGTTTGTTGCGGAAGAAGAACATCATCGTGACCGTGTCGTAGAGCTCGTACATCTGCTTGAAATCGGGCACTTGGTCCAGGTCGCAGACGTAGATGACGGCGAAGTTCTTGACGCGGTCGGCGATCTTGTACAGGACTTCGTCTTGGCGCATGCAGTCGGGGTCCCAGTCGCGTCCGAAACGGATTACCACAAGGCGGTCTTCTTCGGACATGATGGCTTGGTCGACGTGCCAGCCGGTGACGAGGTGGGGGATTACGACGGAGCCCATGATGGTTTTTGTATTCGGTGGGTTGGCGGGCGCTGTTGGGTAGGGAGGTTCTGAGTTTGTCGCGGTGAGATGTTCGAGTTGATGCAACAGATAGCGTCGAGTGACTCCTTCGTGGTGTTGAGTTGGAATAGTTGGCGCAAAGGCGTGTCGCAAATCCTGGATGTCAAAACACAAACTGAAGTCAAAGAAGTCAAGCATGTGAGAGAGCGGGCTGCGATTTACCCCAACCCTAACCCTCTCAAACATCAATCCATATGATGAACCACCGATGCCTGCATCCAATGTAGTCCGTTGTATGCTATCTTCTCATCCAGGGTGAAATCTTAACGAATCGGATTGAGACTGCTCTTTCAATCGCAAGCGTTGATCGAGGTCTGTCTCAAAACAAGCGAATACTCCTTCAACAGTTTCGACAATTTGATGTTCCAACGTCTCGACGATGCTCAAATCGCTTTTCATGTGGTGCATAATGCAATTGAACCAATACAACAGCTGCAGTAGACAGTGCCTAGTCGAGGAAGGTATGTCCAGTGTTAATTCCTTCCATAACTCGGTGAGGTCGCAGACATAAGTAATTCAAACCAGTGTAAGCCAACCCCAACCCTAACCCGACAATCAAAGACGGATGACTGAGAAAGAGCTGATTGGCTGCGGTATATCCGGCGCTAAGAACTTGTCACCAAAACCGATGGTCTCCCAAAGTCATGTCAAACCCAGCACTCACAAGTCGCACAACTCTACCAAAATTCGACAGATTAACATAACGATTGGTTTGTGCGAAAGCTGGCAACTAGCGGCGTGAATCTGTCTCTCCAGATCTTTTTCCAGTTTCTGGAAGTTTTCTACGCCTACTTTTGCGCTCACCTGAGGAGAGCAACGGTCCCCGAAAAGTAGAGCCCCGAGCCCTGTAGGTAGCATAACACCTTGCCCGCCGGGGAGAACGGATCAAGAGCGATGGATCTAGGTGGTAGGCCAGCGAGTAGATTTACTTGTCTCGCGTCCAAGTGCGACCGAGACATGCAGTCCGTGAGCCGAATCCTTCGCTTCACTAAAGCCTGCATTATCCAGCCACAAGTGGCCCAACGCCAAAAAGATCCGAATCCCTCAAACAGCATCTGAATGATGACGCCTCGGCCCTTTAATCATGAAATCAATCGATATCGACAGGGCTACGCGATACGCAAGAGGCCACCGCAAACGCTCGAACAAATTATGCTGGCAGGATGGTGAGAGTACGACCACTCATGAGTTACTGGAGGCCGCCCAGGGTTACATGAGCCTTCGAAGTGCCCGAGCCACCGTGTCAGATTGCTCATGCTCAACTTTTCTTGGCACTCAAAAGAAAAATGTTCATAATCAAAAATCGCCCACTCTCTCTCATCAAAGGTCGGCTGGCCCAATGGCAAGGCGCTTGACTACGAATCAAGAGATTGCAGGTTCGATCCCTGCGTCGATCAGAAAGCTGTTCTTTTGCTCTTATCTGGTACATCTGCTATTGAGAATGCATCTGCTATCCTTTTAACAGGTGGAAGAGCATTTTTGGGATTTTGTCGCCCATTTGGCGGTATAGCGTCGCCAATACCGATCAGATCGATGCGCGAATCGATTCACAATGACGAGAACGTGCAGGGCTTTCGATCGGTGCATCCAATTATATAGTATCTTGATGTTCGGCGTCGTGGTGATCAATTAAAGATGACGGGTCGGAAATGAATTGGACGCAGTACAGAGGCTCGAGTAGGACTTGTGGACGGGTAAGGCAAGCTTCTTTGTACTTCACGCCTACTAGACAAAACTGTAGATCATCTCCCATGGTTTTCTAGCATGGGAGATCGTCTATCTTGCGCCTTTCTTCGACGCGCCTAGTATCTTGTTAAAGAGTCACGTCGCCAACTCATTCGTGTCATTCATGCTCTCGCTGTGCTATGGCATGTAGCCAATTGACTCTAGTAGGTATGCAAGAACATGTAGCTTCGGAGCCGTGGCTCACTCAACGTCAGCCGCCGACCAATGCATGATTAATACTTACTTACAACAGCAGCACCGCTTAACGGGCTTGTGTGTTCGCGTAAAGATAACCCGAAATATCGCCGTGCACGTCGTTGCACATACCTAGGCTCCAGGAATCCGACTTGTCTTCACCATATCGTTCCCCAAACTTATGACTCTCGCAAATTCCAGCTCGTCACACTCAACCACCAGGCTGCGATTATGATCATCCTGCTAGTTCTGGCGACGATACTGGGTGCGCATGCGGTGACCTTCTCTAGCTGGCTGGGAGAGCCATGTTCCGGATCGCCTGCAATCCATGAGCAGACACTGGAACCATACAAGTGCCACCCGATCGGCAGCGCATCACACGCATCCATCAAAGGTTGGGGACTGCGAAACACAAACGCCAAAAGCGGCGACTTCATCGAGCTCTACCTCGACGCAGACTGCCAGGATCGCTTCTCAGTCTTGAAACACAGCGGGCGTTGCTTCACGGCGAGGCACAGGTCGCTGAAGTATTTCCCTCCAGGCCAGTTTCCAGACGAAGTATGTTATCTTTTGTCCGGGGAAGTGAGGTCAAGTCTGACGATGTTTAGATCGTGCCGGAAAAGACAGCAGAGGATCTCGCTCGCGATGCAGAGCAGCAGAAGGCGGACGAAGAGTTGGACAAGGCGATGATGCGAATCGAGCAAGCTGCTCTCATTGAGGATCAATTGAACTGGCGTGCTCAGATGCCTTCACTGCCTCGATGGTAGGTTTTTGAGTTCGATCATGAGTGTAAATTCGGGGAAGATTGAAGGGAATAGTCCATGGTCGCACAAGATCGGAACGGGGAAGACCTCGTGTCACCCTATGTTGATGTATGATGCAGGCAGAATTTCATGTTAAATCTCTCGAGCGTTAAGCTCGGCCTAGCCCTACCGATATCGATTGATTTGATAAATTTTTGACCCCGTACGATAGCCAATGCACGGGGATATCGATCTGTGTACTCAGAGCCAGGATCTCTCGAGATAAGATGGTGCAGTTGCTGGTAGAAGTTCGGAATGCTCAGATTCATCCCTCAGTCGGGCTATGAAATTGGGGTGATAAGCAATTCAATGGCCGTAATCGGCATTGGACCCTGTGAAACGACGTAATAATAAATCGCCCCGATCTATCGGTGGAGGGGTAAGTACTCTGACAGGTATCTTCAGACATTTGTGTGAGCCATCTCTCTTACTACTTCCACCATTGCAACACCTCCCCTCTCATCTTCGATCCCATTAACGACCGCCATCATGTCCGTCGAAACGATCACCACCATCTCGCCTGTCACGAACAAGCCCGTTGTCGAAAGACAAGGCCCCACCGACGCCCAGTTCGCCGAATTGCCCAAGACGGCGCAAAAGGCATTCCTTAAACACCGCAAGACCACACTTGAAGAGCGCAAGGAGATCGTAAAAAAGGCTCTTGACATCCTGTCCGAGCGCGAAGATGAGCTGGCGAGGGAGATCACTGAGCAGATGGGCAGGCCGATTGCATACACAGGCAAAGAGGTCTCCACTGCTGTCGCAAGAGGCCACTACTTGTTGAAAATCTGCGACAAGGCTTTTGAGGATACTCCTGGTGAGCCTGAGCAGGGGTTCAAGAGATATATCAAAAAGGTGCCGCTGGGTCCTGTGTTGATCATTGTGCCTTGGAACGTGAGTGTTTTAGAGTCCAACGAGACGCTATGTGCTGTGACTGACTGGACTACAGTACCCATACCTTACCTTTGTCAACTCCCTCATCCCGGCCCTTCTCTCTGGCAACAGCGTCATCGTAAAGCCATCACCCCAAACTCCGCTCGTCGTCGAGCAAATGCAAAAGGCTTTCATCGACGCCGGCTTGGACAAGGACGTCTTCCAGGTCTTCCACTGCGGCGACTTCAGCAAAGTCGAGAAGCTTGTCCAAGCACCCGAGATTTCCCTCGTCTGCTTCACCGGCTCAGTCCCTGGCGGTCTGGCAGTGCAAAAAGCCGCAGCAGGCAGAGTTGACTGCAAAGTCGGCCTCGAACTCGGCGGCAAGGATCCCGCATACGTTCGTCCTGACGTGGACCTCGCTTGGGCGGCAGGTGAGATCGTCGACGGTGCTGTCTTCAACTCTGGCCAGTCTTGCTGCTCGATTGAGCGCGTCTATGTGCACGAGAGCGTCCACGACGACTTTGTCAAGGCTGTGCAGAAGGAGCTTTCCGGTTACAAGCTCGGCGATCCTTTCGACAAGTCCACCAACGTGGGCCCGGTCATCAGCAAAGCTGCGGCGAAGAGGATCCAGGAGCACGTCGATGAGGCGATCAAGAAGGGCGCAAAGAACGTCACTCCTGAGAACCAGACTTTCTCCAACCCGCCCAAGGACGGCAACTACTTCGTCCCCACTGTGCTCACAAACGTTACTCACGACATGACCGTAATGAGCGAGGAGACTTTCGGCCCGATTGTCCCCATCATGTCCGTTGCGTCGGACGAGGAGGCGATCGAGAAGATGAACGACTGCCAGTTCGGTCTTACTGCATCTGTTTGGACAAAGGACGCAGCCAAGGGGGATGAGTTGGCAGACGAGATCGAGGCGGGCACTGTCTTTGTTAACCGATGCGACTACCCGGCGCCTGATCTTGCGTGGGTCGGCTGGAAAGACAGCGGCAAGGGCCAGACGCTCAGCATCTTCGGCTTCGAGCAGTTCAGCCGCCTGAAGAGCTACCACATCAAGGCCTACCCCAACTGAATGAAGTGAAAAGGGTGGCATGAGTTTATGCAGGTACCAATGATTGCTTGGTAGGCGGTCTGTTGCGTGGGAGGGACGTGGAATGTATCCATTGGTCCCGCCTCGCAGTCAAAGACACGTTTGGTCTTGTCTCAGCATGCTTCATCGAAGGAAACCGTTGCATCATGCGATGTGAGATGAAACTGGGTGCATCGCGTCGCGTTTCTAGTGGGATCGTTTAGTCATGCAAGGCATGTAGCATAGCATTTGCCGGGATGCCGGTGCCCTTTCTGGGAACCCGCGAAAGTTCGAGGTCTTGGTTTGATGTGAATGAGTAAATGAGTTACAAGAAAACTCATCAATAGATGTACATGTATAGAAGGACGTATTGTGTCATTTCGTCGCCAAAGTCCTTCAACAACAAAGTCCGGTCAATCGACTTATCTACCACCTGCAACTCACCGAAAGCGCAATCAGCGCTACACACACATTCCAACCCAGCGGTTTCGCAAGGAATGTGTGCCAACCTTATCACTCACCTGAGCAAGAAGAAAGCAGCGTAAGCAAAGCAAGGACGACGCATCTCAGTTGCCACGCGAGAGACGAGTCGGGCACTTTTCAAATCTCTTTGCTAGCAAGGTGAGTCGACGCAATTTCTCGCAATAGCTTGTGCTTCTACCTTGAATCCAGACTCTCTTTTGATACACCTAGCTTCTCTCTTGCTTGCTTGCTTGCTTGATTGTTGCCATTGTTACATTACCAGTCACTCCTTTGAAGAAAGGTGTTCAGACATAGCAGACTGCGTGCCTTGTTACTCGCTTGCTTACTCGCTTTGTACACTTGATCTGTGTGCGTGTGTCAGTCTCGCATAGCTGCGTCGTTGTCTCGCCTGCTATTCGAGGTCCGCACACACTCAAGCCTACTGAAGTGATCCAAGACAAGACAGACAGCAGCAATCCGAGCCCTTCAAGGCTTTCCACCAGGCCAGGGAGGACAAAAGCGTCCGTCTTCCATCTCGGCCTGCTTCTTGGAAGAAGCTTCTGCAGTCAACACACACACACACACACACACTCTCTCTCTCTCCATGTACGACATGACCGCCCCGCCACCACAATCCTTCGGCTCCAAAATGAGCTCGTTCTTCCGCTCTCTCAACTGCTGCGGCGGGTCCGCAGACGATGACTCTCGATCGATGATCATAGTAAGTTCTTCCGATATTCCCAAGTCCAGACCTAAACATCAAACAAGACCAACGAGCTAACAATTTTTCACAGTCCGGCCCAACCAATTTCCGCCGCGAGGACATCTCCATGCCCGGCGTCTCGCCCGAACAACAGCAAGAGATCCGCGAAAAAGCCAGAGCAGACGCCGAGAAAACGTGGAAAGGTCTGCAGCCGCTGGCCTCTTCGCCTTCGACTCAATTTGCCGAACGGCCGCTGCCGACTCTCGAGCAGTTTGTTCCTCCTAGGAGAGCGCCGGTGCCGGGTTCGAAAGTGGATGATGTCAGCAACAACAACAACAACAA
>Ga0265797_10009106_pt1 | contig 13032 bp, 11 predicted proteins | sample P2T30metagenome_FD_192433 | JGI IMG/M metagenome (GOLD analysis project Ga0265797, IMG submission 192433) | Plant litter microbial communities from East Loma Ridge, Irvine, California - P2 T30 | ecosystem: Environmental > Terrestrial > Plant litter > Unclassified | place: USA: California... | reverse complement strand
GTTAGATCTACATCCTTTAAGGTACTGATGTTATCGTGAACTACTATACCAAACTCTTTTATGTATCTGTTTTTAGCATCTTCCCCAGGTTTATCACCATCTAAAAAAATAGAAAAACCTCTTCCCCAAGCTAAATATGTTGCTATAATCTGATTGTTTCTATCAGCACCATTACCAGGATAAAATTTAATATCGTAATTTTCATCTTTTAAAATTATTTCCGCCATATACCGGAACGTATAATAATCGTTTTTTCCTTCTGTTAAAACAATATTAGGCACTTCTTCTAAACTACTAGGAGAATATTCGATAGCATCCAAAATTGGCTGAAAATAAGTTCGTTGTTCAGGATGTGTTGTAACAAATTGTTTATAAATAGTAGCTTCTACATCTGTGTTTTCTGGTGATCCGTCGAAACCATCATAGTCAATAGCTCTGTTCCGAACGATGTAAGCACCAGAAAGCCATTTTGGATTTATTAAATGGTGACTATGTGTTGTATAAATTAACTTACAATTGGTTACTAAATTTTCAAACGTACTTAATAGTTTTTTTTGCGCCGTTGAATGTAGATTTGAAGCAGGCTCATCTAATAAAAATAAAATTTCACCTTTTTCATGTCTTCTATTTTTTCTAAATTCTGTAAATAATAAGAATGTAAAAAACCATTTAAAGCCTAAACTACGTTCAGAAATCTGGAACTGCTCTAGATCTTCTTTTAGTTTGAATTCCAAATAAACAAGATTATCTACCGTATTAATTGATGGTTTCAATTTAATCTCTTTTCCATTTGAAATAAAAATCTGTCCCCATGCATCAAATACGATTTTAGTAATTTGTGCACTCATTCTATCAATTGTTGCATCCAATGCTTCTTTACCAGCTTCGGTAGAGTTTTTCAGTCGATTTACAATATGATCATTAATATTTAAACCTTCATTAAAGGTATTTAAAATATCATTAAGTACAGCTCTATAAATCTTTTGTTCTTTATCTTCTGTTTTAGATTCTTCTAGATAAATTCTTGTTGGAAAATCGAATAAAAAATTAGGATAATAAATAATTGGAGGTAGTAAGCCACCATAAATGAATTCATTTACATCATTATATTCTTTTGATCCTGCACGATAATGTCTAGAAGCTCTTTGTCCTTTTTTGGAACCAGATAATCGAAATTTATATTCCCAACCAGACTCATCTATTACGTACTCTGAATCTTTAAATGTATAGATTATGCTTATCGTATATTGGCTAATTCTCTCTAGAGAAGTAAATCCTAACTCTTTTGACCACTTATTAAGTGCTTTATTATCTTCTTCATTCAGCTCTAAGGTAGCATGAATCTCTACTGTATCGTTGAAATTAAATTTTTTACTTTTTGGAATTAATTTATGAATTTCTGCATCTGAAAGCTCATTAGAAAACGTGCTAATCGCTTCTAATATAGTGGTTTTACCACTTTCGTTAAGACCAACTAACGTATAAATATCAGAAGTAGGTTTTTTATCTAAATCTAATGTAAGATCTTTAATTCCTTTGTAATTCTTTATATAAAAAGAGGTATATCTCATATCCTATTTATGATTTGGCTATTGGTTTGTTTTGATTTTCCCATTCATTAGCTTAGGAAGTAAAGAATCTCTAAGGTCACTTAAAGTTCTAATTTCAATTACATTTCGGCTCATTTTTTCATTAACATTTTGAAGTATTACAGTAAATTTATCAATTACTTCTTCAGTAGGAATATTAACTGAAATTTTAGACAGCTCAGTATATGTAATTTGTGGAAAAGTACCTGAACGACTTTCTGCAAGTGATTGTAATTCCTTCAAAACATCTGAGCTTTTCAAAATATAATAGGTTATTATGTTGTCAAAAATTCCTTTAGATCTTAAAACCATCAATTTTGTTGAAACAACATAATCTTCCGAATCAAAATTAACATAGGCGTATCTCTTGTTTGCAGGTCTAATTTCTGAAAATAAAATATCGCCCTTCAAAATTGTTTTTTTTGCTTGGCCAGGTAGACCTTTTGAGGGTACCAAGGTTGAATTCAAAAATTCTCCGTCCAATATGTCGGAAGTATTTAAAAAAATTACATTTTGGTGCTCTGAAAATTTAAAAGTTTTTGAAACAGTTTCAACCAAATCGGTTAAATTCCCTAATCTCCACCCTTTAGGTAGTCCATCTACCAATTCGCCATCAAATCCTGGGAATTTAAAATCTACAAACCATTCTTTAAAGATGGCTTGCGCCATAGCTTCTAAAGTTTGATTCATTTGGTTATTGAGTTCTATCTTGTAGTCTAAAGAGGATAGGATCGTAACAATCTGATTTTGAAAGTCTATACTAGGAAGTTGAATTTCAACTTTATTAAGAACTTCTGTCGTTAAAGAAGGTACTGCTGAACCAACATTTAAGGCTGCCAGATTTAAAGTTTTTAAATAATAATAAATAAATTTTGGATTGTTTCCTTCTCTAATCTTAGTATAGAACATAGTATCAACAGACCAAAAAGGATGTTCTATAAAGAATAAATTACTCAATGTACCCTTTCTTGGAATTAAGATTGTAGGTTGATCATAAAGTGCTTTATTTGCATATCTCATGATTCCGCCAGAGCCATAAACAGGTATATCTCCATCACTCAAAAGCTTATGATCTTTACCATATTTTATTTCTAAAACCTCTCCTAATGTATATGTTTTCCAATTGTCCGTCATATTAACTTAAATCTTCTATACCCGATGTCGAAACAAGATCCATATAATCTACATCTGTATATTTTGTTTGTATTTCTAGTGGGATATCCACTTTATCTTCATTCGCCTTTTTAGCGTTTATGATTACTCTAGAAAAGATTACTGGCATTGTAAAATCACCATCTTCATCTTCAGTCATTTCAACTTTTGTGCAGTATTCTTCAACTTTAAAATTGAGAATGGTACAGTCTTCATCCTCAAAGAATATTGTTGTTTTAGGTGTGAAAATATCGTTCAAATAATCCTTGAAATAGGCACTGTTTGAATAAATATATAATTGCCTGAAATCAATGTAGTTTTTATAGTCTTTTTCTATTTCTGCAATTACGCTGGCTTCATCTTTTTTAATTTCAATATATTTGTCCCATCTTCCTCTAAATTCGTATTCACATCCTGTGTAATCACCATCTTTTGTTAAAAAGATCAACTTGTGATAATTGGTTAATCCTTCATAATTGAGAATAGATTCCCAGATTAAGTTATCTTTAAAACCTGCATCTTTAAATACACCAGAATGTGAAAAAGGTCTTTTTGTTTTTTGCTCTTTTAAAACCCGAACCATCATGCTTTTTAAAACTTCGTTGGCTTTTTCTTCTTTTAATTCAATAATATTAATGGAAGTTTTTGTAGCCAAATATTCTTCGCTTTTTTGATGTACAAAATCAGCACAATTAAATTCTACTTCATCTATATTCACTGTAGAAAAATGAGGTAAATTTTTCAACCTTTCAAAGTTAGTTTTGAAAACTGCTAAATCTTCTTCATATTGTCTTTCCTTTTGATCCTTCAATTCAACAATAGCCCAAGCAGGAATTGCTAAAGCAACATCATTTTGTAAATTATTATCTAAAATATATTCTTCAATAATTTTAAAGGCTCCCCCAAATTCAAAACTTGAATAAACAACCTTTCCACCAATAGTGCTTCGCAAAGAATTGGTGTCGAAAACAATTAATGTTTTTAGTTTATGACTCATATTTGATATCCGATAGAAGCTAAACTTTGTTTTATTTTCTCGTCTTGTTCGGTAGATTTTTGCATTTGTTCTTTTAGCAAGAGGGTTAAAACTCCCATTTTATCCTCGAAAGCAACATCGTTTTCTTCCTCTTTTTTAAATTCGATATATCTACCTGGTGTTAATACGTGCCCATTTTTACGAATATCTTGTATGGTTGCCGATTTACAAAAACCTGGTTCATTCTTATATTCTTCTACAGGTTGTGCATTGCGCCAATTGTGATATGTATTCGCAATTTTTTCGATGTCATCTTGCGTTAGCTCTCTTTGTTTACGGCTAACCATCTTACCCATTTCTGAAGCATTGATAAACAATATCTCATTGGAACGGTTACGAAATCTAGAATTTCCTTCTCTGTTTCTTCTAAAAAACCATAGACAAGCTGGAATTTGTGTATTGTAGAATAATTGTGGAGGTAAAGCTACCATACAATCTACTAAATCCCCCTCAATTAATGCCTTACGAATTTCACCTTCAGTAGCTACTTCAGAGCTCATACTTCCATTTGCTAGTACAATACCTGCGCTACCATAAGGTGCCAATTTGTTTATAAAATGCTGTATCCAAGCAAAGTTAGCATTACCTTCGGGAGGTAAACCAAATTTCCATTTTTCCTTTTCGGCTGTATTAATTCTATAATCACTTACGTTAAATGGTGGATTGGCAATTACATAATCTACTTTAAGTTGCGGAAACTGATCATTAAAGAGTGTATCTCCTAATCCAATTTGAGCTTCGATCCCACGAATTGCTAAATTCATCTTTGCTAAACGATGGGTTGTAGGATTACTTTCTTGTCCAAAAATAGAAATCTTGCCCTTACGGTGTTCGTGTAATTCTATAAACTTCTCACTTTGAACAAACATCCCTCCACTACCGCAGGCACCATCATAAAACCGTTTTTCTGCACCAGGTTCAAGCATCTCGACAAGTAATTTTACAATACTACCTGGCGTATAAAATTGTCCTCCTTTTTTACCTTCTGCATCTGCAAATTGCCCTAAGAAATATTCAAACACTTCGCCTAAAACATCTTTATCTTTGCCTTTACCTTCGCTTGATAAGGTAATAGAGCCTATTAAGTCTATCAATTCACCCAAACGTTGTTTGTCCAATGTTGGACGTGCATAATCTTTTGGTAAAACACCCTTTAGAGAAGCGTTGTCTTTTTCGATAGCATCCATAGCATCATCGATATCTTTACCTATTGAAGGAAATTTAGCACGACCTTGTAACCAAGACCAACGTGCAGATGGTGGCACGTAAAAAATACGTTCTGCAACATATTCATCTTTATCTTCAGGATCTGCTCCTGTTTCTAATTGTTCTACTTGTAACTTTTTGTATTGCTCGTGGAAAGCATCTGAGATATATTTTAGAAAGATAAGCCCTAACACCACATGCTTATATTCAGCAGCATCCATATTACTTCTCATTTTATCCGCAGCTTGCCATAAAGTTCTTTCTAATTGTAAACGATTTGTCATAGAATAGACGTATGTTATTTTCTTAATTTTAACTGTTAAATATACAAATAGCAAATGAAAGTAGAAAGAGTGAAATAACTATTAATTCTCCTTATATTTTGCTCTTAATAGTATTTTTAATAAGATGTTAAAAATTGAAAAAAGGAACATATCAGTTTCTTGTATTTCAGCAAAAATCTTTGCAAGTTTTATGACTCAAAGTATTTATTGCAAGAAATAAATGCATAAACTCCAAGGTTAAAGTATGCAAGAAAGTATAAAAATAGAATAGCCTCAAGAAGCTGTCATGATAATGGATGATGGTCAGTAACTTTCATACGTCGAAGTCAAAAAAATCTTTCAGGGAAACTCCTACGAGAGCACAAAATTTTGCGATTGTATAAATGGTCAGTCCTCTTTTATTGCTTTTACTTTCCCACCGATTTAATATTTGCCTATCTATTTCGTGTTTTTTAGCAAATTCGGATTGTGACAAACCAGTATTAGCTCTTAGAAACTTAATTCTATCAGCAATTTTATTTTTTAACAATATATCTTCCTCGTTTAGTCCTGCCATATTGCAATTTTGCAAAAAATGACAACTTTAATGTAATCCACTTGGATTACATTAAAGATTTTTTTATATTTGTAAATAATAAAATGCAATTTATTCAAATTAAAAATTGAAGCAATTGCTTAGAATCTCGCATTAGAAAACTGGTAATTTTTATGTGTACGAGAAGATAAGTATCTTTGCCCACGACCGCGGCGTGGGCTCACTTATCGTACACGGGTATACCAGTGCCTCTAATGCTATAAGTTGAGTTCCACGCCGTTTATTTTGCGTAAATAAGGGCAGAAGTAAAAAGTCAAATTCTTCTTTAAGATTTAAGCAGTTCCTTCCAGCAATAATTTTGCTAATGCATTGCTTATGAAAAGAACAAACTCTTTACCCAGAAAGCCGACCAATCTTCAGTTATACGATCTGCTGAAGAAAGGCAACCCTACCGCTCTGGAACACATTCATCTGCGCTACAGAAGACTTCTTTTCTGGGTAGGATGGCAGTTGCTGAAGGATAATTTTGTAGTGGATACTATTGTTCAGGATACCTTTCTCAAATTGTGGCTGCACCGCGATACCATTGAATCGCCTGATCACATTACCGGCTTTTTACGCTTTGTGATGAAAAGGGATTGTATCGCCTATGTGACTGCTCCAAGAAATAAATTCACCCGCCTGATGGCTTCTCTCGATAGTTTTGAGAATTACCAGGAATATCTTGCAGGTTATGATCCTCTGAAAGATAAAGAGTATTTACATAGCCAGGAATCCGATCAAAACAAATTTGATGAAATCAAAAAGGTGTTACCCGTTCTGAATCCCACAAGAAAACACCTGATAGAACTTTGCCTAAAGTATGGATTCCAGTACAAACCCATTGCAGAGGCTATGGGAAGCAGCGTGACAGGCATAAGCACGGAGGTGAGCAAAGCCATCGATGAGCTTCGGAAAATTCTTAAAGTGACATCGTTTGAACAGCCGGAGGAAAAAGCTGTCCTTAAGATAGAGTCAGAACAACTCAGCAGTCAGCAGCTGGAGATTGTTAAAAGAAGGTTTGAACAGAAATCCTCTTTTGCAGTGATTGCACAGGAAATGCAACTGCCGGAAAAAGAAGTTCATCGGGAATTTCTGTACGCCTATCAGCATCTGCAAAATCAAAACACTTCTCAAATACCCCTTTGATATGGAAAAGTCACAATAACCCTGACCCGGAAAATTCAGCTAGTGATTGATGTTCCATCCGATCATAAAAGCCAGATGTGGGAAAAGCTCTACCGGTATCAAAATCGCTGTTTCCGTGCGGCTAATCTAATTGTTTCTCATCTGTATGTACAGGAAATGATCAAGGATTTCTTTTACCTCACAGAAGAAATTCAATATAAGTTAGTTGATGAAAAAAAAGATGAAATGGGAATCTTTGACCGTTCGAAAACAAATACCACGGCACGCCTGGTTTTTGACCGTTTCAAGGGAGAAATTCCCACCGATATTCTGGGATGCCTGAACAATACGATCCAATCCACCTTTTCCAAAAACAAAGCCGACTATTGGCAGGGATCAAAGTCCTTAATGAACTTCAAAAAAGATATTCCCATTCCGCTTCCGGTCAAGTGCATCAGCAAAATGAAGTATGATGCTGAAAAGAAAGCATTTTGCTTCAATATGTTTGCGATCCCGGTCAAAACCTACTTAGGGAGAGATTTCTCTAATAAAAATTTGGTCCTGGAACGCCTCTTAAGAGAAGAGATCAAGCTGTGCAACTCACAAGTCCAGCTGAAAGACGGCAAAATCTTTTGGCTGGCCGTCTTTGAATTTGAAAAGGATGACCACATTTTAAAACCCGAAATCATTGCTGTAGCATCCCTGTCATTAGAACATCCTATCGTGGTAAAAGCCAATAATGTGCGAATGAATATTGGCTCGAAAGAGGAATTCCTCTACCGCAGGCTGGCGATCCAGGCCAGTAATAAAAGGATTCGAGCCGGAGTCGCCTATTCACGTTCAGGACATGGAACCAAACGGAAACAGAAGGCACTGCACAAAACAGAGGATCTGGAAAACCGTTTTGTCAGTCATCATCTTCATCTGTACAGCCGTAAGCTGATTGATTTCTGCATCAGGCAGCAGGCAGGAACCTTGATACTCAAAGATCAGGAAGATAAGATCGGGATTGCAAAAGAACAGGAGTTTGTACTTCGCAACTGGAGCTATTATGAATTGCAGACCAAAATAAAATACAAAGCAGAAAAAGCCGATATCGAATTGATCATTGGATAGCTTAAAAAAATGAGGGTGCTTGTAAACCCGTAGGGTGAGGTTTTGAACACTCACTAAATACCGGAAACTAAATACTTTTTATGGTATATACAACGGCGTGGGTATCTTTTTTAACCTACAATATGCAAAAGAAAATTAACTGATGGAGTATAGAAGATTATAAGGTAAATTTCTAATTTCCATTAAAGGGAAGATCATTGACTTTTATTAAGAAAAAATTAAATAAACATTTTTTTTAATTTATGCCTATAAATATTTTTTGTAGCAAACTACAAACAGTTAATAACCGAAAGCTCTATCCTTCTGCTATTTGTTTTACATAATTTAAAACATTCTCCTTTATTCCCAATACTAAGCATTCTGTACTTCCTCTAAATTTTAACAATGGTTTATAAGATAAACTTGCATATTTCTTTTTTAATTTAGCTTCAATTTCCATAGCTTCTTGGCCAAATTTAAATTTTTTTGAAAATATTCGTGTATATGAATATGGTAATTCACCCTTTAATGCCCTGGTTTCTACATCAATGATTGTAACACCAAATTTTAAGAATCTTTCACTATTTCCGTAGCATTCAATTAAATACACAAATTTACTTTTATCATACCATATACTTTTATGAAATCCACTTTTTTGATTATTATCACATTCTGGACAGCCTCTGTTTTCTGCATAGTGAGCACGCGGTCTCATATCAAACTTACCGTGCTTTGGACAGATTATTATTACCCTAGATTCAGTAGTTGTATAATTTACCTTCGAATAATCATATTTATTACCGTGAATTTCTTTAGATCTTCTTAAAAAATCTTCTAGTGTAGTTCTTTGTGCCATAATTTTTTATTAGTTTGCATATAGCGGTTTGCAGTTTTACTAACTTTGAAGCGCCAAAACTCCATTTTAAAAATAAAATTTGCCTTTTGGCAAACTGTTGTTATTTTATTAGTTGTTGAAATTCTGTCGCATATTTTTCTGCTAATTCTCTGCTGTTTTCGATACTTATTGTTTCTCTATTCCATTTCGCTTTTGTTGTCCAATTATATGAACCATGCACAATTGTCTTCAAGTCAATTATACAAAATTTATGATGCATAATATTTTGATAAATTCCTGTTTTAGGAACTCGTTTTGTTTCAAAATATTTCTCGTATTGAAAACCGTTTTTAGTATTTATTTCATCGTCAAGTATAACTAAGCGAACATTTATTCCTTTTTGTTTTTGGTTATAAAGTTCCCTCATTAAATCTTTGTCAGTAAACCAAGCTACTGCTACCCATATAGTAAATTTTGCAAGTCTAATTTGTTCTATAATTTGCTTTTGAATTTCCTCAAAATGAACTTCTACTCCAATCATATCAGGTAAGTCAGCACCAATGATTTTATATTTACCATCAACTTCTTCAAGTCTGTAACCGTCTCTCTGTAATAATGGATTTATTTTTCCAACAGCAGTTGCAATATCCTTATTTAGGTCTTTAGCAAAGTGTCTTGGATCAAAGATTATTTCTAATAGTTGAATTATTTCTTTTTGTCCATTTATTTCAGTGAGCTTTTCTATTATATAGGCATTTCTGCTTAACTTCCCTGGCATTCCTCCATCTCCCCATTTATAAACGTCCTTAAAACCAACTTGATTAAAAAGTTTCAAAATTAATGGACCAGAAAGTCCAGGAGTCAAACCATTGTCGCCTGAAATAAATTCTTTAATGCTTTCTATTGTTAGGTCGGAAAGTTTCATTTGCTTTATGTGTCAGTTTATATTGTAAATTATGAATATGAAAAGCGATTTGTTAATAAATTGGAAATATAACTTTATACTTAACTCCCTATTTTTTGCAAAACCTATTTAAGGTGACGTCTTGTTTTTGGGATTGGAGGGAAAGTTACAATTTTTCCAAGTCCTTTGTAAATAGCATCTCTACATTTTTTCTTATAATTATCATTATCATTTTCTTTTAAATATTTAATAACAAAAAATAAATCTGACGTTTTTACCAATGCTATTTTTTCCCTTTCAGCACCTATTATACACTTTTCTGTAAAATCTAAAACTCTCGAATTTGGCTCAGATAATCTCTGAGGGTTTCCAAATAAGATACCGAAAGCTTTTTCATTAACTTCATCTCTTGCAAAATCAGCATTTAAAGATTCTAACAGTTGTCTAAATTTTGTGATATTTATATCTTTTGTATCTTTTCCCTCACATTCGCCTATGAATCTGTGCTTTTCGGGACTTACTATGACTTGATCAAGTTCCAATACACCATCCTCGTAATTTTGTGCTTCATATCCTAAGATAAGTAGAGCATTAGTTACTGCATCTTCTAATGGTTTACCAGATTCGAAAAGTAAATCTTTAATTTTATTTTCTTCAAGTAGTAAATCATTGTATTTAATATTGATTTCTTTCAGATCAAGTATTTTATTATTATTAGTTTCGATAGAATTTTTAATTTATTTTGCCTTTGCAGTTAAAAACTCCTCTGATGTTGCCCATTCTGGAATTGGGGTTTTATTTATATTACTTGTAAGATTTTTGTCAATTTCAAATAAATTCTGAATGAGATTTTTACCAAAACTAATACCTTCTTTTGTCCAAAAATATTTATCTTCTTCCTCATTATAAATTTTGAAATCATTACTATATTCTATTACAGGTAATGTTATCAAATGACCATTTCCAACTTTTTGAATTGAGCCAAGGACCTTGTTTGAGTCCTTTCCAGTATAGATAACATTACAGTTTTCATTATTCTCTAAATATACTTGATAAGCTAAATTCTTATTGTAATCTCTATTAAAATTTGCGAAAATTGAATTTCCAGTAAAATGTATCTTTTCACCGAAAGCCGATGTTAGTTTTCCTATGTTAATTGGTAAAAAATCATAATTTGATGAAGACGTAGTATTGAATGTAGTATGTCCCTTTCTTGGATGTGAAGTGCTCAAAGCAATGGAAAATGTATTTTTCTCACTTAAAAGTAAAAATATCGTTTTTCCAAGTTTAAGCATATCACTTAATTCTTTTTTTAAATGGTGCAACTTATTAATAAAATTTGTCGAAGCCGACACATTATAACAACCGCCGCCTCCAGATGAAAAACTCACCCAACCATTACTACTTGGTTGTAAAATTTCTGGGCTAATAAGAACAATATCAGCATCCATGAGGGATATATTTGATGTGATTATTTTTTCAAAATTTGAATATCCTGGAATTTCAAACCCAAATGTAATAATATCTTTTTCCATATTTTGTTTTTTGCAGGATTAGTAAATCTTGCCTACATGATAACTTTAGCTAAGCTACTTTCTAACACTAATATAAAATTTATTTTGATCATTTAATTATCAATTGCTTATATTTTTGTCTAGTTTATTTTTCAAAGACGAATCTTTACTTTTTAGTAAGAAGAACCCAACAACATAAAAGGTGTTATCAATCACTTTAGCAAGATTGCTTGCTTGATTAGCTGCTTTCTTGCTTTCCTGACTTCTTTCTTCCTTGATTGCTTTCAATCAAAAGTGATTACTCTGCAATACCTCGCTGTCATTAAAGTCTTTTTCTCTTTCTTTTATTTTGAATTGGAATATCCTCAGCCTCGTAATTTGTACCGTTATTACCGAATTGTAACAAAGAGAAAAGCTGATTTGTAATCTCAGTATCTTTAAAAATCTCATTGAAGGCTGAAAATGGAACCGTATTTTCCTGTGAAATTTTCTGTGCTATTTTTTCCATTTCCGATATTAGCTTTTGCTTATCTGTTCTTTCCAGGTGTGGATTTCTCAATCTTGAAAATTTGATTTCCCTCTCAACAATGTTAATAACAGAATCCAGATATTTTTTCTTTTCAGCAGCAAAAACGGTCGGGTTGGTCAATAGAACAGCGTTTTTGTTTTTGAATAGATGTACCTGCTTTTTTAAATCATCAACCTTTGTATTGAGCTCAGTAATTTGTTTTGACTTTGATTCAAACTCCGTTTTATTTTTTAGAATTGTGCTTTTGTACGTTCGAAGTGCTTTTTCATAATTCTCAATGGTCTTGTCAGTCTTAATTTTTTTAAAACCTAGAAAATCATTTTCCTTTACAACCAGCTCCTCCGATTTCTTCGAACCCATTTCAGATTTCATTGTATCATACCTTTCTTCCAAAACTTTTAGATCTTCTTCTTTCTGCTGGATTTTAAACTCAATGGCTTCTAATCTTACTCTGGAACCAGAAATCCCTCTTTCCATATTGAGGCATTCCGCTGTCAGATCCTGCATTTTTGAATAATGGAAGGACTGGTGTTTGAGTGTTTTTCCAGTATTTAGATCCTGCCAGTCTGCTACCAAAGGAGCGTGGTAATTTGGTTTCCATTCTTTCGTATCTTTATCAGTGTGTCCTTCGTCTTTGTGAATGGTGATCTGAAAAACACGGATGTTCAATTCTTCTTCCAGTCTCTTGGCTAAGTTTTGAAGTTCCAGCATCGTTGTACTTTCTTTGATGACAACGACCGCTTCTCGAACAGGCATTGCATTCTTCTGTAATTTCCTTCCAGACTTTTCTTTGCAATACGCTTCGATCTTTTGGATCCTGTCAGCGATTTTATGTTCCATCCAATATTCATTCTTTGGTGTAAGGTCTTTACGGATGTAATCAAAAGTTTTCTTCCTGAAATTATGGGTTTCAGAATCGGACTTGACAACTTTGAAATTAATAGAGGTCTTCATTGCTTTTACATCTTTAAAGTTTTACACTTTTATTGTTTTAGCCTTTTAAATTTTTGTTGAAGGTGGGTGTAATTACATTGCGCAGCATTAATTTTTGCCTGTGCTTATTTACATACCTTCGATAAAAATGACAGTGTTTTTTACACTGGCCAATAGAACTAACCTGATCTTATTTTACCCAGGTTAAAAGCCTCGCAGAGCGTATTAGAAACTTTGTTGGGAGGCACGACCT
>Ga0265797_10009105_pt1 | contig 13032 bp, 10 predicted proteins | sample P2T30metagenome_FD_192433 | JGI IMG/M metagenome (GOLD analysis project Ga0265797, IMG submission 192433) | Plant litter microbial communities from East Loma Ridge, Irvine, California - P2 T30 | ecosystem: Environmental > Terrestrial > Plant litter > Unclassified | place: USA: California... | reverse complement strand
CTCGACCCTGTGCGGCGCGGCCTGGAACCTGGAAAGCATGATCGCTTTCCGCATGATGCAAGGCTTCACCGGCGGCGCCCTGATCCCGATGGCGATGACCCTGGTGATGACGCGCCTGCCCGCCTCGAAGCGCGCGACCGGCATGGCCATCTTCGGCCTGACCGCCACGCTGGCGCCGGCCATGGGCCCGACCCTCGGCGGCTACTTGTCCGAGCTGTACAACTGGCCCTCGATCTTCTACATCAACTGGGTGCCGGGCGTGCTGCTGATCGCCGGCATCATGTGGGGGCTGGACAAGGAAAAGGCGCAGGTCGGCCAGCTGGTGAACGCCGACTGGCTCGGCATCTTCCTGATGGCGATGGGCCTGGGCTGCCTCACCATCTTCCTGGAAGAGGGCAATTCGAAGGACTGGTTCGACTCGAGCTTCATCGTCATCTTCGCCGCGCTGTCGCTGGTCGGCATCCTGGGCTGGGTGGCCAACAGCTTCATCCGCCAGCAGTCGTTCGTGAACCTGCGCCTTTACGGCCAGCGCAACTTCCTGGTCGCGACCGCGCTGTCGGCCGTCACCGGCATGGGCCTGTACGGCTCGTCCTACCTGCTGCCGCTCTACCTGGGCCAGATCGCCGGCTACACGCCGATGCAGATCGGCGAAGTCATCGCCTGGGTCGGGCTGCCGCAGCTGATCGTGATGCCGTTCGCCGCCGCCTTGTCGTCGAAAGTGGACAACCGCATCCTGTGCAGCTTCGGCCTGCTGCTGTTCGGCGGCTCCTGCCTGATGAACGCCTTCATGGACGCCAGCACCGGCTACGACCAGCTGATGGTGACCCAGATCATCCGCGCCATCGGCCAGCCCTTCGTGATGCTGACGCTGTCGAATTTCGCCATGCAGGGCATCGCGCCGAAGGACATGCCGTCGGCCTCGAGCCTGTTCAACATGACGCGCAACCTGGGCGGCTCGGTCGGCATCGCGCTGCTGGCGACCTCGCTGACCAACCGCGAGCACTTTCATTCGGCGCGCATCGGCGAAGCGGTATCGAGCTATGCGCCGGCCACCCAGGAACGCCTGGACCAGATGACGCAGGCCTTCATGGCGGGCGGCATCGATCCGGCGACGGCAGCCAGCCAGGCGCTCGCCGCGCTCGACCGCATCGTGCGCCGCGAATCGTATGTGATGGCCTACAACGACGGCTTCTGGATCGTCGGCCTGATCCTGGTGTCGTGCATCGCCGTGGTCTGGCTCGCCGACAAGGTCAAGTCCCCCGGCGGCGCCGGCGGCGGCGGCCATTGAACCTTATCCGATTGAAGAGAAAAACCATGTTCGATTCCCTTGCCAAGAACCTCCCGCGGCGCGCGGCGCTGGCGATTGCCGCCGCCGTGCTGGCGTCCGGCTGCGCGACGATCGGCCCCGACTTCGTGGCGCCGCCAGGCGCGCAGGAGCCGGCCTTCCGCCATGCCGACGTTTCTGCCGACACTGCGCCGGTGAGCGATATTGCACGCTTGCCGGCCGACTGGTGGAGCGTCTTCAACGACGCCACCCTGGCCGGGCTGGAAGCGCGCGCCCTGCGCGACAGCCCGGGCGCGAAAGCCGCCGGGCAGCGCCTGCTGCAGGCGCAAGCCCAGCTCGGCGTGGTGCGCGCCGGCCAGGCGCCGAACCTGTCGGTGAACGCCGGCATCTCGAACGCGCGCACCTCGGCCGAGACGGCGCAGGGCCTGGCCCTGGGCGGGCGCTCGATCGAGGGCAACAACTATTCGGTGGGCGCTTCGCTGTCGTACGAGCTCGATATCTGGGGCCGCGTGCGCCGCATCGTCGAAGCGGCCGACGCCGGGGCCCTGGCCGCCCAGGACGACCGCGACGCCGTGCTGCTGATGCTCACCGGCCAGGTGGCGCAGAGCTACTGGACGATCCGCGGCCTCGACGCCGAACAAGCGATCCTGGCGGACGCCTTGTCGGCCCGCCGCGAAGCGCAGGAGCTGATCGAGGCGCGCTTCAATGCCGGCCTGTCGAACGAACTGGACGTGTCGCGCGCCCGCATCGAGCGCGCGAACGCCGAAGCCGACCTGCACGAAGTGCAGCGCCAGCGCAACGCCGTCGAGCACGCGCTGGCGGTGCTGGTGGGCGCGTCGCCGAGCGCGCCGCTGGTGGCGAGCGTGGACAGGGCCGCGCTGCCGCTGCCGCCCGCTATTCCAGTCGGCCTGCCGGCCAGCCTGCTGGGCCAGCGCCCGGACCTGGCCGCGAGCGTGGCGAACCTGAAGGCGGCCAATGCGCAGGTGGGCGTGGCCGAGGGCATGTTCTATCCCTCGCTGACGCTGACCGGCAACTTCGGCTATGCCTCGGAATCCCTGCGCGACCTGGCCGGCGGCAGCGCGCGCCAGTTCTCGGTGGGCCCGCTGGCGCTGTCGCTGCCGGTCTTCGACGGCGGCCGCAACCGCGCCAACCTGGCGCTGTACCGGGCGCGCTACGAAGAAGCGCTGGCGAACCACGAGAACCGCCTGCTGACGGCATTGCGCGAAGTGGAAGACGCGCTGTCGGACGTGCAGGGGCGCCAGAAGCAGGGCGACGTGCAGGCCGACGCCCAGCGCGCCGCGGCGCGCGCGCTGCTGGTGGCGCAGGCCCGCTACGAGCGCGGCGTGTCGACCTACCTCGACGTGATCGACGCCCAGCGCAGCACGCTGGCCGCGGACCGCGCCGCGGCGCAGATTCGCACCCAGCGCCTGCTGGCGTCGGTGGCCGTGGCCCGCGCGCTCGGCGGCGGCTGGCGCCAGGCGCCCGCGCTGGCGACAGTGCGGTAAGGCATGCCATGACCTGGTCCAGCGCCGTTTTTGGCCTGGACCGTACGGTCACCGTTTGCGGCAAGATGCGTCGGGCTTCAGCGAAAGCGTCAGTTTTGACATGGCCTGTTGTCAAAAAGCCGCACACGGTTGAAATCCCGACGTTTTTTGAAGCGCATTTTGCGATGCAGGAGCAGGCGTCCAGGCTGGCGCAGCTGGTCAGTGTCTTCAAAATGGCACAGCGGGATGGCGAAGCTGTTGCGTTGCCGCCGCAAAGTCGGCGCCTGGTGTTGGCAGCCTGACCACCAGCAAAAATATTTCTGCCTGGGAAGATATTCTCGGTTTTAGAATTGCTTTAGAGCATTTCAGCTCATGCGTTCCAACCGGAATTCTCCCATGTCCAGGTATCTCGCCGCCGCCGCGCTGTTCGCATGCGCTACCGCCCAGTCCGCCGATCTGACTGCACTCGAACAGCGCTGGCTGCAGGCGGCGGAACCGGTGCTGGCGTATTCCCAGCAGCTGGCGCTGCCGGTCGACATCGTGGTGCAGCCGCAGCCGCGCCCGAATGACGTGCCGCTGGCCATGGGCTACGACGGCGGCCGCTGCAAGCTGGTGCTGACCCTGCGCGGCAATCCCCAGGCGGAAGGTGTGCTCGACGGCGTGCCCGAGGCGCGGCGCGGCGAACTCATCGAAGCGATGGCCGCCCACGAGGTGGCGCATTGCTGGCGCCACGTTCACGGGGCCTGGAATGCCTTGCCGGCCGGCTTCGTGGAGGTGGACGAGGAGCGCGCCGCCAGCGGCGCACTGCTGGCCGCCTCGAAGGCGATGCGCGAAGCGCGCCGCGAGGAAGCCTACGCCGACCTGGCCGCCCTGGCCTGGACCCGCCAGCGCAATCCGCAAGCCTACGGCCGCGTGCATGCCTGGTTCGAGGCCGTGCGCAGCACGTCCGTGGCGCGCAGCGGCCACGACACCCGCGTGTGGGTCGACCTGGCGCGCGACGCCGGCCGCTTCGGCGCTGCCGGCGCGCCTTTCGACGCGGCCATGCCGCTCTGGCAAGAAGGCTTGCTGCGGGCGGAATAGCGCTGCGGTTTGCCTCCCGGCAGGACCTGCGTGGATTTTTCGGCAACGGTACGCTGTCGCACAGAATGTGGCGAGGGTGGAGCGTTTAATGACGCTATCACAACAAACGACATGAGGGACCGCCATGAACGCCTTGCTTGCAACCCTGCTTGCCACCGCAGTCGGCGCCAGCGTCGCCGCTGCGCCCGCCCAGGCCCAGTCGAAGGATGCGGCCGGCTACCGCGACGCCATCCAGAAAGTGTCGGCCGACTACAAGACGGCCAGCGCCAGGTGCGACGCCATGAAGGGCAACGACAAGGACATCTGCGTGGCCGAAGCCAAGGTGGCGCGCGCACGCGGCGAGTCGCAGGCCGTGGCCCAGCACGAGAACAGCGAATCAGCGCGCGCGCATGCCCGCGAACAGGTGGCCGACGCCGACTACAACCTGGCCAAGGAAAAATGCGACGCCCGCAGCGGCGCCGACAAGGACAGCTGCGTCGCCAACGCCAGGTCGGTGCACACCGCCGCGCTGGCCGACGCCAAGGCCGGCCGTAACGGCTCGACCGCCCTGGGCGCCAGCAACAGCGCCGGCCTGATCGCCAGCACCGACACCAAGGATCCGGCCAAGGCCGCAGCCGTTGCCAAGTGTGAGCAGGCGACCGGCGGCGCCGCGGCCGGCTGCCTGGTCGACAGGGACGGCAAGGTGACCACCATGGCCAACCGCGCCGAGAACGCCACCGAGCGCGCCGCCGACAAGACCCGCGCCGCCGCCTCGACTGCCGTCGACAAGACCAGGGAAGTGGCTGCCACCGCCGTCGACAAGACCAAGGCCGCCGCCTCCACCGTCGCCGAGAAGACCGGCCTGGACGGCGCCGGCGAACGCCTGCGCGCCGCCGGCTCGACCATCGCCCAGAAAACCGAAAGCGCGGTCGACAACCTCGGCGACAAGACCCGCCAGGCCGCGGCCAGCGCCAGGGAGAATACGCAGGAGGCGATGCAGACCGCCGGCGAAAAGACCCGCGACACCGCGTCCGCCGTTGCCGACCGCACCGACCGCGCGACCGACAAGGCTGCCGACAACACCCGGGAAGCCACGCGCGGCACCGCCGATACGGCGTCCGATACGGCGATTACCACCAAGGTCAAGGCGAATATCTTCAAGGAGCCGGCGCTGAAATCGATGGCGATCCACGTCGAGACCGAAAAGGGTGTGGTCATGCTGAGCGGTTTCGTCGAGTCGAAGGCCGAGGCCGATAAGGCTGTGAAAGTGGCGAAGGAAGTCGACGGCGTGAGCAGCGTGAAGAGCGCGATCAAGGTCAAGTAAGACCGTAACAGCGTGGCCGGCGGCTGGCTGGCTACAGTGTGCGCGGCGGCCATTGCGCCGCCACTGTCGCATTTTTCCGTCGCCGGCGCCGTATCGGGGCGCCGGCGCTCGACGCGGTGCTTACCCAGCCGGTATGGCTTGGTATAATTTTCGGGTGAATAAACTCGAAGCCTTTGGATTCATCGTGGCCCAGGCGGCCCGCGGTGACATTACCTTTCCTACCAGCGTGAACGCCGTGCTGCGCCTGCAGCAGGCGCTCGACGATCCCGACTGTCCGCTCGACGAAGCCATCCGCCTGGTGCTGGCCGAGCCGCAACTGGCCGCGCGCACCGTCGCACTGGCCAATTCAGCCGCGTTTTCCGGTGGCGGCGGGCCGCAAGTCACCAACGTGCGCGCCGCCGTGGTCCGCATCGGCTACCGCCGCCTGCAGGCCTTGGTGGCCAGCCTGGTGGTGCGCCAGTTCGGCAGCCGCATCAAGGACCGCGGCCTGCGCGCCAAGGCCGAGCAGCTATGGGACCACACGGTGCACGTGGCGGCGCTGGCCGGGGCGCTGGCGCGCCGCGTTACCTTTGTCAACCAGGACACGGCGCTGTTCGCCGGCATCATCCACGAGGTCGGCGGCTTTTATTTGCTGTCGCGCGCCGACGAATTCCCCGGCCTGCTCGACGACGATCCCGAGAAGTGGGGCGAGCTGTGCGAAGACGTGGTCGCCCTCGAGGTGCTGAAGAAGCTGTCGGTGCCGGCCCCGGTGGCCGAGGCCATCGGCGAACTGCGGCGCGGCTGGATCAACATGCCGCCCTCGACCCTGCTCGACACTCTGCTGCTGGCGAACCAGTATGCGCCGGTGGCCTCGCCGCTGGGCGCCACGCTGGCCGAGCTGCCGGCCCATGGCGACAGCGCAATCGACTTCGTGCTCGACGAAGAGCTGCTGGCCGAGATACGCGCCGAGGCGGCGGAAACGCAAGCAGTCATGGGCGGGCCGCTGCTGGTCTGACCCACGCCGGCAGCGCCAGCAACAGATCCGTGCCGCGCGCCCGCTTACGGCTGGCGCAGGGCGGCCGCCGGCGCCGTCGTGCCTTCGCGCGCCAGCATCCACAGCGCCAGGCCGACACCGGCCACGGCCAGGCCCGCGGCCACCCATTGCGGAGAAGCGTAGGAATAGCCCAGCGTCAGCGGAATCCCGCCGAGGAAGGCGCCGGTGGCATTGCCGATATTGAAGCCCGACTGGCCCAGCGAGGAACCGAGCATCTCGGCTTCGCGCGAGTGGCCGATCAGCAGCATCTGGATCGGCGGCCCGAGCGCCAGCGCATTCGCGCCGGTGGCAAAGGCCAGCACCAGCATCGCCGGCTGTGAGCTTGCCAGTAAACCATTCAACAGCAGCAAAACCGTCATGCTCGACAGCAGCAGGGCGACCGCGCGCAGCGGTGCGAAGCGGTCGGCCAGGCGCCCGCCCAGGGTCACGCCCACTGTCATGCCGACGCCGACGACCGTCATGATCAGCGGGATCTGGCCGGGTGCAAAGTGCGCCATGTCGGTCAGCAGCGGCGCGATATAGCTGAACCAGGCAAAGAAGCCGCCGGTGCCGATCGAGGTGATCGCCAAGGCCAGCCACAGGCTCGGCTTGCGGAAGATCTTCAGGTCTTTCTTCAGGCCGGCGCTCGGCGTGGCCTCGAAATACGGGACCAGCTGCTTCAGGCTGAGGGCGGTCACCAGTCCGATCGCGGCCACCACCAGGAACACCAGGCGCCAGCTGACGTTGTGTCCGAGCCAGGTACCGAAGGGCACGCCCAGCACGTTGGCCAGGGTCAGGCCGGTGAACATGGTTGCCAGCGCGGCGGCCACCTTGCCTGGGTCGGCCAGGCGGCTCGCGACCACGGCGCCGACGCCGAAGAAGGCGCCGTGCGGCAGGCCGGCCAGGAAGCGCGACGTCATCATCAGGCCGAAGTTCGGGGCCAGCGCCGACAGCCCGTTGAAGGCGGCGAACATCAGCATGAACCAGATCAGTACGCTGCGCGGCGGACGGCCGGCAACCAGGGCCACCAGCGTCGGCGCGCCGACCACGACGCCCAGCGCGTAGGCGGAAATGAGATAGCCGGCCTGGGGGATGCTGATGTCGAGGCCGGTGGCAATGTCGGGGAGAATACCCATCATCACGAATTCGGTCATGCCAATGCCGAACCCGCCCAGGGCCAGGGGAAACAGGCTTTTCTTGATCAAAATAAGGCTTCTTTTCTTCAGGTTGCCCGCGGCACGCCGGATGCGGTCGCAGGTGGTCTGCCACTATAGCGGCTGGCCCCGGCACAGTCAGCTTTCGTGTCGTGATGTCTGGTATTCCCCAGGCACATGGCTGCGCCCGGCCGTGCCACCGTCACGCCATGTCGTCGCGCAGCCAGGCGATGCGGCCGTGCCCGGCTTCGTTCAGGCGCATCGTAAAAGTGCCGGCCTCGCGCTCGGGCAGGCTGAAGGCAAACACGACGTCGTTGCCGTGCGCAACGTCGAGCAGGGCGGCGCCGGCGGCGTCGAGCTCGCGCCGCACCAGGCCTTCGAGCGGGTAGGGCGCGCTGCAGCGCAGGATGGTCTTGCGGATGATGGCGATCTTGTCGGCATGCAGCAGGGCCTGGGCCACGCTGTCGGTATAGGCCCGCACCAGCCCGCCGGCGCCGAGCTTGATGCCGCCAAAGTAGCGCACCACGGTTGCCAGCACGCCTTCCAGGTCCTGGTGGCGCAGTACGTCGAGCATGGGGCGGCCCGCAGTGCCGCTCGGTTCGCCATCGTCGACCGCCGCCGACTGGCCGCCGGCCAGCAGCGACCAGCACACATGCGCCGCGCCCGGGTGCTGGGCGCGCAGGCTGGCGACCACTTGCTGGGCGCCGGCACGGTCGGCCATCGGCTGTACGCAGGCGATGAAACGGCTCTTCTTGATGAGCAGTTCGTGGTGGACAGGAGCGAGGATGGTCTGGGGCATGGGCGCCAAGAAAAAGGAATGCAGAAACAAAAACGCCAACCCTGGAGGTTGGCGTTCTTGGCTATGCGTACAACTGAATTCTTTGGTAGGCCGTGCGGGATTCGAACCTGCGACCAACGGATTAAAAGTCCGCTGCTCTACCAGCTGAGCTAACGACCCGAAGAAGGCAAGATTATAGCCGGACTCTGGCAATACGCCAAGGGATTCGTGCAACGCATGCAAAATCGCCATACGACGCGTGCCCTTCGATGACAGGAAACGCGCCTGGCGTGCGCGTCCCCGACCATTCAGGTTTCGACGTCCTTGTCTTCTTCCTGTGCCTCGTGCATGGCTTGCGGCTCGAGCTTTTCGGCATCGACGTTCAGGCGAATGAAGAAACCCCAGGCAGCGAGGAGCACGCCCGCAGCCACGCCGATCGACGCCACGTGCGGCAGCAGTTCGGGCTGGGTATGCAGGAACTGGAAGACGCCGATCAGGCATTCGACCGCCAGCGACACCACCACCACGATCAGGAAGCGCGACAGGAAGCGGCGCACGCGCGTCGGCGCGCTGGTATGCACGGTACGCTGGACTTCTTCTTCCAGCACGGTCTGGCCGAGTTCGAGGGCGGCGACGGCGATGGTGACCAGGCCGACGCATTCGAGGATCACCTGGAAGCGTTCCTTGACGGCCTGTTCTTCGCCAGGTGCGATGGCGGCCCAGATTTCAATCCCGGCCAACACGATCAGGGTGAAGCCGCAGGCGAAGAAGAGCAGGGCGGCCAGGACGTAGCCGACGGTGCTGAGTTTATGGAGTGCTTTCATGGTGTGCCTTGTGTTCGATTTTGTGAACACTTTAGCATCATTGCACTTTAGCACGCGTTCTGCTGCGCTTCTTGAACAGGAATGCTGTTGACGGTCAAAACAACAACGCCAACCTTCCGGTTGGCGTTTTCTTGCTTCCTGCCTGGCGGATCGATCAGGCGGATTTGCGGCGGCGCGACACGCCGAGTGCACCGATGGCCAGGCCGAAGAGGGCAATCGAGGCGGGTTCGGGAACGTCGGTAACGGTTGCGGTTTCACCGGCCGTGATCGACAAGCCCGTATTTTCGTAGCCGTAAGCCGCAACGGATGCAGGGAAACCATTGCCCGCGGTCGTGTTGATCAACGCCCAGCCGTAATTCAGGATGCCGGTGGTTTCGTTAATGAAGCGCAAGCCGACATATTCCTGGCGGCCGGCGTGGAAGCCTTCGCCCCGGGTCTGGAACTGGTTGTACTGGCCGGCCGCGGAGATCAGGTCGCCGAACTGCAGCACGCGGGCTTGCGCCGAGGTGCCCGGCGTGCCGGTGGCGAGGATGCCCGACGGTCCAGGAGCCCCGTAGAAGGTCAGACCGGCGTTGTTGTTGTAAGGATTGAAGTCGTAGCCGGCAACTTCAGTTGGGCCATACACGCCAGTGACGAAATTGAAATACACCCCGTCAATGTCGTTAGGGACATTCACAGGCGCATCGGCGAAATCGACGGAGATGACAGCAGCGTGCGCTGCGGGTGCGAGGAACAGCATGGCAACGGCGCCAGCGAGCATGGTGCGTGCGATCTTGGAGGTTTTCATGAGTTTTCCCTGGTTTTGGATTTTGATTGACTCGCGCAGCTCTTCAGCCAGCGCTTATTTCTTAATCAGCAAAAATCGGACCAGGAGCGCAATGTTGAATTAAATCAAGCGCTTGTATGTACACTGTTTCATTTCTTTGCCTGAATGTAAGAACTTTCGACAGAGTAAATAATTTTCAAGCCGTGTCGCTTTACCGATACAGCCGCGCGTGATCTCCGTCAATGATGACAATGCGGGGTGCGCTGGAGGTGTGCCTGGCGAACGGCAGGCGCGAGCGCTTCGGCGGCGAAATCTGCGAAGTGGCCATGCTCGGCAGCGACGGCGGCCTGGCGCGTTACCGGGTCCGGCTGTCTCCGTGGATCTGGCGCCTCGGCCAAGGTCAGTTACGGACAGCGAATCTGGCATTACGTAACAACGGATGTTGGAAAAACAAAAAAGGCGCCATGATCGCTCATGACGCCTTCGATGCTGCTGCTAAATTCGTGGTAGGCCGTGCGGGATTCGAACCTGCGACCAACGGATTAAAAGTCCGCTGCTCTACCAGCTGAGCTAACGACCCGAAAGAGGCAGCATTATAGCCGGCGTTCTGGATTTGCGCCAGAGCTAACGCGCATCACCCGCCAGACAGGGCCGAGGTCACTTTCAGCACTTCCTCCGCCGTGGTCACACCCTCCATGATCTTCATGGCGCCGGCAATGCGCAGCGGCTTCATGCCGTCGAGTACGCTCTGCTGGCGCAAGCCCGCCAGGTCGGCCGACGCGCCGATCAGCTGCGTGAATGCTTCCGACACCGTCAGCAGTTCATACAAGCCGGTACGCCCGCGATACCCGGTCTGCCGGCATTCCGGACACCCTATAGGCCGATAGACCGTTTCCGGCTTCGGAAGGTTCCACGAGCCGCCGATGCTTTGCCATACGTCGTCGCTGAGTTCGCCATCCGGCGCCTTGCACTCGGCACACAGCGTGCGTACCAGGCGCTGCGCCATCACGCCGATCATGGTTGCTTCCAGCAGGTAGTCCGGCACGCCCAGTTCCAGCAAGCGCATGATGGCCGAGGGCGCGTCGTTGGTGTGCAGGGTAGACAGCACCAGGTGCCCGGTCAGCGCGGCCTGGATTGCCATCTCGGCGGTGGCCAGGTCGCGGATCTCGCCGACCATGATGATGTCGGGATCTTGCCGCATCAGCGCGCGAACGCCGTCGGCGAACGACAGATCGATGCCCGGCTGCACCTGCATCTGGTTGAACGCCGCCTCGACCATCTCGATCGGGTCTTCCACCGTGCAGACGTTGACCTCGTTCGTGGCCAGGGCTTTCAGGGTCGTGTACAGGGTCGTGGTCTTGCCCGAGCCGGTCGGGCCGGTCACGAGGATGATGCCGTGCGGGCGGCTGGTCAGCGCATCCCAGCGCTGGGCGTCGAGCGGAGGGAAACCGAGTTCGGGCAAGGTCTTCACGACCACTTCCGGGTCGAAAATCCGCATCACCAGCTTTTCGCCAAACGCCGTCGGCATGGTCGACAAACGCAGCTCGACTTCCTGGCCGGAATGGGTGCGGGTCTTGATGCGGCCATCCTGGGGTCGGCGCTTTTCGATTACATCCATGCGGCCCAGCAGCTTGATGCGCGCAGTCATTGCCAGCATCACGGCGGCGGGTACCTGGTACACCTGGTGCAGCACGCCATCGATGCGAAAACGGACGGCGGCAAATTCGCGTTTCGGCTCCAGGTGGATATCCGACGCCCGTTGTTCGAAGGCGTAGCCCCATAGCCAGTCGACGATGTTGACGATGTGCTGGTCATTCGCATCGAACTGTTTATTCGCCTTGCCCAGTTCGACCAGCTGCTCGAAGTTGTTGCGCAGCGCGACATCCTGGGCATTCGTCTTGCTGGCATCGCGGATCGATTTGGCCAGGCTGAAGAACTGCGAAATGTATTGGGCGATATCGAGCGGATTGGCCAGCACCAGTTCGATACGGCGGCGCGAAATCCTGGCGATTTCGTTTTCCCATTCGATGGCAAACGGATCGGCGGTCGCCACCGTCAGCGTGGTGGCGCTCATGTCGACCGGCAGGATATTGAAACGCGCCGCATAACTGGCCGACATCACATCGGCCACACGCGTGAAATCGATTTTCAAGGGATCGATGCGGATGAAAGGCAGGCCGACCTTGGCCGCGCACCATTCGGTAAGAACGTCGAGCGTGAGCAGACGGTGCGGCGGCTGGCTCGACAGCAGCTTGCATTGCGCCACGGCGGTCAGCGGATGCATCGAGCCGGCCGCGTTTTTCAGGATGCCCTGGGCCTGGGAGAAATGGGCCTTGACCTTGTCTTTTTCGACGATGCCGTCGGCCAGCAGCCACGAAAAGATCGCCTGCAAGTCGAGGCGCCGCGGCCGCTGGGGCGGGCGGGGGAGGGAAGCGGTTTGCGGTGCGTTGGCGTTCATCGATCCCTCTTTTTATATCAAGCCTGTCAGCGTGCTGCGTCGATACTTGTTTGAATCCCTTTGACCCAGGATTTCGCCGGCAGCTTGGTGCCGGCGACGATCTGCGCCGCGCGTGCGGCCAGTGCGGCGATGTCGATCCGGGGCGCGGTCTTGAAGCACAGCGCGACCACATTGCCATCGTGGACTTCGGGCAGGCAGATCACCCGGTCGAAAGCGAATTTCATCGCCTTCAGGTTCTTGTTGTAGCTCGGATGGTCGCCGAACAGATTCACCGTCATGATGCCATTCGGGGTCAGGCAATCATTGCAGGCGCGGTAGAACTCGGGCGTGTCGAGTACCGGGCCCTTGGCGGTGGCGTCGTACAAATCGCATTGCAGTACATCGAAGGCGCCGTGGTTTTCCGCGTCTTCGACAAAATCCAGCGCATCCATTTCCAGCACATTGAAGCGCTCGTCTTCGGGCGGCAACTTGAACATGGTATGGCAAATGGCGATCACCGACGGATTGAGTTCGACGGCGCTGACCAGCGCGTCGGGGAATTGGCGGTAGCAGAATTTGGTGAGCGCAGCCGTGCCCAGGCCGAGTTGGGCAATGCGGCGCGGCGCTTCGATGAACAGCATCCAGGCCATCATTTGCTGCGCATATTCCAGCTCCAGCCAGTCGGGCTTACGGATGCGCATGGCGCCCTGCACCCATTCGGTGCCGAAGTGCAGATAGCGCACGCCTTCCTGTTCGGACAGGGTCACGGGTGCGAATTTGGGTTTGCGGGCGGGGCGGCGCGAGGATTCGGCGAGTTCGATGGATTTACGTTTGATGAGCATAGGGCGACCTGTTGAATCGGCCTATTATCGGGGGAGGGGTTCCCGCTGCGCAAGCGCAACGGGATAG
>Ga0265797_10009103_pt1 | contig 13033 bp, 11 predicted proteins | sample P2T30metagenome_FD_192433 | JGI IMG/M metagenome (GOLD analysis project Ga0265797, IMG submission 192433) | Plant litter microbial communities from East Loma Ridge, Irvine, California - P2 T30 | ecosystem: Environmental > Terrestrial > Plant litter > Unclassified | place: USA: California... | reverse complement strand
TAAAATCTTGAAACAATCACAAGCAAGCGAAAGACAATATACCAATAAAGACGATGCTGATGCCAAAATACGGCAACACCACGGTGCACAAAACATGATATAAATATATTACCATGCAAAGAGGGCAATAAAGGTTAATCTAGTCAAAGTTGTAACAAATGTTAAGATTTTGTTAGTGCTGTGTAGAGAGGTATCACAAATCCAAAGGAAAACAAACTTCCTGTTTGGACTGATGATACCCTTGTAGATGGCACTACAAAATCACAACATTGTCCATCTACTGCATGGATCGACTACATGCACATTTGCAGCCCAAACTTCAGCCCATCTATGAAGAGGTGAATGGGGGTATATACATGTACATACACACCCAGCCCTTGGTCAGTAAAACAACCAAAAAGGGCTACGTCCCTACCAACACACACACACCCTTCGCCAATGGTCGTGGGGTCGTAGCCAAAATGAAAAGTAACTTCCCCTCCGCCGATCTCGGAGACTTTTTCTGTTCCAATCGGGTGGTATTTCGGGGGGAAATTAGGCTGATTTCGATTGTTTGTCGAAGCAAAATCGAACTCATGGGACCCTTGCATTTGTAACGAGGGAACATCATGGAGCCGACTTTGCCGATCATGCTGCCGCGACTTCAGCCCTGTACACACTCCACTCTATCTGGGGCGGGCATGTGCACGCGACTTGTCGGTCGCAGTTCGGCCAGAATATGTCTAGGTAAATGGAGAGGTTGTGCGCTCATTTGAACGCCATCTATCCGCGGGTATTGTGGAGTCGGGAGGGTTTTCGCTTTGTGATTCATCGTATGTTTTGTCAGCCGGGTGGTACAGATCGGCGAGGAGAATCGCTAGTTTCGGGTGTGGATAGACTTTCGCGTTGCATCTCCCTCATGGCCTCGGCGTAGTCGTTCTCGGCTACCATGTCCCTTTTTTTATGGTTGAACATGTCATCAATGAAGAGGTGTTGCTTCTTCTGCACGGATTGTGCGTCATTCGTCTCCCCTATCGGTCGGTCCTCCAACGCGCTAGGGACGATGTCCTCCGGTTCCAATCCGGCATTAGAATCACGGACGTAATATTGGTCTGGGGATATGACCGAGTCTTTGTGAGCCTTGCGTGCGCGTTTCGGCTTGAGAGGGAAATTGCTCGAGTGTATGTAGTCGCCATCCGGGCTGCGTACGTTTTGGAGCGCGTTGGCCTCCCTCTCCATGTCTTCCCATGTGGCGACGAGGTTGTTATCGTTGCGACTGCGGCTGTCGCTCATGTCTCCGGAGAAACTGCCTAGTCGGCTGATTCTGAAAGCCCGCAAGCGGTCCAATGCTACCTTGAAGTCGTCAAGCACGACTGAGTCGGTAAGGCACTTGAAGACAAAGGCAAATTTCCAGAAGGGATTGATGCCTGTGGGGCCCGGTAGACGGATGGCTTTTGTTACGCATAAAATGTCGAGGATTATGAAGATGATGCTGAGCACCATGGACAAGAGCATGATGCCGAAGCGTGGTGATATTCGTATAATCTCCTTGATGCTCAATTCGTATTGGGACTTGATGACCCAGAACAGGTAAACGGTGGTGAAGATCCACCAAGGATCACGGCAAAGAGCCTCATACGGTCGCGTGTCCAGGAACAGTTGGTTGACTCCGTGAAAGTAGGCAAAATTGGCGTAGATCTCCAGGACCCAGTAGGGTTGCGCCAAGATGACGGTACCGATGAAAACGTAACTGAGTTGCTTGGAAAAAAACGGCTTAATCTTCATCCACGCGATGATGTTGTGCAGGGACCATGAAGCGTTTAGGAAGATGGCGGCAACAGACAGCCACCAGGCATGCACGGGGTTTGGAAAGAACAACCAGAAGCTTTGCCATAGACCGAGGATGAGCTGGCAAGGGTCAGCATGGGGATTAGTGGACGGGGCAAAAGTGGGCTTACTTCGAGTAAAATCAACTGGGGAAGAGGAAAAAAAGTCAGCAAATGGCCATTGCGTGTGTGAGTTTTGGAACTAACCTTGTGCAAGAGCACGCCTCGCCTCATGTTTGCCAGCGTGATGAAGCTCATGATGACGAGAGCGCCGACCAGATAGCCTTGAGCCCATGCTTCCAGAATGAGCTCCTCCGGGTCAGTCGGCTTTGGTACCACTTCGTGCTCCTCCCACTTCATGTCTGGGATGGGACTCATGGCGGTCGCAGAATTTTCGATGTTCCCGCAAAGTCGGGGCGGGTTGCCGAGGAAGCGTGATGTGATGTCACCAGGCGAAAAGGATCAATATCGAGCTCAACACTTTTACCATGGCAGGCACAAGTGGGAGCGGCGGCGGCGGCAGCGGTGGGAAGGAGGGCTGTTGAGAAGGAGAAAGGAAAGGGAAGAATAGAAAATAAGCACAAGAGCAAACGGGCGCGGTTGGGCGTATTCGTGGCGCGCCCGTTCTCCGCATCTCGCCTTGAACGATGCGTACCCTGGAGGTACCGGGGCCGAGTTGGTGCGCACTGGTGCTTTGGCTAAGAATGGCGTAGTGTGTGTGTGTGTGTGTGTGTGTGAATCATGACGGTGGCGCCCAGTCCTCGGCCGGCACAACGCGGCTAGGAATGTTGGTGGTGGTTGAAGATGGGGACGTTTGGTCAGCCGTTTGTTGACGCAGGTTCGAGGCCTTGAGGCGTCAGTCGGGCCGACATGGTGTGTTTTCTACGTCGACGCAGCCAAGTGCGTGGTGTTTGTATAATGGACATGTGGTGCGCACGATTGTCGACTGCAGCCCGTTGTGGTGGCGGGCGCGACTCAGACGTGTATCGTGACACGGGCACACGAGCGGTGCCTGCATGGCTGGGAATGAAGCGCAGGAGACGTTTGCCAGAAGTGGTCTACGTTTGATGCAGCCACATGTCACTGCGGATTGGCGACATGGGTATCAGGACCGCTGCGGCGGCCTGGCCAATTTGCTGGAATCTGGGGATCATGGTCATCGGTCAAACCCCATGGCCACAACTCGGTCGTCTCCCACGCAAGTCGGGCTGCCTCACAGACGAGTGCATCTTGGCCGCGAGCGATGGAAATGGTGGGACGAGTATGGATGGAGGGGGAGTTGGATGTTGTAGGTGTGACGTGACATGGATGGCATTAGCACCAACGGGCGGGATGGGCATGTCCCTTTACATGGCAAGTTTTTCCCCATGGCCAAACCTTGAAAGTGACCTAGGGCCGTCTTCTCCTAATCATCTATGCTTCATCTTGCTGCATTGGGGCGAGCCTAGGAGAGATGAATCACGAATCGCGCGCAAGAATGGCCAAGCCGAGTGGGCATGCCGTTTCGACACGTGATGTAGGCATGTGGCCACCACGTGCCGACGGTCCAACGAGCGCCGGACTCGTCTAGTGCTGGATGGCCGCCCACGGCCAAAAGGATACGGGAAAGGCCGTCGAGGCAACCGGGTAGCTGGGTCGTTGTCGACGGTTGCAGGCCTGGGTTCCCCAGCTTGGGTGCACGTCTTACGAGCCACGACTTGCGTCCTGTCGACACTGGCCATGAATTGGTGAACATGGGGAAACGCGCTAGTCACAAGGCGCTTTCACGGTTGCCCCGCCGAAGCAATTGAAGAGAGGGGCCCGCGTCCGATGTGCATGACGCGCGCATCACGAACGAACGACTGTTTGCGCACAGCCTGAGCTCGCCATCAACTCCCCCACAGCTGGCCTGCGAGCAAGAACCCGGCCATCATGTTCAAGAAGAAGCCGAATGTAGGAAACGCACTCACAAATCTCAAGCGCGCCCCTCCCTGATACCCAAAGTTAGATCAAGCCCCTCTCCCCGCTCAAGTCCAGCGACCGGCGCAGGACAGCCGACCAGATCATCGCAGACTTTGGCATCGAGATACCCAGTCATGACGACACCCCAAAGCCTGACGACAAGGCTGCTCCAGCCGGCCTCACGGCCTTGCGCAGGTCCATCCTGCCCGAGAATGCAATGTCGGCACGCTTCACCACCACGGCCGGCCCAGACCTCAAGCAGGTCTCGGGCACCATATACGTAGGCAGCCACGAGGGCACCGCCGGCGAGCAGCGAGTGCTCTGGGTCAAGGCCGGCGATAGCATGTACCCCACCGTCTACACCCTATGGCACAATCCCCGCATAGTGCCGCTGCTTTACACGCCACTCGTCGTGGTCGAGAAGTTGCAAGGTGGTGCTGATCTGATGACGCCTGGCCTTCAGCGGGGTCCGCCTTTTCCCAGCAAAGCCACAAAGGGCGCAATCGTCGCCATTGCAAGCCTCGAGGCGCCGACGGTCCCCATGGCGGTGGGAGAGTGCGCCATCGACGTCAGTGCGCTGGGCCAAGTACAGGGCACCAAGGGACATGCTGTCTCGACCTTCCACTGGGCAGGCGACGAGATTTGGTCCTGGAGTTCAACGGGAAAGGCGGGCAGACAACCTCCTGATGTTCTTGAGGGCTGGGACGACAACAAGGACGAAGAGCCGAGTCTCGCGGACCGCACTGCAGCCGTAGACCTCGACGACGATGACGATGACGATGACGAGGGTGGTGTCGCTTTGAGTTCACAGCCTACCCAGAGGTCGCAGGCTGAGGAAGCGCAGGGTGTCGAGGGTGAGGAAGCTCCGTCCAACAACGACTTTATTGATGTCCTCGAAGACAAGGAGCTAAACACCAAGGGTACTACTCTCCATCACTCCATTCATCCATGCCCGCGGCTAACCTTGGCCAGAGATTGACGACGCTTTCAAGAATGCCTTTTTGTATGGCGTGCGCTACCACATGGATCACAACAAAGGCCACCCTAGTTACGGCCTCGACTTCCCACTCTCGCAGTCACACGTCATGTCCCAGCTCGTCCAACCCTTCCTGCCCACCTACACCCCCGCTCGAACCGCGTCGCTACAAATCAAAAAGACAAGCTGGAAGAATCTCCGCAAGTTTGTCAAGCACCTGGATAAGCAAAAGATTCTCAAGTCCAAAGACCGCGATGGCAATGAAGTCGTCATACAGGACATTGACTTCAAGGACCCACAAATTCAATCATTCGTCCCATACCGACTGCCAAAGAAGGATGCGCCGACGGCTTCAGGTACAAATGGCAAGCCAGCTGCGCCTCTATCTGCCGAATCTTCAGTGGGCCAAAAGCTCAAGCTGGTCTCAGTACTACGGCCCAAGGAGAAACTGGCTCCCATCTTGACTACCTCCAAAGCAGATCCTCGCGGTCTTTACACCTCTGCCGAGCTGAAGCAGTTCCTCATTGCATATGCAGAAGCAGAGAATCTAATCGACCCGAAGAACAAGCGTCTCATCCGGATTAACCCCCAGCTCGCAGACGCGTTGCTGGGCTCATCAGCAGCCGACAATGCGGCGCTGTCATCGGGCACAATGCCTAGAGAGGCTCTAGCCGAGCGAATGGTCGCTGCTGCTTCTCCTTTCCACGCCATCCTTCGCAATGATGCCGACATCGGCGATACGAAGCCAAAAGCTGGCGCACCTCCAAAGATCCAAATCACCCTCGAGACACGCAGCGGCAATAAGACGGTGTCCAAGGTCCATGGCCTCGAGCCTTATTACATTGCACCGCAGCCACTTGCTGACGAGCTGAGAAAAACGTGCGCTGGGAGTACAAGCGTCGATAAGCTGCAAGGATCAAGTCCAAAGGCACCTGTAATGGAGGTCATGGTACAGGGCCCCCAAAAAGACGCCATCATCAAGGCACTGGAGAAGCGAGGCGTGAGTAGGAACTGGGTCGAGGTTGTGGACAAGACAAAGGGCAAAAAGAAGTGAACCTGTTGGCCATTGGCCTTGGATGAAATTATACCCAGTTCCTCATGTAACACCATCCGTGTTGACTTACTACAAGGCTACCGACTGTGAGTCAAATGTTGATCAGTTTAGACGCCGGTGAATCATCGACTCCCAGTGCAATTCGGGTTGTGTCCGCACCTCATCTGACCGTGGGATCGTCAAGGCAGACTATTGCTTGGATAACTTTCAGGTTAGCGTATTACTAATGACTGTATTCCGGTATAAATATAGTCTGCCTCAGTAATCCTGCGGTCGGGTAAGCTCCGCTTATCTGGGTTGATTGGCTCACGTAGTTCCCCTTCACATGCATCTAGCATGTCGGAACCTATTAGTTCCGAGCCTCGGCTAAAAGTCAGGAACATGGCATCTGAACAGCCACAAAATATCAACCCTTTGCTGACATGCTTCGCACTTGATAATTTGACGTGTCCCCTTTGCTGTCACTTGTCTGAAACGACGTCCCTGGCATGGTTACGATGACACAGGTAGCTAGCGTCGTCGTCGCAGGCGCGTCTGTGGCAGCACTTGCGTTGCAACCCACTATGAGAAGTACCTTGATAGCTACGCTGGCGAAGTGGACGGGTTACAACGCTCCCGGCGGGCTATGGCGAATGGCCGCCATACTTCTCGCATTGGCAAATCTCAAAAACCTGCCTTTTGTCTGGCACGTACGTACAATCGCATTTCCTACAATATGGAACTAGCTAATCCACACCCACCAGATACGCTTCTGTCGGGCCTTCTTCTACCAGCTCTATATTCAACCGACTCCGATTCCACCACATGCCCTCTTTCAGCCCATGATATCTTCCACACGTACCACTCTCCTCGAAACAGACTACAACATGCACAAGTCCAACAGCACTTACTTTAGCGACATGGACATCTCGCGCACCCAACTCTTCACAGCACTGATACGCAACGGCATCCGGAAGAACAGCCGTCTATATGGTGCTAGCAAGAACGCTGTTGCTGGAGCAGTAGGCGCTACAGAGGGTACACGAGGGAAGCACATTATAGCTCTGGGAGGAATCAGCTGTCTATTCAAAAAAGAAATCTTGCCCTATACGAAATTCGAAATGTGGACGAGGCTGCTCTGCTGGGACAGAAAATGGTTTTATCTGGTCACGCATCTTGTCAAGCCTGGCGTGGCACAGCCCGAGAGCTGGACATTGCAGCCGTGGAAAAAGTCCAAGAAGAGCGCCAAGGAGTACGACGCAGACAAGTTGAAGGGCGCCGTGTATGCGACCGGCATCGCAAAGTACGTCATCAAGCGCGGACGAATCACCGTCCCGCCCGAGCAGGCACTGGTAGATGCAGACATGGTGCCGTTGAAACCCGAGGGCTGGGTGTATCAGGGTCCAGCGCCCGAAGAACTCAGGACCAGTGGAGAGGCCCTACCAAGGGCTGTGCAGCCAGAGGAGTGGAACTGGGACGTCATTGAGGCGGAGAGATTACGCGGACTATCTGTTGCAGAAAACTTTGCGGGGCTGGATGGCTTGCATGAGTTCTTTGATGGGGGCAAAGATGGTGTACTAGGTGAGTTTGCGGATTTGTTGTACTAGTAAATGGCCTCTTTCTTTTTTTACACCGGCCTTTTCACGCGAGCATGGTAGCATGTGCAAGTTTAGTGGTTTCTAGCTGTAGATAACTTCGTAGAGGAGCGAGGTTTTAGATTATATTTCATAGTATATAACTCCTGGAAATGGCCCACGTTTGTGTGCCTAAAGGGGGGGACTGTGGGCGGCTATCATTAGGTGATGATTAGTGTCGCGCTAAGGCTTCCGCAGGCAACCTTGCTAGATTAGGTCACCGTATACATGCATTTGTCGTCGACAAGGCTGCAGCTTGCTGTTCTTCAGCCTTGTGGCTCGTAGAACCTCGCCATTTTGCACATCATTAACAAACATCTACTCACAACCAGGCCAAAGATCTTCGGACAGCAGGCAATTTGCGCATGCCCAAATTCAGTGTTAACATTAGCTACCCGAGAGCTCACCATTATAGCGGCCATGCCGGGCGTCATGGATTCTGTAGGTCCTGACATGACTTACATCGCAGAGTTGTACGAGGAGATATCGCGGCATCCACCAGGCATAGGCGCTAGGAAGTTACTGATCGAACACTACATGTCAGTTGGAGACGTATGGCTACAAGGAGCTTTGGACGAGGCAAAGAAGTTGAAGGCTTCAGTTCCAAAAGACCCAGATGTTGATGCCTACCTAAGGTTTCTCATGAGTACGTCAAGACCTGCGCCAGGTGACAAAACATTGGCCGGCCAGGTCCTCCAGGGTGGTCAAGACCAGCAGAACACTTTGTCAAAGCCCATTTCGGGCCTGCAGTCGGTGGAAGATACAAGGATGAGTTTGGCGGCTGTATACAGAAACGTGCGAGCAAAGGCGACGCGAATTCTTTCACATCTACTACGCTCACAAAAGTCCAAAAGCAAGGATGGGGAGCATCAGCCAAAGAACTTGACCAAGATTCAAGCCGTTGTGAACGAGGACAAAGCAGCCATTGTCAGCGCGATGCAAAGTGCTAGTTCAGTAGCACGCAACATTCAAGACCACCCGAAAGACGGAATCGAGATTGCCATTCAGGACTTGGAGGATATGATCAAACGTAAACGCGCCACTTGTGGTGTGACATCATCCGTAAGCCTCGACACCATGCGCGATCTCCTCTTCTCCCGCTCCAACAGCGTCAAGCACGCACTTCCCGAGGAGTTGCAAGTTCAGTGTGAAATTGCCTTTATGCACGTCGAGCACGAGCGTCTAGAACGAAACTACACCAACGACGAGACCATGCTCGGAGACCAGGTAAAAGACATAGCCAGAACCGACTTTTACGTAACCGAGGACAACTACGCTTGGTCTATGGATGAGCTTGTTCAAGCCCTCGGAGCGAACGGCGGCGTCTTCCGCAACCCGCTGAGCAGAGACATGTTCACGCCAAGAGATGTCAAGGGCATCCTCATGCACCCGACGGGAAGCCCACTAGCTGCGCTCCACGTCGAACAAACAGAGCTGTGCGCAGGGGTGCGAGTGGAGACGGTCAAACATATGGAGAACCTTGCCTCGGTACTCCTAGCCGATCATTCTAGTGACACAATAGCTAGTCGCACGGCGGTAGACGAATTCCTCCTCTATGTGGCCACTTGTAAAGCACCCCCTCCTGGCCAGATCAAAGTAACAGGAGATATTTTTTTTTGGCTAACATCTCAGCAGTGCCCCAGATCGAGCAGAAGGCGATACAGAGTCTTAGGTGTCCGGCAAGGGACTCACATACCGGTCGGCCGTATGACTGGTCGATTGGAGAAGCCGTCAGGGACGCCAAGGGCAATCTTGTATGCTTTCACAAGGCTGGGGACTTTATCAATCAAGCGTCTAGGTACTTGCGTACAAGACAAGGCTTTCTTGCTGGAATGCAGTAGAAAGTGAGTGAAGAAGAGGCGTTTAGTGTGGCTTGAGATGGGTTTTCATTGGTTGTATTGCTTATCACTGATGCTTCCATGTGTAAAGATTCGCGCTGCGAGTTGACCCGAGAAGATGTGCGGATACGCACGTCGTTTGGTTGATTTACACCGAAGCAATATTATGAAACACCCTTCACTGTCAGCTTGGCTAGGATTTCATGGGATATCTCTTGTTTATGAGGGATGGAATGCTGGATAAGTCAATTTGAGTGGATGGTCTTTCAAAAAAGGATTCATTCTCATCATCACTTGTTGTTTGGGGGTTGACTTACCATATGAGCTATTTTCGAACGAAATCTGTAATTGGCATAGCCATCAATTACCCTGTTAAAGCGAGAGAGTATTGAACACGAAGTTGCCCAAAGCAAATCTCAAGTAGCAGCTTGGAGGTGTCTAAACCGCGCGCACGCTGTTCTCTAAATCATCTTTGAATCTCGAGGAACACGAGGCTAAATCAACAAAAGCCCCGTCACTCTCTATCCACGTGGCCATCTTCGAGTCCTACTACTCTACAATACCAACACCATCACCACCATCGTTCCCTTACTCCAAACTACAGTTGAACGTCTTGGCTTGGCCCTTCATCCCACACCGAAAGACGTCCAAATCGATTGCACGCATAGACGGGTACACACGAAGCTGTGGCGACATGCCATGGTCTCTAACGGCTGTGGACAGGTTATCGTCTAGATACCTACGCAGCTCGTCCTTTAGCATCCGCGACGTCATACGCGAGTGATAAATGGTGCCGAGACCCTGAGCCCACATGCGCTCTATATGCCCATTCCCCTTTTCCGTATCGTGAAAGTGAGGATTGCAGGTTTGAATCTGCAGGATACGTACCTTTGCTTCATCATCATCATCATCAGAAGAGCACTGCGCAATCGCCTCGTCCTTGTCAGCAGCCCCGTCGAGAGCAACGCGGCCAAAGCTCTCCAATATATCAATGTACTGAAACGGCTCAACCGCGTATCCAGTCGCGAACCGGAGCTTCAGCGCCAGCTCAACATCCATGGCATGCTCGCCTGCATTAGCAGTCTGCACGATATCCTGGCCCCCAGTCTCGCCCCCGTCGTCAATCGCCCGCAAGAGCCGATTCATCCACTCATTCACCACCCGCGAGCTCCGGCCCGTCTTTGGAAACACAATCGCGTTGTCGACAACCTTGGGCTTGGAGTTCCACTTTATACGCACCATGGCGTGAGCCTGTGGTGTCACTGGTGTACAACTGGGAGAAACCGTGCTGGAAGCTACTTGGCCAGACAGGTGCAGCGAAAGCTGCAGGCCAGCGGCAAACACCTTGCAGTATTCGTGCACGGAGCCGGGGACAAGGTTGTCAGCGTCGACGAAACCAATGTATGGCTTACCTGCAAGCTTGGCTATTAGTACACCAATCATCATTGCCTCGCCTTTGCCGTTGCGGACGTGTTGTTGGCATGCACCCGTCTGGTTTACCACCTCGGGCATGCCGGCGGCGCAAAAGGCGCGGGCAAGCTCTTGGCTTTGCTGGTGAATGGCAATGCCTTGGCGCTGCGTGTCGTCGCATAATTGCTCGAGTAAATCGCATTCTTCCTCGTACTTTGGAAGTGCGCTGTTGGAGACGAGGATGATGAGGCAGTCGTGTGGGATGCCGCGTAGTACGCCTTCGATAATGTGCTGCTCCTCGTTCATGCATGGGACTATGATGGCGAGTTGCGATTCGGTGGCATGGAGTGAGGGAGGGGAGAAGGAGACGCTTCCGCGGTTACCTGTACCGTTGGGAAGGTTCATGTGGAGTTGTTGGTGTTGGTATGTGTCTACTGCATAGCCGGCGTCGAGTTCTAGGACCTGGAAGAGTTGGTGGATGTCTACGTTGCCGATGCGAGTGGAGTGCGGGTTGGTGCGTAGTCTCATGGTTAACTGCCTCGGATTGATCTGTGTAGAGGGCAGGGGAAGAGTACGAATGGGTAGTTTTATAAGGCATGGCGTGTGAAGGGTTGTGAAGGCGTGAAGGGTTTCACTGAGCCTTTGTCAAGTACCGCTGAGATTGTAAAGAGAGCGTGTAGGCACTATGGCGACCATTGTGAAAACATATATATGTGCAATACAGTGTAAGTATAGTAGACCAAGACGAGTACAACTGGGGGTTGTCGAGAAAGAATGAGAAGGAGAAGAAGAAGGTTGGATAAACCCACAAACATCCGACACCCAAAGTTTCATCTCAAAGATCACACATTTGGAACTGAGATTTTTAGAAGACGGCCATTCAGGCCCTTACTACCCATCTACATGAGCCATCTTCTCTAACTTGAATCTAATCCAGTAATTGCGCCCTGATACATTGACCTCTCGTGTCCACAAACAATCAAAAACATAAACGCCCATCATCTCCATCGCTGCTACACGGCCCTACAATCCTCCTCTCTCTCCCCAGCAAACTGATCTCGACACACAATCTGGTTTCGAAACCCGCACTCTAAACCATCTGAGAGGGCATTTCGATGTGACTGAAACTGTTGACCAATGCAGAATTCTTCATAGCACTGATGCCATTCATAAGGTTAAGGCCGGCACTACTCTCCTTGCTGGCACTAACAGCACTCTTTGCGGCAACACCATTGGTGAGCTTGGGGGTCTCCGCTGCTGCAACGCTAGCGGTACCATTGGCTTCCTGCTCGTCTCGCTTGATGATATCGAATGCAAGACGAGCGGCAGTAGGAAGCTTGTTCTTGTCGCCGCTTGCTTCAATGTCCAACATCTCTTGGATCCAAGTTGTGATGGAACCGATCAGGTTCTTGACGTCCTCCTTGGTGTTGTGGGCGTGCAGGAAAAGCCGCACGCGGTCCTCTCCCTTGCCGACAATGGGGAACACAATGTAGCAGCCGTTGAAACCGTCCTTGGTAAGGTGGAAGGCAAGGTAGAGCGCGTACCTTGGGCGACGTGTCCAGAGAGGGACAATGTGGGTGATGGGAACTTCGTGCCAGGCGCCATCCTCGTGCACTGGCATGTCAACCATGCCCTTCTTGTAGGCCTTCTTGTAGAGGGGGTGCGAGGTAAGCGTGTCTAGGTAGAACAAGGTGAGGTCGTGCAGATATTCGCGAGCCTGGTAGTGAGTTAGTCTGGGGGATAGCTTTCAAGGTAATCACCATGGATACAGTACCTGTTGCATCTTCTGGGACCGCATGAGTCGGACTCCGGCCCGGCTTGACGCCAGTAGCGTAAACGGAGGTGCAACGGAGCAGATGAAGACTTTGGCCTGGTTGACGAGGAGTGAACGGACCGTGTTACTGGATAGAATACATGCTTTGCAGAGTGTCAGCACTAATCATAGAGTTGGGGTCTTTGCAATGTACTTACCGCCCGCTCCGGCAAGAGCTTTCGTAAAGGTGACCATTGTGATGGCGACCTCATCAGTGAGGCCTTGTTCTCTGACAAAACCTGTGCCCTCGGGACCGCATACACCGAAGCTGTGGGCCTCGTCGACGATGAATTGAGCGTTGCCATGGGGAAAGATCTCCTTGGCGGCTTGAATCAGCTCTTTCAGAGGGCAAATGTCACCATCCATGCTGTAGTAGCTCTCGACACCGACAATGACGCATCGCTTGCCCGCCTTCACGAGTGGGGTAGACTCTTTGACGGCTTCCATGACTTCGATGAAATGCTCAACATCGTTGTGGCGAAAAGGTCTCTGATCCAGCGCCAAGCTGATCTTCATGCCCGTAAGGGCCGTAGCATGCATCAGCTCGTCGTACACAATCACGTCGCCAGATCGTGGGACGGTC
>Ga0265797_10009101_pt1 | contig 13034 bp, 19 predicted proteins | sample P2T30metagenome_FD_192433 | JGI IMG/M metagenome (GOLD analysis project Ga0265797, IMG submission 192433) | Plant litter microbial communities from East Loma Ridge, Irvine, California - P2 T30 | ecosystem: Environmental > Terrestrial > Plant litter > Unclassified | place: USA: California... | reverse complement strand
TGCGTTTGACTTAGTCCAGCTACGACAGAGCATCACCGACCATAGGCCTTCCAATACCCGTCATAGCTGGCAAAGCTACCCGTCATAGCTGGCAAAGCCAAGTCCATCCATTCATTCCTCCTACGACATCCAACAGTCTTTGTGATGTTCCTTGATCCATATTCTCCAGTAATTCCTGCTTCGTATATCGAGTCCTTCGTTGTATGCTTCCATCTATACATCCCGTATTCACCTATATCGTACCCAGATAGACGTTGACTTACACTTGGCGGACATTTTTGATGAATGTAGGTTGATGGATGAAGAAACGGGTCTCTGAGGTGATTGACGGAATGCAAGATTTACTGTCAAATTGCCACAATCACACCGGAGTTTCGCGGTGAATTACCGATTAAACCATTCTTCAACTGACCTCCACTTCTGTTATCACTCACGTGTCAAGTCTCCCTTCCTCGCCACTATATACCACGTCATGTCACATGAGATCCGAGACGCGTCAAGGCTCTCGATCGCAAAAGTCAAAAGATCGGTTGTCAAGCTTAAGTGACCGTGTCTACCATATATACTCTGCTTCGTACAGTATCTGTCAACCAAAACCGGTCTAATCAATAATATCAATGCCAGCATCTTCATCGTCGAAAACAACTCCCGAAATCCCCTCTCTGACCCATACGACAGCTGGAACATCCGCCTCAACCCCCATGCCCACTTCACCAAAGGAGGAGGAATCGATACAGCAAGCAGTCAACGATGGAGAGGATGCAGTGGATGTCAAGGAACTAGTGGAAGAGTTGAATGAGGGGGAGGAGAATGATCCTGAGGTGAGTAGAGCTTCCACTTGATACAAAGGAGGACGCGTTTGGGGAATATTTTGTATATCTCGTCAGTGGGCTGGACGGATTTGGGTATCCTTTCTGGCTGGAACTCGCTCCTGTAACCAAGAGAACATCGTCTGCGTTGCGTACACTGCTGCTGTGCAGTATTGCAACCGAAAGAGGAGAGGAAGGGTTTCTTCTCGTTTCATATCATTCCTTTGTCCATCTCGTCAGCCTCATATACCTTGAGAAAGACTTCCGTTTCTAATTACCATCTCTACACCCACTGAAGATGAACATTCACTCACAAACCCAGGCCCAAGCTCGGATCAGCAAGCTCACTTTCCTCCTGGACAAGTCGACAATCTACGCCAAGATCATTGGAGATCGTATGGCCCGTCAACAGATTGAGAAACGTAAAGCGGAGAAGAGGGCTGAGACGATCAAGGCCAACAAGGAAAAGAAGGGAGATGCAGTCACAGTGAGGGAGAGTACGAGGGATAAGAAACCGAAAGTCAAAGAAGAGGAAGTGGAAGAAGGGGGAAAGAGGAAGAGAAGAGGTGATGCGAACGGAGCGGTCAAGAAGGCCAAGGTAGAGGATCAAGTGAGACACACGACTCATTGACTTGGTAGCAAGAGCTGATGGCAGAAACCCGCCGTCAAGGAAGAAGAGGTAAATGGTGAAGAGAAGCCCGAGATCAAGGACGAGGAAGGGAAAGAAGAGGAAGGCGACGGTACTGAGGAATATACATTTGCCCAACCTTCTTTGATCACCGGTGCCAAGCTCCGAGATTATCAATTGGCAGGAGTACAATGGATGATCAGTCTGTACGAGAATGGTCTCAATGGGATTCTAGCGGACGAGATGGGTTTGGGAAAGGTCAGTCCGCTACTGCATTGTCTCAGGCTGAAGCTGACGAGATAGACATTACAGACGATATCCTTCCTTGCTCATTTGAGGTCGAAGGGGACATGGGGACCTTTCCTGATTGTCTGCCCATTATCAGTTCTCAACAATTGGGTCATGGAATTCGAGAAGTTCGCTCCCACCATCCCTGTAAGCCTCTTTACGTCTCGAGAACCGATTCAAAGCCTGATGATAGGTGATTATGTACCACGGCTCGAAAGATGAACGAGCGGAAATGCGAGCCACCCGTCTCCAACCCCCAACCGCCGCAGGTGTGGGCAAATTAGGAAAAGGCAAAGCGGGACAGAGGGGTAAAGCATTTAAAGCTGGTTCCAATACTAGTTCCACCTTTCCTGTGGTGGTCACGACATACGAGATCTGTATGAACGATAAACAGTTCCTTTCCGGCTTCTTGTGGAAATATATCGTTGTTGATGAAGGACATAGGTTGAAGAATCTGGATTGCAAGTGAGTCATCCTGCCTCTCGTTCAGGACGAGCTGACGATAGGCTTATACGAGAATTGAAGAGTTACACGAGTGCAAACAGGTTGATTTTGACTGGTACACCTCTTCATGTAAGCTATCTACACGAGCTTTTCAGTGAGCTAAATCGCAGAACAACCTCGCGGAGCTATGGTCGCTACTCAATTTCATCCTACCTGACATCTTTGATGACCTCGATTCATTCCAACAATGGTTCAATTTTGACGATATGAATTCTGGTGAAGGGAACGAAGGAATCATGAACAAATCATCAATCGTCACTTCCCTACACGCCATCTTAAAACCATTCCTCCTACGTCGACTCAAGGTTGATGTCGAAAAGGACTTACCTCCCAAGAAAGAATATCTACTCTATGCCCCTCTTACGCAGCAACAGAAAGATATCTATCAAGCTATCGTTTCGCGTAACATTCGAAAATACCTCGTGGACAAGGTATCAGGACGAGAGGAAGAAGGGGAGGAGGGTGTTAAAGAGGTGGCTGAAAGTGAGGGGAGGTCGAAACGGAATTTGGGTCGAATCGATTACAAGATTGAGGAGAATGATAGCAAGTTTATCAATGATTTACAAGATGGAGTGGCAAAGGAGGAACCCAGTGGAGTCAAGGACAAGTCAGCGACAGAGGTAGGGCAAGAGTGGGCCTACAAGCAAGCCAGTAAGTCGGTCCTCGCAATTCTGGACACAGTGCTGATGACTAGCAAAGCACGTCAACAACATGCGACTTCAAAATCTAGTCATGCAGCTCAGAAAGGTCAGCTCCTCAATCTAAGCTATCTGAAACTTGAGCTGATAGAACAGATCTCGTCCCATCCATTCCTGTTTGACTGGCCATCAGACCCCAAGACAAACGAGTTGGTGGTCAATGATGATCTAGTCAACGCTTCAGGAAAGATGTTGCTGTTGAATCGATTACTGGATGCTTTGTTCGATAAGGGACACAAGGTTCTGATCTTCTCTCAATTCACGACCATGTTGGATGTTATTGTGAGCTCACCTCCTTCTCCTTTTTTTTCACCTCCCCATTCCCAATTCTTCCCAGTGCCTCGCTCGTTTCGTCACATCCAGCTGACGAGATAGGAGGACTGGGCTACATTGTACAAAGGATGGAAAGTATGCCGAATCGATGGGTCCACCTCCCAAGCTTCAAGACGGGAACAAATGGTTGAATTCAACGAAGGTGGAGATGGACCAGATACTACCAAATTGTTCCTCCTCTCTACCAGAGCTGGTGGATTGGGTGTCAACCTCGTTGCTGCCGAGTAAGTCATTTATCGCCCCGTTGTACTCTAGCTGATGGGCAGTACCGTAATCTTCTTTGATCAAGATTGGAGTAAGCTGACCCAATCTGTAGTCACAGGTAGAAGCTGACTTTTAGACCCTCAAATGGACCTTCAAGCACAAGATCGGGCTCATCGAATCGGTCAAACCCGCCCTGTACTCATATTCCGACTCGTCTCAGCCCATACTATCGAAACCAAGATCCTACAGAAAGCAGGAAACAAAAGGAAATTAGAAGCCCTTGTAATTTCGCAAGGGAAATTCGGTCGAGTAGTGGACGAAAATGGAAAAGTCATCCTTGGCCGATCCAAGAATCCAGAATCAATGGCTGGAATGGCCAAGGCATTATTGGATCTAGAAGGCGAAGAAATTAATGTCGCCAGTGCTAGAGATCAGATTATTTCAGATGCCGATTTGGAAGTATTGATGGATCGTAGTCCGGAGGCTTATGCCAGAGAGAAAGGGTGGAGTGCTGGATTGGGACAAGGTGGAGAGAGGGCTGAGAAGATCAAAAAGGGAGAAAGGACTGCTTTCGAGGTAAGTCCATATGTCCTCGCTTGGGGTCGTCGGTTGTGATAGTGATACTGAGCTGACATGAAGGTGTTTGTATCATCAAAAGATGAAGCTTCGGATGGTCTCGCTACGTTATTCGGAGGTGATGGGGAACAGAATACGGAATAGAAGCATAGGCACAAAGCTCAAATTAAACCGTTCATCGTTCACCACATTGTCCACACTCTATCATGTTTACAGGCTGTTGTAATATTAGTAGATATAACGATACTATCAAGTTGTAGAATAGAATATCATGCATCATACATCATGCGAATCAGCATCACTCAACAATGCCACTTGCCACATTACATACGCCCACTGTTCCTGTTAAGCCAAGAACCGAGTGGGCTATCCTCCACATGCGCCACTTCTCATTTCCCACCATACATACAGTATACGGATGTCCACCTCCCAACATAGCCTATCCCCTAATCCCGACGCGGATGCGGGTAATGGGAAGGCTACAGTCAAAGACAAGAGCAAGGTGAAGAGTGATGCGAAGGTTAAAGTGAAGAAGGAATCGATTGATGGTGAGAAAGATAAACCGTTCAGATGTGATGTTTGTCCGAAGCGGTATGCTAGGAGGGATTATCTAGATAGGCATTTGCTCAATCGTATGTGACAACATTCCCTTATTCGACAAATCCAGGATGTCGATCTACGTCTGGTCACTCAGGCTGAGAGGCTGGCAGTGAAGAAGGGGTTGATGGGATGGGAAATGAAGCGCATGACTGATAAGTAGATGAAGCCCGTAATTTCACTTGTCAAGCATGTGGAAAAGGGTTCGCTCGAGTTGATGTATTGAAGAAACATGAATCGAACGCATGTAAAATTAAACAAGAAGCTGAGGGCGGTACGGAATCGTTGGCATTCAAGCAGACTGAGAGGGAGATAAGGGATGATAGGGGAATGGTGAATAGGGATTTCCCAATTCCAGGTTCAGCAACGCGTCCGAACCATCCTATACGATCACAACAGCACTCACAGTCACAGACATATGGTCGCGGGTCAGCTGCAGCGGCAGAGATGGAATTAGAGTACAACAGGCCACTCTCATCGAGTAGATGGGAATGGGAAGGACGAAAACGAGTTCGATCCGATTCTACTTCGAGCTCGAGGGGTGGGAGGGACGTTTCGATAGAGAGACGATATCGGCCTATACCACAATATCCTCAGTATCCTGGACAATATACTCCCTCTCACTCTCTTCCTATTCCTCAATCTCAAGGTCAAGGTCAAAGCCATCGCTACACTCCCGCTTCAACACCTACGATCCCCCTCCCGCTGCACACTGATACGACACACCATCCAAACTCAATGCCATCAATGCCATTAACGATGCCAATGCCGTTAATATCACCTACACAACCGACACAGCATCAGAGGGACATGTCCATCTCCCTAGCGCCCGCTTACGCGCCGACACCAATCGCAATTCCAATATCGCCCATACCTCCCCAAAGGTCATTGTACGAACCACCAATAACTGATACGAGTAGTGAATTTGAGATTCCAGGAAAAGTAGGAGAGAATATGGATGATCTACTAAGTTGGTTATTCAACTCGAATACTGGGACTGGGACTGGAGATTGGGCCGGAACACAGGATTTAGGAGGTCAGCAATACTTGCCGACTTTCCTTGAACCTACTCCCGCTCCAGTGGAAGGAGATGAGGTCGTACAGGGTTCATCGGATCAAGATCAGAATCCAAGTTATTATCATTACGATCCACCTATCTCGTCGACAGGAGAAAATCAGGTTCGGCCTTCAAATACGATATCAACTTATCACAGTGGACAGCAGTCGGCTACTACCACCACTGCAGGGCCTACTAGTCAACATAGACGATATCCACAACCGGTTCATCCTTTGTATGTTCCGAATATACCAGGGAAGACTAGTATCCCCACTTTCACAGGGACCAGTGGGAGGGAGAGGGAGAGGTATAAGGAGGTCATTGACGAGGATGTAAAAGCGGATATGATGGATATGTTCGAGGTGAGCCACGCTCGTCTCGTCAGAGTCTCAAAGGCCTCCGTCGACCTATATTCTTCTAGTGCATGTGCTAATGAGTAGCGTGCCGGTAAAGAAGCCCTCTCATCACCAGCATTCAGTATTCACCGAATGAGGCTCTACCTAGAATTATACTTCATGTACGTCCCCTCCCCCTCCCACAAGAGCTTACGGAGATAGGCACTTTGCCCCTCTCTACCCTATAATCCACCAACCTTCCCTCCTATATCGACGACTCCCGCCTGATTTGTTATTGGCCTTGATTTGTATCGGGACTGCGTTTGCGGAGGATAAAGAGGGTTTGAGGATTGCATCGTTCTTGCATAAACGGCTTAGGAATCGGATCTTCGAGGTATGTCTTCTCTCTTCTTCGTCTCTCTTTTGCGTTCTTCTTCTCTATGACCATGGATGACTGGGCGAATTATGCTCATGATAGATGGTCGAAGATGAACCGAAAGCATCGGTACATAATCTTCAAACTCTCCTCTTGATCAACCATTTTTCAAGATCATACTGTTCATTGAAAGAACATGCAATCTCACAGGTATGTCCTTTCTCAACCGAGTGGCAGTTGGCGCTAATGATAGATCTTCCACTCTCCTTCCGTGTACATGATCAGACTAGCTGGGACGCTCTTACCAAGGTACGCAATCACCCGTGCCAACTGTAAGAGAGGCTGGGCTGGGCTCACTCGCAGGTTCAATAGACAGAACCCAACTAGTGATGATCCTCTGACTTGCTGGCTTGATTGGGTTGGGGAGGAGGAGAGAAAGAGATTGGGCTGGTTCGCTTTCATGATGGATTTGGAGAATGCGGCTTTGTATAGGCATTTCTTGATGGTTAGTCTCTCTCTCTTTCTCGTACTCTGGTCATCCATATTCTTCCCCTTGTCCCTCCCAGTCCTTGAATCAAGTGAACAGAGTGGTCATCTCCCCACCGAGTCCCTCTCTACTTCCCGCTACCCCTGAAATCAACTAACATCCCCAGATCCATTGCTATTTCATGGAAATCCCCTTCCCAACCTCCTCCTCATCCTGGACGGCCCCAGACCCCTATACATGGTCAACAGCCCTCCGAACCTCCCTATCAATCCCAACTCCTTCTTTCCGAAGCGCTCTAAGGGAACTGGCAGGTAAAGGTCAAATCCCCATAGGTCTAAATGACCAATCCCTCTGGATCCTCATTCATGGTCTAATAAACGTTTCTTGGACATTACTATGGCGAGATCTGGGTGAATTGAGTATGGTCCATGAGAATAAAATTACAGGGTGGAAAGATAGTTTAAGAAGGGCTTTTGGGGTTTTGGTTAGATATGTCGAAGCGAGATCTTCGACGGGGTGCGAGGAGGCTCTGTTTACGGTCGGAATACCTTTTGCTCAGCTTGGTATGTTTTGTTGTGCCTCTTAGTCAAGGGAGCGGAAGGTACTTGATGCTGATGGCAGGTTCAATTTTGTTATTGAGCGATACGGAGATGATTAGGATCTTTGCAGGTGCAGCCAGTATGTCTTTGGTCTCTTCTCCTCGCCTCTCGTCTCTACCAGCCCTTCTGGCTCATATTCTTCCTCCTTCGCCCCCACCGTCCCCCAATCAGAATGCGGATATGATACGAATGTGGGAAGAGAGGAACCAGTCTCACGTCAGATATCGCCGGTCGAGCAATATCCCCCGGAGAATGGACAGCAGCAAATACCTATGTTCACGCATGGGCTAAATCCCAAGATGGGGCTTATGCCTGTTATACAGCTATGGAATGTACGTAAAACGTCTATATGTCCAATGAGGACATTTGACGATATTGAGCGGAATGGCTAATGACAGTACTGCATCAAGTATACAAGTGGAGTGCTGAAGATCGTTGGACTACTGCTCCTGCTTTCATCCCTTGGTGTACCGTGAGTCCCCATTGAGAGTGACATCTATAAATCCACCATGCTGATAAGTAGTATGTCTCGTCTTGTAAGATTCCCCACCTCAGCCTATCAGCCTGTACTGGTACTAATATCAGTGATCATCTGGGCCTACTCAACTGTCCTAGACGGCCCCGACTCCCTACAGGCACCGTACATAATCCCAACAGCTCACACCCATACCCTAGAACATGGTCAATCTTCCGAGATCGTAATCGAACCATCTTTAGCTCGTCGTGCTGCCCAATCTTATTTGAGTGAAATGTTGGGCAAGTGCGGAGGAGAAGTATTTGCTCTTCCGGATGTACAGGGTAAAAATGCTTGTGCGGGTGTACTTGCTTATACTGCTCATCTGGTGGGGATTGGTGGTAGGGGGGTATTAGAAGAAGCGAGGAGGGTTCTGTTGGGTTTGTTGGGTGAGGGCTAAGGCCGGGGATGTGCATTCGTACAGATACATCCCCAACATATTGCGCAGCGTCGATACGACGATGACGATTGATGATTGAAGAATTAGTTGTATCCAAATAGTAAATAGTGAAAGTTGTAATGATGATTTCATGCTATTTGTATAATCTCTAGCACTCTTCGCTCCCTACGTCCCGCAACTACTTCTTAGCAGTGAGGATAGCACTGATACTTCCCCAAACCAATTTAGGGCTCTGAGCAGCATCTACCGGAGTCCAAATACCAGTCTTTTTGTAGTAATCGACAACGGGGCCAGTTTGAGAGTGGTATGTACCCAATCGCTTTTTGAGAGTTTCGGCGTTATCGTCTGATCGCTGGATTAGGGGTTCACCAGTCTGGTCATCTGTCATTGACTTCTTGGGTGGGTTGACTGGTAAAGTGAGCTCGCGTTCTCTATATGGCGGAACGGTGGGAAACAGGGCAAAGAAGATTGATCGAAGAGAGGCATGAGGGGCGAATCAGAATGGAAAGGGGGACCAGAACCCATACTCACATTCCCTGTGGTAAGACCTTCCAGATGCGGGGTGGACAAGTCGACCAGTGATCCTGGAGATCAAGAGAGCATCGGGGATCTTCAACTCGACAGCGTGATCAAGGGGAGTTTTAGAAGCTTCCAACATGGAGTCCAACTTGGATGCCTGGGGAACAGTTCGTGGGAAACCATCTAGGATGAATCTGGAATCAGTTTCGATCTTCGAGAATAGCGACCAGCTATCGCTGATAGCTGCCGAGAATAACTCACCCATCCTTGCATTCCTTGTTGGAAGCCAATTCATCCCTAATCATACCGACCATAATCTCATCAGAGACAAGATCTCCTCGGTCCATGATCTTCTTGGCCTCTTTACCGAGAGCAGTCTGTCTCTGAACTTGAGATCGGAGCATGTCTCCAGTTGCCAAGTGACAGATACAGTATTTGGACGAAATGTTAGGAGCCTGAGTTCCTTTTCCTGTATTGTCAGTCAGGCTCCCCAGTTGCGCCGTAGCAAGACGAAGTAGAAAGTAGGTAGCTGTACCCAGCATGTAATGGGAATGGTGATCAAAGTAATCATAGGAAGACGGTTAGATAATGAGAAAGAAACGTACCGGCTCCTGGAGGACCGATCAAGACCATCCTTGGCGCACCAGCTACAGCACCAGTCACACCGCCAACGGCAGATTTGGCAGTTTCAAGAGCGTTGGAAACAGCGTTTCCAGTCTTGTTCTCCAGCTGAGAAATCTTGTCCTGTAGCTATCAAGTCAGCGAACCATTCATACGTAAAAGGAAGTAACAGTCAATGGACAATAGAACGGGGGACTAGACTGACCTGGGAAACTAGACCCTTGAGGTGCTCGAGCTCGGTGTTTCCTGACATTTCTATTCCGTTAGTTGATTCGCAGACGCGGGTGTAGATGACTTACTGATATATGTAGTACTGAGTAGTAAACAGAGTGATTCACTCCGGTCGCGACTTTTCAGTGGAGGAACGAGTAACCGGTATAAGAGTGCCACATCTATCGTATAGTCCTCGGTGATAACGGCCGATAGTGACACACCAGAGCTATGACTGGGTGGGGTATGCATGTGTTCAGCAGTCGTAACAGAGCATGCATTAGATACAGTCCAGTGATACAATTACAAATAATACAGTCATGTTTGATACTCTTATCTGTTATCCAACCAAGAAAACCCAAATTAATCATCATTCAAAGAGATCTCATTCCTCACCTCCCCCTCTGCATCCCCCTCATACTCGGCGCCACCTTCTTCATCGATCCTGTCCTCATAATGCTCCTGCTGGTACTTCTCATAATATTTCTGTTGACTCTCCAGCGAATTGACCAAGGTTGAAGATCCCCCACTGGCGGTTATTGCTGCCTCATCCTCCTGTACCTGATATGAGCTATTGTCCTTCATCCAATCGAAATCGAATATACTCACACCACCTTCTGTCAAATGAGCGAGCCAGGGATGTTCAATCAATTCAGTCGCAGACGGTCTCTCGGTCGGATCTAGAGTAACGCATGCTTGAAGGAAATCGATTCCGATCTCCGACATTTCATTCGCATTCGGAAGCGGTGGATGTTGAGTAGCAATACCGATATGGAACATGATTGCCCTATTCCGTTAGCCCCCTCTCTACCATAGTCCGAGACACAACATACCACTCATTATCCAAATTACTCCATGGTTTCCTACCAGTAACAATTTCCAATAGACAACAACCAAGAGACCAGATATCTGAACTTCCAAGTCGACCCGATTTCTCATTCTTGATAACTTCAGGAGCCATATACATCGGAGTACCCGCTAGGGAATTCATGACGCCAGGTCCATCTGCTCCAGGGGCTTTCGTACGTGCGTTGACCCGAGTTCGAGCGATCGTCTTGTTGCCTTTCGCAATGACTTTAGCAGCTCCGAAATCAACAAATTTGATCATCGAGTTGGGGCCTAGAAGAATGTCTGGAAGTTCAGCTTCTTCCTAAGCATTACACAAGAGACCTACTGTCCGGCTTGACATCACGATGCTCGATACCTTTTCCATGTAGGTACGACAGACCGTGCAACATCTGGAGAGCATAAACAGTGACCACATCTTCATCCTCGACTCTTCCATGTTCGAGTAGATTGGCCAAACTACCTCCTTCACAATATTCTTCAAAGATGTATACTCGATCTCGGTGTACCTACAAGTCAGCCGCATACCCACCCCCGACAAGGCAAAAACAACATACCTCAATACCATAGTATTCAACGATATTATCATGCGAAAGCATACTCATGACATCCGACTCGTCCTTGATCTGTTTGTACAGTGCTGGGGAGTTTGCCAGATCCTGTACCCTAATCTCCTTGACGGCCATGATACCTCCTGAATCGAGGTTGAATCCGATATAAACATTTCCATTGGCTCCACCACCAATAAATGCTCCTTGCTGCCATCGTAAAGCGATATTTGATGCGGAAGCGGCCAAGAAGACAAGAGCTCGATCCTCGGATACCTGTTCATCCAGAACCTGACCGATGAGGTGCTGATCATCATTGAACCCAACTCGACTTTCTTCAAGAGCAGCGATGAGTCGAAGTCTCTCTTCTCGGACCAGGCGGATAGATCGTTCGGCCAGGACCTGACCTCTTGATGCGGAAGATGCATCTCGAGGTAAGAAATCATCTGTAAAGTTCTCCTGAAGTCGTTGTCGTCGTCGCATAGCTTCTGCTCGTTCGGCTTCCCGTTTAGCCTCCATACTAGATTTGGCACCCAGAATATCAAAGTGAAGAATAAGGAAGGAGACCAGAGCAGCTACACTTTTTCTCAGGAGCGCGAATTCCCTCGGGTCGAGATGTAGGATATTCTTTCCTCCCGTAACTTCATATGCTGTTCGTAAAGCGTTGACGGTCCACCTAAAAGTCCTTCGATCGGTGGGATCACAACTATCGCAAATGAATGCGACCCAGCTGATGGCTAGGCGCATACATAATCGACTGAATCGAGGCCAAGATGAAGCAGGGACATAGGTTTGAATACGTCGACCATGATCCGAGGCGAATGCGAACCAATTTTGAACCATTTCTTGCGTCCCACTAGATCCTTCCAAGGTATTCCGGACCTGAGCAGCGGACTGAATAATACTCTCGTTCAACCTCTGTGTCGACCTTGCAATCTTTTTGAGCTCCCTCTGAACTCGAGGTAGATGGGCTTGATGTTCCGCAAGACATGTTACTGATAAGACGGGTTCTCCACTTTCGACATCCATTAACGATTCCGCGAAAAGGTGTTTACAAAGATCGAGCCTAGTAGCGGGTCCATCGGCAACCAATCGAATTCGATCATCTCGCATTTCGAAATCGATAAACTCGACATCGAGCAACATGACAGGTCCGGTCCATGCGAAATTCTGTCGAGGCGAAAGCATAAGCAAGTAACCGGCTAGATCATCCGCTTCTACATGTTCCATACTATCCATGACTTCTTCTCCTGGTGATTCCGGTTGATCACCCACTTCGGACGTTGCTGATTTCCGTCGTGGTCTCACATCGGGTAGACTAGGTGCGAAAGCGCGTTGTATGAGCTGCTTGACGGCAGTTGTATCCTCCCAGAGCGAACCATCGGCGAGAATGTAAGTACCGTGATCTTCGAATGTACGGGTATAAACGAGGAAGTGGCCGGTCTCTTGCAATTGACTGATCAGAGTTTCGAGATCATCTTCGCCAAGACGGTATTCGGCAGAATTATCGTGTCGGGTAGTAAGTCGCCTTTTCGTTAGCTTGAATCCACTTGCAGGTGACATACCATGCAAATCGCTGCAACTTCCTGTACCTCATCTTGACAGCCTCCAGAATTTTGCCGTACCATACCAACATTTCCTCTGGGGTCATTTGTCGCCTTGCAGTCTTTTTCGCATCCATATCAGGTTGTAATTCCGATAATTCCCTCTGCGTAACCTCCCTATGATTATGCTTCTTGGCCTGTTCTGCAGTTATGGGTATAGGAACACCTAGTTGGGTCTCGAAGAAATTGGCGACTCGAACCATCAATTTGTTGGTCAATGAACAGAAACTTTCCGCTACGACCAGATCTCCTCCTTCGACAGCTTCGGCAGCTTCGTACAA
>Ga0265797_10009099_pt1 | contig 13036 bp, 14 predicted proteins | sample P2T30metagenome_FD_192433 | JGI IMG/M metagenome (GOLD analysis project Ga0265797, IMG submission 192433) | Plant litter microbial communities from East Loma Ridge, Irvine, California - P2 T30 | ecosystem: Environmental > Terrestrial > Plant litter > Unclassified | place: USA: California... | reverse complement strand
CGCCGCAGCAAGAAGATGGTGTGCGCGCTCTCGTATCCACGGCATCATCGACATTGTTGCCCTACTTGGCCGAGCTCGCCACGCGACGATCCGGCGCCGGACGCTAAGGGCCCGCCTGACCACAAGCTCAAGGCTTGTCCTTCGCGCCAGACCGCCCGGCCGCTGCGGTTGCAGCTCCTCTCGCGCCATCAACCAGACCTGTTCGCCTCTAGCGCTCTCCAGGTTTGAGATGCCAGAGCTCCCATCCTTGTCCCATTGTCCTGTTTTGCCGATCATGGACATGACTTAGCACGATAGCATGCCTCATATGGGCGGCGCTTTCTGCATGACTTACTGCCCAGTGCATGCGGCGCTAACTTTTTGGTCAGATGGTCCATGGCCTCCGCGCTCTTTCTTGGCTCCTGGGCCGCTCTCATGGGCCCGATGATCTACGGTATGTCAGCTTTTCGCAAAGCAGCCTCGCTTCGCTACATCTCTCCGACGTCTTCCTTCGACCCTAGTTGTCGATCTTGTGGCTGTGGCTGCTCATGCACCCCACGCGCCAATCTCTGAACCTATTGTCGCTGACCACTGATCCTTCAGCCAAACACTTGATGTCTCAAGAGAGACTTCCATTCACAGCCACTTACTTCGGAAGTATTGGGCTGACACTCTACTTTGCCGTCGGGGTAAGTTATAACATCATCATCTCACCACATCTCGCTTCCTTACATTGTCCCCCTCACGGCAGTCTCGTCACTGCCGCATTCATCGCATCCTGCGACAATCCAGCCGCATGCTTCGTAATCGTCGTAACGCTCTCTGGTCCCAAGGTCGATTTGAATAATCTCCATATGATTCTAGCCACCCACACCTACTACCCCCACGTCTACCGTATTTAACTCACCTCACCGCCCACGCTGACCCTCTCTTTTCTACTCTTAGCTCCAAAGCGCTCTACTCACGCTCATATCGTCGATCATCCAGCTCGTCGCTCTGGTTTGGTACCTTGTATCCTACTTCCCCATGGGCTCCCAAGGCTTGCGCTTCGCCGCCCAGTTCGGCGGCAGCCGGATAACCGCCATGTTCAACAACTGAACTTGGCTTGTACATGCGCATATAGGCAGGCTTATGTAAGAAAGTCCGGGATCTCCGGAAAAAGGTGTGTATACGAGCCGGAAACGGAAGAACCTCGACGGTGCGCGTGTTCGTTCTATCTCTGACTCTCTATCTACTCTTCTTCGCTCTAGTTGGCTGACGCTGTCGCGGTCATGCTTTGCTCTCTCTGCCTTGCCTTGTCGTTCGATAATACTTGTAACCAACCATGTGGTGGTTGCGTGATCAGTGACGTCCGCATGCAATCACAATTCATTCCCTTCGCACCTTGTGATCTGCATCCTATGGCTCGTGTATATTGCTCGTCGCGGATGTCTGTTTGTCGTTGTGACCCCCGACCCGGCCTCGACTCGACTCAAACGGCGCGACTCTCGCCCGACCCCGGGTTGCAATCGGATAGCTCGGAGTCTCCCCTATCTTGGCTTTTCAAGTCTAGTCTAGTCTATCTAGTCCCTACGAGAATTGATTGTGACTTGCGTTAGTTCGCTTGTTCACCTTATCTTGATTTCGCATGTTCGCCACTTACTCGTGCTATCAATCAGGTTCTGGCATCCACCCACGGGTTGCGATTTGATTGTTTCCCTTGGCTGGCTGGTTGGTTGGTTGGTTGGGAGTCACGCTGGGTTATGCGTGGAAGAGTGAATGACTGACTGAGTAAGGGAGATGGGCTGTTGATGACTTTGTTGTTCACCGTCTTTTGATCGTTGATCGGGTTGCTTGTGATGGGATTGTGGGTTTGCGATGTTGGGTGGTGTGTCGGGGGGTTTGAGGGGAGGGATTTTTGGGATGGAGGAGGTGGTGCGATGTGACGGTTTGGTTTGACGATGTGATGTGACACGACTGTCGAAGGCCAACCTCGGTCGTTGATTGTTTTCTACGCGTGGCGACGACCTTTGAGTGTAATTGTCTGTTGCGTTATGTACTGCAGCATTGTTTACACTCGTACATACGACCATAGGTCAGTGAAAACTGGGCATCCCGTCCGCTCTGCCATACATAAGCACTGAACCGGGCGACTAGTACTAGAGTGGGTGACCATCTGGGAATCCCGCCTGTTGTATGTTTTTGCCTTTTGATCCTTGACTGAGAGGATTGAATGGAAGAGATGCAGGAGCGTAGTTGACGAGAGGTGGTTACAGCTTGACAGCTTTTTGGCTGTAAGCATTTGCCGTGGCTTAGACTAGGGAAGAGTATAGCCGCCATCGATGACCACGTTTGCGCCCGTCATGTAGGATGAGGCGTCTGAGGCTAGGAAGACGTATGCCTGTGGTGTGTTGTTAGTGTTGAAAGGTTGGAGATGTTTGAGGCTACTTACACCTTTCAGCTCTGCTGGGTCGCACAGCCGGCCTCCGGGGATCATTTGAAACCATTTCTCTCGCCATTCTTGCGGGTGTACGCTCAGCACTAGAGATTCATTAGTATCGTGTTGTCCGAAGACAGTATGCTGCCAACTTACTGTCCGTAGCAATGAACCCAGGTGAAATGCAGTTCACCCTCGCAAACTCCGTCCACTCTACAGCAAGACACTTCGCCAGATGCACCACAGCCGCCTTACTAGCATTATAAGCGCTCTGCTTCTGAGGCACGTTGACCAGCAGCGCTGAAACGGAAGCAGTAAAGATCATGCTCCCGGCACCAGGACCCTGCCTCTTGAAGATATTGCCCGCAGCTTGCGCCGTGAACATCGCACCATCTAAATTGACCCGCATCATCTCATGCCAGTCTTCCTCATCATACGACAAGCTATCATGATGCGCCGCGATACCCGCGTTCGCGACGCAGATGTCGAGCTTGCCGAAGTCTTTGGCTACTTGCTCGATGGTAGCGGTGATCGTGGCTTTCGAGCGCACATCGGACTGGTAGGCTACGACTTTCTGGCCTGTGGCGCTTGAGATGGCTTCTGCGGTTTGGGTGGCATCTTTGCTGGAGGTGTAGATCAAGGCGACGGAGGCGCCTGCTTCTGCGAGGGCTCGGACGACTTCGAGGCCGATGCCGCGGGCGCCTCCTGTGACGGCGGCTACTTTGTCTGAGAGCGAGAAGTGGGAGAGGACATGCTTGGACGGGTCACTTGGAGTTGCGAGAGGCATGATGGGCGGTGGCGAGCGATCGGAGGGGAAGGAGAGAGTTGATATTAGACAAAGGAGTGACAGAGACTAAAACAGATGTACTTGACCTATATCTGGAGGTGATCTGGATGTAATCCAGTATCTTGCATCGCTATGTTTGGTGAACAGCTACAGATGCGAGCATGCTGCAGCCAAAAGGTGCTCTGTCGACCGTTGCCGAGGATGTTGCTCGCGTTGAGCAACACCGAAGCTCCCTCACATCTCCACACAAGGTGTGGACCGCCCGTTGCGATCACGATCTCAAAGGTTGGATCTATCTATCTGTGTTGGTATATCCGATCATCAAACACTCGAATTTTCCTGATTGTCGATGTTCGACTCAAAAAGATCAAGCATCATTTGAAGCCACACACGAACGATCGACGATATGGGCTCAGCAAACCAGCCAGACGAGAGGGTATCACATTTCAAAGACTTCCTTTCCATAGGGATGAAGCTGATAGCTCTCTAGAACCCTTCTTTTGTCTTGCGAGCCGTGAGAGATGTCACATTCGAAGACAGACCAGTGCCTAGTCTCCGCGGCCCAAAGGACGTTCGTGTTCATATCGCACAGACAGGTATTTGTGGCAGTGATGTAAGCTGAACCCGTTCAAGGCTTCAATCACAGCTACTGACTCCGCGACAGGTTCACTACTGGCAGAAAGGACGCATTGGAGACTTCATACTCGAAAGCCCGATTGTGCTAGGCCACGAAAGCTCCGGTGAGTTACCAGATCCCGACACTGACCGCAACATCTAACGTTCATCAGGCACAATCGTCGAAGTAGGCGATGAAGTAACGAACGTCAAAGTTGGACAGAGAGTAGCAATTGAGCCCGGCGTCCCTTGTCGCCATTGCAGCTATTGCAGGAACGGCGAATACAACCTCTGCCCGGACACCATCTTCGCAGCAACCCCACCCTGGGATGGGACACTCTCCAAATACTACATAGTCGCCAGCGACTTCGTGTATCCGGTCCCAGACCACATGAACATGGAAGAGGCCGCTCTGGTTGAACCGGTCTCCGTTGCGGTCCAGATCGCGAAAGTGGCAGATCTACGAGCGAACCAGACTGTGCTCGTCTTCGGTTGCGGCCCGATTGGCGTGCTATGTCAGGCGGTAGCAAAAGCTTATGGCGCGAAGAAAGTCATCGGCGTTGATGTTGTGCAGTCACGACTTGACTTCGCGATGTCCTTTGGCGCCGATGCAGTCTTCATGCCGCCAAAACCCGAAGCTGGTGTGGACCCGATAGAGCACTCGGAGAAAGTCGCCACATTGATCAAGAAGCAGTTCGATCTCGGTGAAGGGCCTGAAGTTGTTTTGGAATGCACAGGTGCAGAACCTTGTATCCAAGCAGGAATCTTTGCGGCGAGGAAGGGAGGTACTTACGTGCAAGCTGGAATGGGCAAGGAGAACGTCCTCTTCCCCATTACCACTGCTTGCATTCGGGCTTTGAACATCAAAGGCAGCATAAGGTATACCACCGGTGTCTACCCTGCGGCCGTGGATCTTGTTGCTTCCGGGAAGGCGGATGTCAAAAGGCTGATCACCAATCGCTACAAGTTCGAAGAGGCCGAACAGGCATTCGAGCTGGTCAAAGCAGGCAAAGAGGGTGTCTTCAAGGTGGTGATTGAAGGTGTTCGATAGCTTTGAATCGACCACAGAGCATCATTTTTCGTAAATTGCTCTCGTCTTATGGCCTCTTATCCCCCGAGCCGATGTCCTTACTCGTTGTTAAAAATGATCGGCTATATGCTCCGGTGTAACAAACAATATGACCGCTATTGCAACTGGTTCTGATTGCGTATCCCAGATCTCAACATGGCGTTGGCGGTGGTGATGCTTGCTTACTGCTAGCTAGACCGAACACGTCAATAAGGTGCTCTGCTTCCGCCTCTCCTCGCACTGTGAACAGGTGAGTAGGGTATACATTGAGCGACACAAGGCGTATTGAACTCCGATGCTTGTCGCCACCGGATCGATGTGTACCGTGGTGGCGCATAACGGGCCATAGCTTGCTTCTCGAGTCATAGGAATTGGTGGGTCGTCGGATACGGAGACACTTAACGCCTATATCGGCCGGTTGCGAGATCTACGGAGGTACAGCAGAGGGCGACAGCGCGCCCTGTGGATCCTCAGACCCCACACAGTGATCGCTCTCCGCAACGCAAACCTGGAGAGCACGCGGAGAAGTCTCCACCTGCCATGCGTGTAGGACCAAGGAACGATGCGTGGTCTCAAGAGGTACAGGACGGACGGACGTATGTGCAGACATGTTTACGATCTCGCTTTATAGACCTCTCCTCGCTGACCTTCTGTGATCTCCATTACATCTTGATTTGCAGGTTTGGAAGCAAACATGAAGAATGAAGACATTGTCGGCGCTACCCTCGCAGAGGTTCTGCCAGTGACAGACAAATGGTGGTTCCAGCAATCGCATCTTTTGAGATTGAACCTCATTCTACTCGTTCCTCTACTATCATCATCAGTTGCTGGATATGACGGTAGTCTGATGAATGGTCTGCAGTCGCTACCGCAGGTAAGAAGCGTGTGTGTTTTGACGGGAAACAATACTGACGACCAAGCAGTGGCAGTCATATTTCGACCACCCAATAGGCTCTCTTCTTGGCCTAGTCAATGCAGCCCAATCAATCGGTTCCGTACTGATTCTGCCGACAGTGGGATGGCTGTCTGATAGATTTGGTCGGAAAGTGGTCTTGCTGGCAGGCATCTTTGGCGTCATCATCGCAACGATCATTCAAGCGACTGCGACCACATACGCGCAGTTCGTAGTCTCGAGACTCGTAGTCGGCGCCGCCGGCATGCTCGTCGTCCAGCCCGCCCCAATGCTTATCGCAGAGCTTTCATACCCCGTCCACCGCGGACGCTACACCTCGGCATTCTGGACGATGTATTATCTTGGCGCCATCCTCGCCAGCTGGACAACCTTCGGAACACAGTCCATTGCATCAAATATGAGCTGGAGGATCCCGACGATACTTCAAGCTGGCTTTCCTCTAGTCCAGCTGACCGGATATTACTTCTTACCGGAATCGCCAAGGTGGCTCATTGCCAACGATCGAAAAGATGAGGCTCATGAAATCCTTGCCCGATTCCATGCTGCCGGAGATAGAAGCAGTCCACTGGTAGTCCGGGAGATGAGCGAGATTGTGGATACCATTGAAATGGAGAAAGAGGCACAAGGCACTGGCTGGGGAGCACTGATCGCGACTCCTGGAAACCGGAAGAGGCTCTTCATCGTAATCTGTCTTGGGACATTCGCGCAATGGAACGGCATTGGCGTGGTATCGTACTACCTCACGCTAGTGCTTAACTCTGTCGGTGTCACAGATCCATTCATGCAGACGTTAATCAACGGCTTGCTCCAGTAAGTTGCAAAAGCTCAGGCCGTTCAAAACGTCTTAGCTAACCCTCGCAGGATCTTCAATTTTGGAGCAGCATTGTCCGCTGCTTTCCTCGTGGACAGACTTGGTCGCCGTACTTTGTTCACGTGGAGCGGCATCGGTATGCTCGTCAGCTACATCGTCTGGACTGCATGCTCCGCTGTGAATGCACAGACTGGTAGCACATCTGCGGGTATAGTGGTGATCGTGTGCTTGTTCACGTTCTTCTTCCACTACGACATTGGTGAGTTAGAAAAGTAGATTTTGCGGCAGAGTTTCGCTGACTCTGAACAGCGTACACGCCTCTATTGATGAGCTACTCAACAGAAGTACTCCCCTACAACATTAGGTAAGCCTTTGCTACATGCGAATGTCATTTTCAACAAAGCTGACAGGCAGGCAGATCGAAAGGACTTACCTGTGAGCTTCTCGCAATATATTCTTCCTTGGTAATTGCGGCCTTCTGTAACCCCATCGGCATGGAGAACATTGGCTACAAGTACTACATCGTCTTCTGCTGCTTGCTGGCTGTTTTCCTCGCGGTCACATACTTCGTCTTCCCGGAGACTAAAGGACGTAGTCTCGAGGAAATTGCAGAGATCTTTGATGGTCCTCGTGCGATTGTGGACACGCAAGCAACCGAGAAGCAGATGAACAAGAATCTATACGAGGAGAATATCGAAGAGCGCATTGAACGCGCATGATCTTGTGGTGTACCGCCAGAAATTAGATACACCACCGGTGGAAGGAGGCATTTCTCTGAGAAGGGCGTTGGAATGTACTTTAAGCAGTTTTCGAATAACAATTTCGCGACTTTCTGCCGTACTGGTGTCAGAAGTTGTGCATGCTGTAGTGGCATTGTTTCGTGGAAGATCTCACGATTAGATGCAAGCATCTGGACAAGACCATCGAAGGCTAGACAAATCGGACGTTCTCAAAGTCCTGATCCAAGAAGTTTCGTGAATCGCCAGCAATATCAGCAATGAAGTCGTTCCAGCTATCGTTCTCGATAAGCATATCGACCTCGGTAGTGTTCGCGCCAGGCCACATCATAGAGTAGAGTCCCTCGATTTGTGTGTTTGGTGATTCTTCGACAGGTTCCATGCCAAATGTCGGTGACGAAATGGGAATACCAGAAGCATTCAGCAGGTAGTTGGAACAAAGGCGTAAAACTACCTCGTAGCATTCACGGCTTGAGGGATTAAGCGAGAACATGCTCTGCATAACCTTGAGGGCTATGTCGAGCTGCTCGCGCCAGTCTTGCGCCACGGGGGAAGCAGGGTCGTTCCTCAGGCAGACGCTCGGGATCATGGACGCTTGGAAAAGGAAGTACAGCGCATACCAAGAAGCCATGCAAGTTCGGTGGCCGGTAGACCAGAACATGTTGATTGACATTATGCTAGCCTTTGCTTCCGCAAGGCAGCGATTGATGGCAATGTTAGTCGCAGATTCAACTTGTGGTGTCACTCCTTGACGCATGCGGGCCTGTAGCGCTTTGCGAATCACAAAAGGACGGAACATAATGATCCGCAGATTACGGTAGCGCCATTCCATGACACTCCGTGATAGCATGAATCGCGCTTCAATCTTTTCTGTTTCGAGCGACCAAATCGCATACCATGCGTTGATGCGTTCGTCATCCATCTGGAGCAGTTCTTGCGCCGATGGAAATGGCAGACTGATGACTCGAGCATAAACCTCAGACGTCATGAGATGAAACCTTGCTTGATCTGCAACAGCTGAATGAGTGGTAAGGCTCGGACGGGGTGGCGGCAAATTGACAGAAAGGTGCGTGAGGTCTCGGTCGTCCACATTCAGAGGTAGTGCTACCTCAATTCCATTAGCCGGCCATGCTAAGGGTCGTCCAAAGGTAATGGCAGCTCCGACGTAGAAATTGTATAGCGCCCACCAGACTCGTCGTCGGATCTCCATCTGTAGTGGAGCTATTCGCCAATTCTGGAACTCTTTGTGCATGCCGAGACCCATAGCCATGTGAAGAGCGAGCCCAAGGTAGTTGTACCCACTGTTAGGCTTGCCACGCTTCTGAATGTAGTTTGATATCAATGCCAGAGCCTGCACGAGCGTTATGTTGCCAGTCTCCAAGCTGTCAATCGAGATGTTTGCCTTTGCAGCTTCGAACAGATCCAGATCACGGACAACGGGCTCTGTCGCCGTAGTGAAAAGTCCAATGGCAGCAATTATGTACGCAAGCGCATTCCAGCTTCTTCCATTGGGTCGTGGAATGACCTGGGCATACTGCGCCCGGAATGTTGGTTCGCATACTATAGGATATGATATGTGGTACAGCGAGAAATATGAATTGATCGCCGTGTCCAGATCGATTTCGTCAATGTGGCGTTCTTTGAAGACGGGCGTTGGAATCCACCCTAGATCTGCCGTATCTGAAGTGACCGAGTGCTTGTGAGCATGAGATCGATGCGTCGCTCTCTTCGGTCGATGCTCTGAGTCGGGCATCAATAGCCGCAACATTGCCGCCCCAGATGCTATTCCGAGATAGCCTGCTCGCTTGTCGTCAACTGAAAGCGATGCCATGCTATCAGTGACACCAGGAGAATCAGCATCTTCCACGGCGCTCGCCCCGGCATGTTCAAGATCATCCCCAGCGGACTGCTCATCCCAAGAGAAGTCCTCAAGTCCAGATGGAGGCTTCTCCAACTCGCTTGGTGCCAAATTCTCGGCGCCTTGATATGTTGCTTCTGAGTACTCATTTCCGCCAGTAGCTTGCTGGTTGTCCGCAGAGCCAACGCCACCTGTATATACTGGCTGCGCGGCGAAGAAATCGTTGTGGTTGGTTACAGGGCCCAGATAAGAACTTGGAGATCCTAGAATCGCTGCATCTTCATTCGTTGCCGAGGAGGTCATGGTATTCGCTCCTTGTGCTACCACCGACCCATTTTGCCTTGGAGGCTGGGAGCGCTGAACAATTTGCAGTTGCGATTCCGCAATTGCTGCTCTCTGTTCGGCATCTCTCAGACGAGTCTCGGTTTGCTTGAGGCGTGTTTCCACTTCAGTGAGATATCTCCTGGTCAACGGCGTCTTGCTGTGCCTCTCGTATAGACAGTGGCGCTTATTTCTTGCACAGGGACCGCATTCAGGGAGCTGTCTGTCGCATCGACCTTTGCGTCTTTTACATTCATTGCAAGCCTGGTCACCAGATCCAAGCGGTAACCCGAATGAAGAGCCCGCACGCGTGTGTGGCGTTTGAACGCTGGCCATTTTGAGGGAGCCTGTCCCAGTATAGACTGTCTGTTGATGCTTGCAGCCTTATCGTGGAAAGCCCATCTCGTGCCAGCTTAATGCAGTGGTCGTAAAACACAAGAGTTTGCCATGATATTGATGCGAGATTGGCACTTTGAGATGGCAAGGGCCGTGCAGTGGATGTTCTGACCGAGAATGGCGCAACGTTGAAGTTCTTCAGTCTCTCGACGCGTTGTGGAGTGGAGACAACGAGGCTTCAACTCACAGTTGCAGAGGGTTGTGACGTTAAGGAAGTCTACATACGTCTCCAATTCTCGCCTATTCTTATGAATCGCTCAAATATGAATACCAGAACGCTCGTTTATTCCAATACCTTAGTATAGTAGCACCTTATAAAGTAGTCTAATTCAAGCTAAATTGCGCCTTGGTCGTAGACTTCTAGACTTCCTCGGTTGGTACATATGTTTAGAACCCAAGCTGAGACTGGGGCAACGCCACAACATCGCTTGATGTGCCGATTGGAGTGCGAGATGCAGTGCGCGATGTATGTCTCTCTGCTGCGCACTGAGCGCCTTGCCTGTGCCGCGCTGACTGTTTTGTTTGGCCCTGTCATCTCTAGAGCTCTCTTGGATCTTGAAACACTGGCGCCCCACCAAGGATCCATATCCCAAAAACGAAAGTCTCTTCTTCTTTGACGAGATATCAAATGTCAGCCATCAGCATCCTGAACCAAATCATTGACGATGAAGAGGGAGCCTATCGCATCCGCGTTGGCGAAAGGGTCGGCTATCTAACGATCTCTACGGATGTATTCGACGAAGACACTATATGTGTCGACCACATTTGCTGATACCAAAGCTGCCAGAATTGCCGAAAGACGGCTGGACCAGAATTGAAATCGTGCGGCCATGCGTAGATGCACCTCTCGAGATCATCGCAACCAACCACCCACTCCCCGAAGTCGAGACAGTATGGCATCCCAAGAGAATTGACGTACTTTCGCTCGAACAAACAAAGTGTCACCGCTCGAACGTTCATGAAGTCCTCTACGGCGGTATTCCAGCAATTAGCAAGATGGCCGCTTTCGATTGGCAAATTTCAAGACTTGAGAGAGAAACATGGGCGTACTCTGTTCTCGATCAACATCAGCGTCGGAGCTCGGTGAGCCGAGGATAGTCCCTCGGGTGCTGGGTCACTTGACGGAGGTTGGTAGGGTTATGGGAATTTTGTTGGAACGGTTGGATGGAGAGTTCGCCTCAGCAGACGATCTGCCTGCTTGCTCGAGCACAATTCGCAGACTTCACGAGATCGGTTTGGTCCATGGTAATGTCAACCGTTACAACTTTATCGTCGACAAGCAAAGCAGGCAGGTGATTTCGAGCATGCGGCGGCGCTGGATGAGGCAACGGCGGACATGGAAGTTCAGTCTCTGGTGTCAGAGTTACAAGAAGACGTAGGGCGAGGTGGACCAGCGAGGCCGTTGATGCTTTGAGACTTACATTTCATGCTGCGTGCTGGTGCGGGTGGTAGGAGGGCATGAGCTGAGATACGTGCAGTAGCGCTTACAGAAGTTTGTGATTGCGAGCTCTCATAATCTTGAGCGTGTTTCTGTGGTGAATCGATATTAACGAATGCGGCTTCGGGACCAAGCTGTATCGCTTGAACGTCGCGCCTATCGCCGACTTCGTTTGTTCTTGTAAAACGTCAGCGAGAATTTGAGAGGCGGTAGCCTAAGTAAGACGCAAAAGGAGCGCCGAGGGAAGTGTAGCACAGATTCACAGTCAGCGGCTTGGGTGGATTTGCTCCTCCTCCTTGACGTACGTCACATGACGTCACGCACCATATTATTGTGTTCGCGTTTCGAGCTCCAACAATAAACTGATGTTTACCTTAGCATAACATGCAAGTTTATTGTGCCAGTACAGCTCACAATACACTTTGCGTCCACAGCCCTAGAGCGAAACTACTGACACGCCCGGCATTCGCATTGTCTTATCAGCACCATCTTCCGCTAGCACCACCGCGTCGACAAACGCCAATACATGCTTTAAGCTATAGCTACAGTCAACGATCAACGAGGTTTAGAGAACCGCGCCACGTCGAGAAGCCCGCAAAGATGAGTTGGATGGACTCATGGTCTCGTCCAACTAAGTCACAGGCCACGCCAGCACCTTACTATCTCCTTCCAGGCGGCGAATCAACACCCTATTGCAAGACATGCGGTCGAGTCATTGGTAGGTCATAGAACGTACCGCTCCAGCTCGTGACTAGGGAAAATACTGTAGCTGACATTAGCAAGGTGCACGGAAGACAGACGCAAGCAAGAACGCGACACCTGCAAAATACTGCTCAAGTCGATGCAAAAGTCGCAAGCCTGGAGCGCTTGACCGCCGCATCGAGGAGGCTTTTGTTGCTCTACTCGAGGGGAAGGAGCTTTCTGCACCCGAGAGCGACAAGCTAGGTGAGGTTGTGCACATCGAAGATGCTGAGCGTACTGGGCGGGAACAGGTGAGCTCGAGGGGTTCAAAGAAGGGCAAGAAAAAGCCAAAAGGCGACTCTCGCATACTTGTGCCTTGCACAATAATCGAGAATCTGGTTTTCGGCGATCGCTACGACCCCGAGAAGACAGCAGGACGCAAACGAGATAGAGCTAGGCGAGGGTTGCCCGATGCTGAGGAGTGGACCTCTGTCGATATGATAGATGAGCCAGTTGCTGAAGAGAACAAAGAGGTAGTAGATGGAGACCTGTTAGCCCGTATGTCGATCCGAAGCGGCACCAGGATACGACCAGCTCAAGATGTGTCAGAAGTGAACGGCGGCGTGGGTGGAGAGAAGGGTCGGGCAGAGCGGATCGAGGAGAACGAGGAGATGCTAGAGAAGAGGATGGAGGGGCAGCAGAAGGCGCACGAACGGGAGCTGGTCCGATGCGCTGCTCGGAGAGGCGTTGCATTCGGCTTTGTCGTGAAGGCGATACCTAGCGAACCCGAAGAGAGACGAAAGTGTGAAGCAGTAATGCAAGGGAAGGTCGTCGAACCGAGCTTCGCAAAGGGCGAGTGGAGTGTGAGGTGGCGCGAGGAAGTATAGCTAGGATTCTTATATCCTCGACTTAAGTATACTCGACTAGAATATACTCGACTAGAATGTTCTCGACTAAGATATTCTTAACTAAAAGATCCTTAATATTACTTAAATATTATCGCCTTAAATGTCAC
>Ga0265797_10009098_pt1 | contig 13037 bp, 11 predicted proteins | sample P2T30metagenome_FD_192433 | JGI IMG/M metagenome (GOLD analysis project Ga0265797, IMG submission 192433) | Plant litter microbial communities from East Loma Ridge, Irvine, California - P2 T30 | ecosystem: Environmental > Terrestrial > Plant litter > Unclassified | place: USA: California... | reverse complement strand
GCGACTTGTTGTATCTTACCACCCACCCAACGGATGTCGCCCACTTGGCAGGTAGTATCACAGGATGATCCATAAAAGTTCAGCAATCGGCATATTTCCAGGTTTCAAGAGTCCATTTGGGGATGGCATCCGACTTAACGTTCTCTTCATCATGAAGGCTTTCCATCTTCCACCTTGACACCTTTTTGCCCGTCTCTATTCGCTCTCCAAACACCCTCACCCCCCTCAAACCTCTCGAGCTTCCAGATTTCAGCTTTATCCTTCGTCTCCTCCAATGCTTCCTCACCAGCTCTCCATGCCGCCTGGCGGTGCGGTGACGATACTGCAATGACAATGCTCTCCTCGCCAATTGGACATTCACCCAACTTATGAATGATGGCGATCTTAGTGCATGAATGTTTTGTGAGGATTGATGTAGCGATTTTAAAGAGTGTGTTGATGGCAAGGGGAGCGTAAGAAGTGTAGGCCAAAGATGAAACAGGCTCGTTGTTAAAAGAGTCGCGAGTCGTGCCTATGAACAGGACGGTTGCGCCTGCGGATGGAGAGCGGACAAATCTTGTTGCTGACAAGGAGTCTAGATCGTGCGGAGTGAGTTCGACATGGATGGTGTCTGTGGTCTTGGTCACAGGGTCTGACGGTATGTCCGGATTGTAAGATTGAGATTCTGTGGTTGCCATGTTGGTGAGAGACCGGCGCTATATGCCTAGGTGTTGTAGGATGATTAGCTTGTACCCTTTCAGAATCTATATCAATGCGCTACAATATACCTAGGTAGAGCAGGAAGATACAACCCCCACCATTGCCGGTTGACTTCTGCCGCGCCATAGATACCGAGCTGTGTATAGGATTCACTTACTTTTAGCGAACTTGTTATACTAGCACAATCTCAGGATTTTCGGGATGTCGACTTCGAGTGTACTGGTCCCTGCCAAAAACGTGCTGGTGAAATGTCGAAGATGCCGTCATAGCGATAGCAGCGCGGGACATTATCTTAGCGCCGATCAACGACCTGCATCCTCACACGTGGAGCGTTAACTCCGGCCCCGCTCATACCATAGCTCTAGCTCGCGTCGAATGACTGCTTTCACTGCGAGCCAAGTCCGAGGTTACTAGTCTTTGTGAACACCTTATTGCCTTATTGCCTGAGTCCTCTGACTAGACATTCGCGCAACGTACACGAACGGGCCCCTGCATTCCTTCTATAGCCGCCAACGTCATTCGCTCCCCTGCCTGTCTCGACGCGCCGTGTTAGCCGAATACCTCTCGACCTACATTCCAACACATACACGAAACCGCCTTCTATCCACGAACGAACGAAAGCCCTCGCGAACTTATATATATGGCGAGGGATGGTCCACAATACAGCATAAGACATAACCCAAGATGAGCGGGGACTGGGGGTATGGAGCCGTATTCAAGATATTCGTATGGGGCTACCTCGTGGGAGGGCTGACCCTTCTGCCCGCTGTACTTGTGGCCGTCTGGTATCTGGGAACCAGCCCTGTTGGACAGGAAAGCATCACCGCCAATACACAGGACGGGACAGCTTCAGGACAACGTAGGAAGTCGAATGGATCCACACACGGGAAGGACAGCGATAACGTGCATCTGGGTGTGGGCATAGATGATGAGATACTGGAGAAGCTAAAGGGCAGGACTCACGAGCCGGACGCATGTGCTGGATACTTCGCAGTATGCCGAGAGTACGTGCCAGGGGGTGTCAATGGCAAACCCCCAGATCGAACAACGCCAGCCGGGGCTGTAGTAGCCGTGGAAAGCCCAAGCGTATATCAATCCATATACAGAGGCATATTTGACAGAAACAAGACCACGAGTCCTTCGATAGAAGCAACGAATGCAAAGAACAAAAAGGCCCGCAACGTCTTCTATGTTGTCTTACGGTATGTTTATGCATCCCAAACACGGGAAATCGGACTAATGTAGAGCAGCCTTGGACACCTGATGCTATACGATAACGAGGATCAGCTTGAAGTACGACACGTCATATCGCTTGCGCATTACAAAGTAGATATATATGGAGGTGGAGAGCGCATACCAGAGGGCGAGCTATGGATCAAGCGAAACTGTATGCCTTTACACTAGGATCTATGATTCTGTAATACTGATATATCCAGGCATTCGACTAATCCGGCAGCTGGACAATAACGGCACGGACGCGGCGAAAGGCTTCTATTTGTTCTCTGACAACTGCTCTGAGAAGGAAGACTTTTACCACGCAATGCTAAACGCTCAGGAAAATCAGAAAGACCCCACGGATACAGACCATCCCTTTGTTCCACTCAAATTCGACACACCCGATCTTGTCAAGCTAGTACAGCAGTTACATGCCTCGGAAGAGAACCTCCATACTCGCTGGATCAATGCGCTGATTGGCAGAGTGTTCCTGGCTCTATACAAGACCTCGCAAGTCAAAGACTTTATCGCGAGTAAGATCAACAAGAAGATCGCGCGCGTCCCGAAGCCGGCTATTATTAGCAGTGTACAGCTACGCAAGGTCGACATGGGCACCCTCCCGCCTTTTATCACGAATCCCAAGCTCAAAGAGCTGACTGTCGATGGTGATCTTGTTGTGGAGGCAGATGTTAGCTACAAAGGAAACTTCCGCATTGAAATTTCAGCTACCGTTCGGATCGATCTGGGGACTCGATTCAAAGCTCGCGAGGTGACACTCGTGTTGGCTACTGTGTTAAAGAGGCTTGATGGTCATATTCTCATCAGAGTGAAACCTCCACCTAGTAACAGACTCTGGATGACGTTTGAGACACCGCCTAAGATGGAGTTCTCGCTTGAGCCAATCGTGAGTTCGCGTCAGATTACATATGGCGTTGTTCTCAGGGCTATCGAGGGTCGCATACGAGAAGTGGTGAACGAGACGTTGGTGTTGCCTAATTGGGATGACATGCCGTTTACCGATACTATCGCGCAGATCATAAGAGGCGGTATCTGGGAAGACAGTGCAAAGGATGACGAGGAAGATACAGACAAGATCAAGCAGGATGAAGCCACACTTGAGACCGCGATTTCGGATGCTGAGAAGCTTGATGAAAAGGCCGACTTGGCAAGTGCGCACTTCTCTATTGCATCAAGCGTTGACTCGGAAGAGGTTGGCACTGGTATATCTTCCTCGACGGATCACAAGTCTTCATCTTCGTCAGTGAGACCGCGGGCGATGCGGTCCTCATCGTCTGTCGCTCAGGTGAAAATTGACTCGTCGAATGCTTCTGCTGAGATTGCACATGACCGCACCATGACACCGACAAGTGTAAAATCACTTCCTGTCACATCGCCTACGAAGTCGCCCGTACGACCCAAGAGCGCGCGCAAGACAACGGAGTCATCAGAGAGTTCCTTAGAGGACACTTCTGCTGCATCAATATATGCAGAAAGCACTGCATCTGCACCGGTCCCAACCACAGAGCATTCGCGAACCAGGTCGAAAGAGCTAACCGCACAAGAGATCGCTGCAGCCGCCGCCGCAGCAGCAGGAGCAAACAATATGGCGACGAAGAAACAAACGATCAATCAGTCCCTCAACTCCGCCACAGCAGCGGCCAGGAACTGGCTCGCAGCCAAGCAGAACACCAAGCCCAACGCCAATACCAATAATAGACCACCGACATCTGAAGGCCCAAACCCAGATCATGACTCGTCGTCGTCGTCGTCTTTGGATGCCCGTCCGCAACTTCAGTCAAACCCCTCGATCTCCAAATCCCATACAGAACCCATGGGCAGAGGCCAACCCCTCCCACCCCCGGGCACACCTCTCCCGCACCCTAAAAACGAGAAGAGACAGACCTGGGCCATCCCCGCCGCTGCCTCAAACACATTTGCTAATCTCACAAAACGGAAACCCGTCGCCCCTACTACCAACTCGCCTGTCGTTTCCAGCAAGAGATCAGTGGAGGACTTCATTGATAGCCCCAAAACACCGCTAGGTACAGCTTCCTTGGGTACGGCCTCCCTCCTACCAGCCGCGCATTTCCCAGACCAGGACGCTAGGACTGGCGGTGGTAACAATGCTGGAGAAGAAAACGATGGGGAGGATGTCTTCCGTGAGATGCGCAGAAGGAAGAGCAGTGCTGCTAGTAACGAACTAGCAACGCCGCCTCCACCGTTACCGAAACGCAGACAGAGACAACCAAGCTTGAATCTTAGTGCGCATCAGAGGCGGGCGAGTCAGAATCAGAACCTGCAGCCTTTTGGCATGGGAGAGGAGTTGCTTGTCGTTGAGGCGCCGGTTATCGATGGGAAGGATGATGAGGGGAGTAGGGAGAGAGGAAATATATGATGAAACACTGGTTTGAATCGATAGCACGAACACTCTTCTCTGAACGATTTTGAAAAGATGTAACATGCCTATCGTGGGAGCATGGGACTTGTGATGGCTATGCTGTGACTCGTGGCAATGGCACGCTAGAGCTACGTTCTTGTCTTCCAGCCATGCTCTTCTGTCGTTCCTGTTCATGTGCGAGACTCATGTTTCCTGTCCCCTTGTCCCTTCCAATTCTTGGGTAGGAACATGAAAAATTTGTGAAATGCTAGTGACGGACAGTTTGCAACGATGCGATGAGCGTACGTTTGAGAGGCGTAATATCGTTGACATGTGGGGCTTGGCAGTAATGTTTGGGAAGGCGTGATGAACAAGTGCTAGGTACAGCCTGAGAAAAGCTCGCTCCTTCTTGACAGGGGGAAAACTGTTGTTTGGCCTCTCAAACGATCAGATGCTCCCTGTTTCCTGCACGCTATAATATCAACTTGACGGTACCAGTCTTGGTACTTCCTTCTGCCCATCGCCACTCGTAGTGTTCTACATTCATGTGTTGACGAAGAATAACACGGTGCATACCTTCAGAAGTAAACACAACGAAGCTTTGATTAGTCACATCGACGGAGCTAAAGTCGGTGCAAACCATCTGGTATCTTCTTTCGCCAATCTGGTTGACGATGCGATCTCCAGATCCGCTGAAGAGTCGCTTGCGCCATCCTCTTCTTTCGTGTATAGGCTTTCAGCTCCGGAGTCTATTTCCCTTTGCTTTTCTGTAGCGGCGTACCTCATGTACCGTCGCCTCATCAACCCATCTTCGCATTGGAGAAATCCATCTCAGGATGCTGCTTCTTGAACTGCTCCAAGATATCCGCCTTCTTCTGCTCGTCACTTGTCGGCTTTCCTGCCTCCTTCTGCCTCTGGTCAAACATCATCTTCTCTACCATACCCCGTGTCTCTCCGTCGAGGTCGCCTAGTTTGCTGTTCTCGGGCTGGATCTTGGACGTGTCGATCTTTGGCGCGGTTGTGACTACGTGTGCCCACCACTCGAGCTGGTTCACCTTGTCGAGGTGGATAGAGATTTCCTTCTGCGACCCGACCGAGGCCAGTGTCCAGGTGGAGTCGTCGACGCGGATGGGATGAGGCAGCTCGCCCTGGAGAAGGCGTTAGTCAGCGCAGGCTATCTGCAGACAGGACAGGAAGCGACGAACGTCAATGAAGGGCTCCTGGCCCTTGATGCCGGCCTTGAGCTTGTTGCGGCCGATGTCGACGACCAGGTCCTTTCCCTTGTACTTGGCATCAATGGTGATTGTAATGTCGAGGTCCTTGATGGTCTGGTCCCATTTGTAGGGCAGCGCCGCCTGCTCGGCCAGCTCCTTTGCGCGCGCCTCGGCGTCGGCCTTGTTCTTCTCCTCGGGGGGTGGCGAGGCAGACATGGTGAATGGCTTGGTGGTGTTTTGCAAAGTTTCAGTGTTTGCGAGGGGGAGCGTGGGCGGGACACGATGACGCTCCTCCGCCGATCCATCGTTCGCAGCAGGACCGACGCAAGCGCAAGCTCCACCATGCGCCCTGCTTCACTCACCCTACCCCGGTCCACTCTAATAACGGACATGCTCCTCGGGCCTTGACATCCACGGGTCTAACCTCACTTCTATTGATAACGCGACGTCTCCTATCCTTCCACCCGCGCCGTAATGCTGTCCTAGGAACACCCGAGCTCTCCATTGCGACACATAGCCAGGACACCCGCAACCCACGGTAACACCAACGGCAACACACAGCCAGCGGCCCAACCGGGCAGCGATCTGTCTGAGCGACAGTATCCATAGCAACTCATGGCCAGCTCCTTTGAGAAGAGTGTCAAGGGTGGCACCAAGATCAAGGTAGCTATGCGCCTGCCCACCCTCCTCCCGTTCACGTCATTGGCACTCGTTGCGCCGTCACAGCAAACTGACAAGTCTCGCAGCTCGCAGCACCCAAATCCAAGTATGTCGAACACATCCTCGTCGCGACGCATGCCGGCGAAGCTGGTGTCGCTGAGATCTTCCGCGCCCTTACGAACCGATTGCGCGACTCGACATGGACCATCGTATTCAAGAGCTTGATCATTGTACATCTCATGATAAGAGAGGGAGAGCCCGAGGTTACGCTCAAGTTTCTGGCGCAAAACCCGCACAGAAAGCTGGCCATCAACCATTTTACAGAGGGTATGTCTTGAGATTTCGTCCCAAGCACACGTGTCCAGGCTCATGCACCTCTATCGCGGACACGAATTGGGCAGCAAGCACGCCGCCCAATGTCCTGTGAGTTTGGGCGGATGTGGTTTGGCTTGCGACTAAAAGCGTATACAAAGTGCTAACATTGCGTGCGATAGTACAGACCCAGGGACATAACATCCGGACCTACTCCGAATACCTGCTACGTCGAGCGATCGAATATGGCGCCACCAAAGTCGACTACGTGCGCGGCGGCGAGGGGCGGCTTAAGCGGCTCACTGTAGAAAAAGGCCTTCTTCGTGAGGCAGAGAGTGTGCAGGATCAGATCAGATCATTGCTCAAGTGTCAGGTATGTGCAGCCATGTCCAACCACATCCCTTGCTGGTTTGACTTTGTATAGCCATTCGACGACGAACCAGAAAACGAGATTACCATGACAGCGTTCCGACTGCTCACGATGGATTTATTGGTGCTCTTCCACGTTATGAACGAGGGCACTATCAACATTCTCGGTGGGTTCAGCATACGTACTTGGGTTGCAGTGTACTAATTAGACAGAACACTATTTTGAACTATCCAAACCGGATGCAACGCGTGCCCTGGCAGTATATCGCACATTCGTCAAGCAGACTGAAGCTGTTGTTCAATACCTCAGCCTTGCAAGAGCGCACGAACACTCGACAAGACTGGAGATCCCCAAGATCAAGCATGCTCCTACCAGTCTAGCAGCATCCTTAGAAGAATATCTAAACGATAAGGACTTCGAGATCAACCGACGGCAGTACATCGCCGAGAAGGAAGCCAAGAAGAATGGTGGTAAGCCTACCAATGGCGCCAGCAAACCCATCGATTCGAAGCCCGTAGCTGCATCCTCGAATACTACTAGCAGTCAACCACCAGCGGCGCCGGCGAAACCTTCATCTAGCGCACCTCTAATTGATCTCTTTGCATCACTCGAGGACAACCAACAGACCATGGCCACGCAACCGATGATGCAGCAGTACCCCCAACAAACAGGCTTCCAAGTTCCACAGCAGACTGCGAATATGGGCTTTCCCCAACAGCAGCAGCCCTTTCCGATGCAGAACGGGCAGAGTACCAACCCATTTCAGATGCAACAGCAACCACAGGCGCCGCAGATGCAGGCACCTCAGATCCAACAACAATTTACAGGCGCGGGCTTCGGAGGCTATTCCCCGCAGCCTTTTGGCGTGCAGAACACCATGCCATCAATACCACAAGGTGGTATGCCTGATTACTCACAACAGCAGCAGATGCAGATTCCCACAATTGCCGAACCTCTGCAGCCACAACAAACATCAACAAATCCATTTCGACAGTCGATGTTACCTAGTGCCGAGCCCAAGATGCTTACCAGCCCTACCAGCACAGGTTCGCTCAACCGTTCATCCACGAATCCGTTTGCAAAACACAACACTGGGTTTTCACCACAATCGCAATCCCCCGTTAACTCTCCGCCTTACTCAATGTCACCCATCCAAGAATCACCATTTACTTCGATGCAGCAACAGCAACCCATGCAGCCGTTACAACCAACGCCTACAGGCACGAACCCATTTGCACGGCAGCCTTCTCCACAAAGTGCCGCACCTTCACAGGGTGGTTTGACAGTGCATGCGACGGGCAGTACCAATCCCTTCCGACAGAGCGCTTTCGTCAACCAGCAAACAGGTCAAGGCTGGCAAAATGCAGGTTCACAAGGTACAATGGGCGGGATGAGCTTGGACGCAGTACCTACAACAAGTGTCTTCCCACGACCTGGTCAGCAACAACAGCAGAACTTCCTTGGCTAGAATCGAACGGGTTGATGGGTCAGTGATGAGCTTTGGGATCTAAGAGGTCTAAAAGCTAGTTCGCGTGACACGCTTGAAGCTATTATTTTCATTGGAATGGCGTTTTAACTGCCTGCCGCTGTAATTATTACGTACTTGGTTGGACATAATCATGCCGCACTCCCAAAGCTGGGTGTGCGTACATCGGTCGCTATGAAGGAGCGTTGGAAGCCCGCTCAACCTCAGATGCTCGGAGGACAGACTGGGCTGTTTTGTGATAGATCATGTATCTGCGATCTGATAGTTTCGTTGGGCAGCTGGGAGGATTCAAGGAAGGAGGAGCCCCTTGCAAATGCAATACATAATTACTGTCGCACTAACGTGTTATGCTGCTTGTCCTATTTGAATCAACAGTTGACTGTATCTCGAGTGTACGTCTAACTCAAGAGTTGCGTTAGTGGAGGTTACACAACCGCCGCTGCCGTCTTCATGAACGCAGGGGTAATAGAAGCCACGTGCCGACGCGTAACCGTAGATTTAGCGCGACTGCCGTCGGCTTCACTCCGTCAGACTTCAAATCCGCCACAACAACCCCACTCGCTTCAAGTTGCATTATACAAACTGCAGCATGACCACGATCTCTGTCGTCTCTATTACCGACTCTCATGACAGTATTGATAAAGCACGGAGTTGCCCGCTCGCGCTTGCAAATTCGCATCTGCGTCTTCAACGATGAGACCCAACGGGTCTCTTGACGCTCCCATCGTCTTGGATGACGATGAACCGTCTAGCTATGTACCTCGTACTACAGTACGGCGGCGGAATCGTCAGACACTTGAACAAGATGGCATTGAAGAGGTATCCCATGCACGGGAAGCTGCAGCTGAATGGAAGCTAGCTGCCGCGAAGAGACAAGCAAAACAAAGGAATGTGAGGAATCTGGGCAACGACATGTCTGAGAGAGATGGCAATACAAGAGATAGCAATCTTGCAAAACAAGCGAGGGAAAAGACGTCGCCTGCAGAGCCTGCCGGCGTTGCTGACCTTGTAATCAACGAAGAAGCGGCAGCATTAGGAGGGATAACGCAACACGAAGCAAGTACTAGAGATGATCAACTTCCGGCTGATACAACACAAAAGCCGATATCGCAATCTAATACGCATCACGAAGCTGTGCTCCCCCAGCGAGCCAAGCCCCCTGGGCCTGTTCAACAAACCGGTCTGGACCAACCTTTTCTTATGGAATCCTCATATTTAGCTACCCCAGTGTATCGCTCACCATATGGGCCCCAACCGCCAGTCACAAAGCTACCGGAACCAAGCGTGGTACTCTCTGGGGCTGCACAACCTCTTTCCTGGCCGTTGAACATACTGAAAGCGAGGTCAGATCCAAGCGCTACGGCACGTGCAATCGCGGAAACCAACAGACGTGTCATTGAGCCTGCGTACAGCACGAATTCAGCCCTCGCTGCTTCGAGTGACGCGATTGCGCCCGTTTTGAGCCATGTTGAACCTCTACCCATGGAGCCAATCAGGGATGTTGCCGATAATCACCGTGAACGGACCCTCCTCCCTAATCGCGTAAACACGGCTTCTGGGCGCGACCACGCAGGACTGGATGGCGACGACAACAATATGGCAATTCCAGTGACTGCGCAAGCACCCAGCCCGAGCGTGTCAGCAATTCAGAAACTGCCACGGCGGAACAAGAAAGCCATCAAATCAGTGAAACGGAGGAATGATGGATTCTCCAAACCAAGTCTCCCTGTCAGGTTACCGCATCACCTTCCGGGTAATGAGAAAGAGACGCCAGAGGTTCTCTCAGATCGTCCTGATGCAGGCTTGAGCGGTACGAAACTCGCGTCGCCTCTTATAACGCGTCGAAGCCAGAGCAAGGATCCACCAGGTGACATTAACATTCTCTTCGACACCGATCCTGTTTATGTTGAGCAAGAATCTATTCAAACTGAGAGACCCGAAGAACGCAACTTAATTCTAAACCCACTGACATTACTATCTCATCAGGAAACACGAGAAGCTGTACCAGAGCGTGCCCTTAGCACTGCCCTTCCGCTGTCTCGTACCGCTACCCCCACTGTACAGCGTTCAGTTCAGGGATCTGTAGAGCCAGGCGAAGCGTCTGGAGCATTGCCGCCGGGTTCAGATACTATGCCAGCAAACACATCCAACCCAGCATCGTTCGAAGTGATTCAGAGTGGTGAAGCACAGCCCAAAAACACGGGGGTGCTTGGCGGACGTAGTGACGGTCAAGCAAGCACGGCTCTTCCGTTGCAGACAAACGTGCTTATCACTACTCGCTCGGCTGTAGAAGAGTGTTTGAAGCGTCATCTCGCGGAACGACATGAAGAACACGCATACCTGGTCTCGGTTAAGATGTTGCGTCAAAGGACTTTCCAAGAGCAGGAGCTTCGCGCTCGAAGCCGCAAGCAGAAGCGTCCACCAAAATCAACCTTACCACAGAGATACATACAGACCACCTCTCCTTTCCAGAACATGTCTCCGATACAGGTACCGTTCGACCGGAGCGCCAACACGAAACGTATGTTAGATATGAGTCAAGAAGTTTACGTCAAAGCCAAACCCAAAGACACAGTAACTAAATCCGGTTTGGCTGCGCCTCCAACAAAATACAAAAGCGACGCACCTATGATCCCTCCCTTTAAGGAGTACGTTAGTTTGAGGAACAACATTCTCGCGGACAATGAGTCAAAGCTGCTCGCAACACCCTACTTTCAGGACGAGGACTATACTGGTCGCGAGATCTTGTTAGATACGCTTCCATATATCTACGAGATGACACATGACGAAAACGGCCCGTTGGACTTTCGCAAGGAACAGTGTCGGTTCTATAAAGACGCTATAGAAGTTTTCCTGTCCGAGATAGGCATCGCGTGGAATGACATTTTGTATTGGTTGCTAGCACCAGAACGAAATATCACCCGGATCAACGATTTAGCACCTGGCAGTAAACACTTTGAAGCACATGTGCTTGAGCGATCGCGGTACGACATTGAAGAGTTCGAGCGAGATGGAGTACCAAAGAGAAACGTACTGTTCAAACGGAATGACAGGAAATGGCGGGAGTTTTTGCCCCAGCTCAAAGAGCCTTCTACCAGTGCTCTGAGACTTGCGGCAACGGCTTGTGCAGCGGTTCTTCAAGAATGCGAGTTTAGCATCTGGTACCTTGCTCGACAATCGGAAGCCGTTCAGAATCACGTAGCGAAGAAGACTGCATGTGGACAAGCTGCCAGGCAATCCACTTATAAGGAGATGTTGTGTAGAGTTTGCCATCAGTGAGTTTGATTGTGTGATCTTTGGAGACGCAATTCTAACATTCTTGACAGACATAACTGCTTACTCCATGGCGAAATCAGACAAGCACCCGAAGACTCCTGGAAAACGGATTCTGAGGATGAGGATCGCGCCACACAAGCGACTGACGACACTAGTCGACGAGGCTCTGAGACCAAAAGAACTCCCCGCCGCATTTCGGCTTACGGCGGAGATGATACTGAAGACGAGCACGAAGAAGGCCCCTTGCCTGCACACTTTGACAACGATTCTGATATCGAGAGGGTCATCAACTACAAGTTGCCTGCAAACCCAGACGCCTTTAATACTTGTCCGAATTCCGAAATGATTGCATCTAAGGGCGCAAAACCGCCTCCCGGTAAATTCAATGCAAACTGGTGGCTACAGCAAGATATGACACAGCATTGGGAAAAGCGAAAGCCGTTCTTCCCATGTAAACACGAAGGCACTTGTGAGGATGCGAAATGCCGGTGCTTCCGGGAGGGCATCAATTGTGAGAAGACGTGCAAATGTTCGCGGACATGCAATCGACGCTTCCCTGGTTGCAGTTGCACGATAGGACCTGGAAAACGCCCATGTTTTACCATCTCGTGCCTCTGCGCCAAATTTAACCGAGAGTGCGATGCAGACCTTTGCGGCGCTTGCGGAGCGTCTGAAGTCCTCGATCCAGTGAACCGATACAACGACGACGTGATTGAACGCAACTGTTGCAATGTTGCGATCCAAAGAGGTGTTCCTCGGAAGACGTTGCTGGGCCACTCCGAAGTGCACGGTTTTGGACTCTACATGGGCGAAGACATCAAAAGCGGCGATTACATTGGCGAATATACCGGTGAAGCTATCTCGGTCAAGGAAGGCGATCGGCGAGTCACCATATACGACTACCAGAAAACGATGTACCTGTTTCGATTGAACTCAAGTGAGTCTTCAAATCACACTAATCTGTACCAGATTGCTGACTCAATGACTTAGAACAAGAAGTTGATGCCACGTATATGGGAAACAAGCTACGCTTTATCAACAATGCAGACGATAAGTACACGAATTGTAGCCCTAAGAACCTGCTCTGCAACACAGTTTTCCGCATTGCTCTGTTTGCGACCAGAGATATAAAGGCAGGCACCGAGCTCTACTTCAACTATAATTATCCCAAGGAGAAGACTGCGCAGTTCAAACAGCCGAATGCTAAGGCCGTCGCAGTCAAGCAAACCAAACAAAGAACGAAGAAGAGGCAGTCACTTACCAGCAGTCAGCCCATCGAGGATCGCTCACGTGTCCTAGCCGCCACAGCAAAGGCCAGAGAAGCTAAAGCTGCTAAGCGCGCAGCGGCCCAAGCCATGCTAGAATCCAGTGATGCGCAGACTGCTACGAAAAGGCATTCTGGAACACTCAAAGCACGGAAGGCAGCGA
>Ga0265797_10009097_pt1 | contig 13037 bp, 20 predicted proteins | sample P2T30metagenome_FD_192433 | JGI IMG/M metagenome (GOLD analysis project Ga0265797, IMG submission 192433) | Plant litter microbial communities from East Loma Ridge, Irvine, California - P2 T30 | ecosystem: Environmental > Terrestrial > Plant litter > Unclassified | place: USA: California... | reverse complement strand
TCTCTCGGTTATTGGGTTGGTCATTTTGAGCTTTGGGAATGTTTAGAGTTACCCTTCTCCCTCCTTTTTATCTTTCGCGAGCGAAAAGCCGCGAAGGGTTCTTTTTCTTTTGTGTGTATTAGTCGTGTTGATTAGCGGTTTTTGGATAGCATTTAGCCGGCAAGATACCCACCCTTTACGCCCTCGTTTAATCAGTTATTTTTATTGTGTTAATGCTATTGTACTCTTTTTGTTCAACTTCAAAAGTGTTTGAGATTGTTTTGCTATTGGTGATGTAATGTGATGTAGTTTAGCGGGAGTTGGGGAAAGGTCAAAAAGTTGTTTGTCGTAGAGTACAGTAATGATATTGCTATCCACGTCATCCTATTGCTACAGATCATTTGACAGTGTTTACACCAATCCAATTCGAAATGCTGTATTGTTGATTGATAACAGGCCCACTGCAGCGCAGTGATTTGAAACACTTCTATCAAATACTTGCCTAACATGTTTGATAATTTAGACATCGTGTTTGAATATCAGCCCAACTATGTGTGCGAAGCCAAGACATCCATAAGGCTACCTAGGCATCTACGCCTCACACCAAGAAGTGACTGAGAAGTTCTGCAGCCTACACTAGGGTCAAACGTGCAGGTTAGGAAACATAGCGAGTATCCATCTGCTTCCTCGATTGGAGTGCCTACGCCATCGCCCCTCAACTCCCCATCTTAAGCGTAACCACCTCCCCGAGCAAGTAAGTCAAAGGAGATCCTGAGATCCACCTCGTCATCGTGAGGCGTATGCAGAGTACGTGGCACCAGCGCAATGGCTGTCACCTTCGCTTGTCCTCTCGCTTGATATGTACAAAAAAATGAGGCAGTGAGCAGAGAGGGGTAACGGACCTACTCTCCCAGCCCCCCTTCAACCCTGTACCCTGATCGTCTACTGAGCGGTGAAGCCCGTTGGAAGAGCAAAAGATTGGCAAAAAGAATAGTTCGAAAGATCTTGAGCAGGCTCAAGCACGGTGATTGTCCCCTTCGTGGATCGAACACGATACCTCCAGATTTAGTGACTGATGACTTCAGTCTGGCGCTCTCCCAATTGAGCTAAGGAGACGGTTTCTTGATGGAAGTTTGCCAGACTGCAACAAATATATCGGGGGTAGATGTGCTTCTCCAGGAGCCCCAATAGTCCAAGATCGCGAAATGGAACTTTGTAACATGTCTCTGCCGTGTGTGGAGTTGAGGTCGTTGACTAAGAAAGATGACGGTTAGTGTACCGAGGCTCACCCATCGCAAGTCCACCAGCTCCACAGCATCATCCCCAACGTCTTTCCGCGCAAAAGCTCCCACACCACCACAACGCCGTCGCGCTCACTCCCACACCGCGTCAACTCTTCCTAAATGCAGCCCTCACCTCTCGCAAACCCATTGGCAACCGTCGCCCAACTCGAAACCTCCGGCTCGCAACTCGATGGCATCCAACCCACGCTCGAAGACTCCGTCCGCTTCGCCGGCGCGCGCCTCACACAAGCCGCCGGTATCCTGCTCCGCCTCCCACAAGAAGTAATCGCGCAAGCCATCGTAGTCTTCATGCGCTTCTGGCTCGGCCCCGAAGGCGGCAGTCTCGCGGAATTCGGCGCAGAACAAGTCTCAGCCGCGTCGCTGTACCTTACCACGAAGCTCTCCGCATATCCAAAGTCAGCGCGTAGTCTCGTAAACGTGTACGCGTATCTCGATTCGCTGCCGGTGACATACTTCGATCTTGAACAGCTTCAGAAAACGGGCGAAGATGCAAAGGGATACTACGTCAGCGAGGGGACATACGAGCGCCGTCGCGCAACGCTGTTTACAACCGAACAACGCATCCTACGTACCCTCGGCTTCAACACGCACGTCCAACTCCCCTACACACTATGCATAACATACATGCAAGCCCTCGACATCTTCAGCCACCCGCGCGCCTCTGAACTCGCGAAACGCGCAATCGCGCATCTCAATACCGCGCTCTTGAGTCCGCAGTGCCTTTACCTGACGCACCAGCCGCATGAGTTGGCGACGGCGGGGATTTATCTTGCGGCGAGGGAGACGGGGATTAAGATGCCCGAGTGTGAGTGGTGGGAGGTGTTTGATACGGATAGAGAGGTACTGGGTTTCCTTTGTGTGGGGCTGTTGAGCTTGGAGGGGTGGGTGAGGAGTGAGAAGGAGAGGTGGGAGGGAGGGAAGGTGCCGATGAGTGTGGAGGGGGTAGAAGCGGAGGTCAAGAGGATGCGAGAGGAGAAAGAGGCTTGAAAGGCGCGATACCGTTTGCTCTCACCTTGGACCTGACGGAATATCCATCACGGACACTGAGGACCTCGCATAACTCCTCTGTACGACTCTCGAAGATGCGCGACGAATCTCGAAAGTCACACACTGTTCGCGATGTTGCGCAAACTTCTGGAAAACACCATATCTTCACGATGTCTCTCGTACGCAAACAACGTGTCGATTTGAAGAGCTGGGCGACCGTAATGAGCAATCCGATTTATTCCCGCTACTACCGTCGACTAATACCCACATCATATCGACATGGCATCAAGAGAAATACCACTTCAGAAGAGCGTGATGCCTTTCGAAGATTTTCTAAGGTGGAATAGTGACCGCAATATTGAAATGCGGTACGATCGGTTCGTGAACGACAATAGGTATGAGCAGCGCATCACCTGTCTACCGTCAAGCGCGGGCGTCCAACAGAAATGGTCTTCACATACGGAAGCTGAAAAGCACCGAAGTGCTCCTGCACGGCTAGAGGGAACATACGAGGGTTTTAGCATCGAAAGAACTACAGACACCGTTATGGATGCACCACTCGACAACGCTAAGGACCATGACTCTGTACTCGGCCCTCGTAGTAACCCCGTGAGGTTGAGTCGCAAAGCTGCTGTGAAGCGCAACAGTACGAAAGAGAAAAGGTCTACGACTGAGAGACACAACAGTGCGACGCAGAGCACCCACGTCCGCGCGAAGACTTCTTCTATGGTGCCAGCTATCCGGATCATTGGAAGCACGCCACCCATCTTACCCCGCTTTAGCTTCGATGAAACACCCAGTGAGCTCTCGTTTAGCCTCAGCAAGCTCTCCAACTCGCCTGATTTTGAAGACATCCCGCTTAGCCCCGTGGCTGGTTCAGAGCCGGTCAACTCGTCTCAACCGCAACTACCTGCCCAAGACCAGCGAAGCCATCGAGCAGCCGAAGAGGAGCGAGAAGAAAAGATGGGAAACCAAGAAGTGGAGCGACAGCAACGCCATGTTCCGACGACTTTTGATCAGATATTGGGAGAGAAGAAGGTTCCTACCGCGTTGTTGTAGATGTTGCAGGAGGATGAAGGAGGTGAATGAAGGAGATGAGTACGAAGGTCAGTCATGTAGCAGATACAATCACCATCTCGCCCACAACCGAACACATCACTTCAAGATTAGCAGCACGCTGTTCACCAACACGTGCTCGATCTCAAACGCGATTCCACAACGCAATCGTTTGCTACACTGTACATCTTCCCCCCACGTTTCTTCGTTACTGTCGCGACAGCTAGATAAGACTGTTATGTTCTCGAAGTGAGCCATTGTAGCCTTGACACAATGTATTGTCCCTCTGGTCCAAACTTTCACACTACACTGTAGTACTCTCAGGCGTAACACATACTACCGTTTAGGCCTTAGTATTAATACATCACTATCGACTGATAATCTCCTCTTTCAGACAGAGCGGAAATAGCTCACCACCCATAGACACAGCCATGCCACGCGCCCTAGTCGCCCTACCAACAGGAACCCACGCATCATGGCTCGACATGCTCCCTTCCTCCCTTCTACCTAAGCCTAAGCGCCAACCCCGTGCAACACCCCAAATGCTCCTCCGCATCTCTGCTCTCCACCACTCCCTCTCTATCATAAAACACTCCCTCATAACCCGCACGCACATGCACCACCTATACCGCACCCTCGGCGCCTACTGCATCACCTGCAGCCCCCTTTCCACCTGCGGATCTTGCGGTGCCACATGTCCCCTTCTACGTCCCTATGCTTCCAGTTGTGCATTCTTCGGGGCGGTGGAAGCGGATAAAGGGTGGGTGAGGCGGTTGGTAGCTGATAAGGCGAAGTACAGGGAGATTGTTGGGGATATGCAGACTAGGGGTACGAGTGTGTATGCGGCTACGGTTTCGAGGTGGGAGAGGGTGGTACAGGGGTTGAGGGAGGGGTGTGAGGTGCCGAGTGAGAGGTGGGAGAAGGAGGGGTGGCCGAGTGGGAGGGGGAATGAGGGGGAGGGGATGGTGGTGTTTAGAGAGGGGTGGAGATTTGAGAGGGCTTGGGGTAGGGGGGTGGTGGTGGGTGGGGATGGGGGTGTGGCGCCTGAGGTGAGGTGTTTGGTTTTGAGGGGGGTTAAGAGGAAGTTTGAGGACTGTGATGATGAGAATGGAAAAGATGGGGAGGGTAGGAAACGTGTCAAATGTGCGTAGCAGGGTACTAGTAAGTTTACTTGGTACAACTTCATCGACTCAACGATACATACATCTGGCTCCCGCAGTCCAACTTGTTCCTCAGAAGTGCGCGATGGACTTAGTGTTCTTTCGATGCTCCCGAAGCAGAACCACAAGCTCGTTGTCATCAGGGAGGCGCCTCATCAATGCTCTTGCTGGCGTCCCGAACGAGTCGCCTTTGTCGGGGTTGGCACCATGCTCCAGTAGCCATTTAGCCGTCTCGTATCGCTTCCGGCGGAGAGCACAGTGTAGTGGTGTGCCTTCGCGTCCGCAACATTCGTCTGGAATAGGTGGTCCACTGTCCATACTGTGGATGTCGAGGCTTAGCTCTCCGACAAGGTACTCAAGCATTGGAATTCTGTTGTCGCTTGTACTACCCGCTGCACGGTGGAGCGGTGTAGAGTTGGATAGCACAGCACCATGAGCGAGCAAAAGAGCGAATATCTCTGGGCTACAGTTTGCGGCTGCGCTATTGAGTGTGTGGCCACAGTTGGATATGGGACGCATATTCATCTGTGGCGCTGTTATCTTCTTCGGTGGCCCGAGGTTGGGGTTCGCTCCTAGTTTGAGGAGCAGTCGAATGCTCGGTTCGTCGTTTTCTTGAACAACGAATCTAATCCCAATAAGCTAGTTAATGCAGTTGCAGTTACCGTGCAGACTTACAGGAGGAGAGTATTACCGCGGGCTACGCTGGTATTGACGTCGTAACCAGACTCTATCAACCACTTCACCGTTTCGTGGGATCTGGATGCAAGATGCACTGTGCGCGTATCCCATTTGGCACCTACTCCAAGTAGCTGGCTGGCTAAGGCGAGATGTCCGCGTTCAACAGCTCGGTTGAGACTATATGTCAACATCCCAAGCTCGCGATCCGGTACCAGTTTTAAGGCAATAGCTGCGTCATTATCCTCGCACGACTGCAGAAATACTGGGTAGTATGGGTCTTTTTCGAGTTCTTGGTAACAGCACATGCGGCATGCGGCGGCATGGTGAAATCAGGTGGTGGTGCACAGTGTGCACATGTGAGGAACGTAGCGGGGTGGTGAGATCAAGCGACGGTTTCGATTACTCGTTCAGTCGCGATCGCGATATGAATACATCTGACTGGCCCCCCGTAGGATTGCCGTCATCATGCGGCGTATGCGGCGTATGCGGCGTACTGTTTCAGATACTACCCAGAGACGATGGGTGGCCGTCTGGGGTCGCCATGGGGTTAGCGCCGGACTCGTGGTCGTCCGTGCGGCCATGTAAGTGGCAGTCGCACTTACCCTCATCACCTTCCAATCGCTTCCTTCCGTTCGACATCGATATCTCCTTCCCCTAAAACTCTACCACTTTATCTAGTGATTTTGCATTCGAAGTACACCTGCCATTCCGCCGGGGTACAGCAACGTCAGACAAGTCACAAACATGGTGAATTGCATCGTCAAATCAGCCCCCATGGCCATCAGCGTCTGGTGTAGACAGAGTATAACGCTACGCCACGGGCCAAAACCTCTTCGGGGACCAAACATCCGTCTCTTTTTTTTGCTTGGATTCGCTACCCAATCTGACAACATCGCACCTTCGCAATACCGCTGCTTCGCGGTGCAGAATACGTGTCCTGAGTCCCGATTTTAGAACATCAACGACAATCCTTTGCAAGCGCTTCGGCCATGTAGGAAATTACTACACGGAGCGTATGCAAAGAAGCATGCCGCATGGCAGTGCAAGAATATCTAAATTGGACTGTAGGTGGATGGAAGCGCAAGCACGCTGACCATCCAGATGACACATAAAGCTGAACGAAGATCATGATTCTAGGAGATTTCAAAGTACTCCCCCCATCGTTCCATTCTTCCTGCATCACTACGTCGTCATGAAACTCCTACACCGCGGTTGTGCATTCGCTTTACTTTTCTCCCATTCGGCATTCATCGAGGCACAGATCAGTACGGGTACCGGAAGCAGCAGCGTGATCATCCAGATTCAGGCCCCATTTCCGGTACCAGCCAACAGTACAAGCACCACTATCGTCAAACCTTCCACTCCACTCGATGGACCACATACGACGGCTTCCTCGAGCCTTTCGTTCACTAGTCTCTCCTTGGCGACGCAGATGAACGATACCGTCGTGTATACCAGCACAATTGCATCTTCATCGAATGCCTCAACTAGAGGACTTACTACTTCTACCCAACCTTCCGGCCCCCCTTTAGTCTCGTCTATCACTTCGTCTTACACTCCATCTTCAGTCTCGTCGAGTACTGCCACGTTTTCACCAGCGGTATCCAGTGCTAGCAATCTGACGAATATATCAAGTTCTGTTACGGGAGTTACAACCAGTGGTGAGACAAGCATCTTTCCAACCGTACAGCCTACTGTAGTCAGTTCAGCGTCCAACACTGCCTCAACAATACTCGCAACATCAGACAGCCTAGTACTTCCTCCCGGAATCACCATTCCTCCTTTGCCAGTAACTACCTTGGTACCCACTGGAACCGAAGTCCAGTCGAGTGCGTCGGATCTATCCATAGCCATCGTGGGCGTTTTCCCCATTCTTCAAAACTGGATAGAAGATCCTGTCGCTCATGTCACCGACGTGACAGACGAGCTGAACAACATCCTACCCCACGCAGTTGGCTTCTTGGCCAAGTTACCAAAGCCAACAGACGGAGTTGAGCCATGTGGGTCTGGAAAACGTCGAAGAAGCGAACGAGACCATGAATTGCACGATGTTCTCAGTGAGCGCGATTTACTCGGCGGGTTGTTCAAGACAGCATTCTCGCTCGTCAACTGTGTCATAGACACAACTAACAAGGTGAAAGATGCAGTGATCGGTGGGACTACGGCCGCAGTGAACACTGTCAAGGGCTTACAAGACGACCTCAAGCCGTTGCTCGACGCTCTCAACGAAGTGGTTCCGGACGAAGCCTCCGAGCCATCTGACTCAGTATCTGAGACTGAAGAACCTACGCAGACTTCCTCCTCTACATGCACTTTAACGACCGTTAGCAACTGCAACATTGCATGTACGGCGACTGCAACTACGACCAAAGGAGGGCCAAACAAGCGGGCGCAAGGTGATGTCTGCACCACAGTCTGCGGTGCACCCATCACTAAATGCGATGTTACTGGTTCCACTTCTTCATCCACGGTTACGTCTACAACAACGGCTATTAGACAGAGATGTGCCCCCGACTGCGACAACTGTAATGGAAAGGTGCGAAGACTGGCGACTAGCGTACCTGCACCGACCGAATTTCCCACAGCTTTTGAGAGCATTGCTATCTCGTCAACCACGACCATTGCTGTATCGCACTTCCGCAACCCTCAGTTGAGCGCGGAAGGGCTTGCACCAGTGGAAACCGGCCACCCTACTAGTCATGTCTCGAAGCGAAGTCTTTCGAGCCCTTATGGGCCTGAACACAACGGTATGTGACTTGTCTCATAGCTGGTTGTATCCTGTTAAAGCTATTGGAAGCTACTGACATGCATCGCCCATGTGTAATACTCAGCTTCCACTGACGTCGACTAACTCTGCCAGGTGATGTTGGGGCATGGCTCCTTGATCAGATCGACGATAGCCTTAACCCTTACGGCTCTCTTGAACAGGGCCGAGGAACGACTGGGCTGACGTTCCCACTGGAAGATACAGCGGACGATTGGCACCTGGTCAACCTATGGGGTTGCACATCCGTCGTGGTCATCTCCCGCAAACGCATGTTTCTTACCCACATCTGGGAAAAACCTTCCATGGAACAGCCACAGCTTTTCCAAAGTGATGTATTGGATGTTCTCCGAAATGGTAGTCCGGTGTTTCCCCACGGTCTTACAGTATTCACTGTGCCCGGCGAAGGCTTCGAAAACATTGCAGAGAACAAAGTACGTGCGTTCATCATTACGCCGTATAGGGATTTCGCTATCAACCCGGCCAGCGACGACATTAACTATCCATACGAAGTAAACAAGATCAAAGATCTGTTGACCAGCATCCTTGGACGAAATGACGCAATAATTATACCCTACTCTCCGGCTGAGGAAAATAATCGGGAGGGGACCCCGAAAGGCAAGATCTACATTCAATATGACCCCGTGACAGCCGCCACCGTACCAGCAGAAGGCGATTGTAATCAGCAGCAAGCTGCGGCGATAGAGCTTTGGTTTGAGGATGCTCCTACCTACCGTTATAGAGACACATGGCAGCCATTCCCAGATCAGGTTGTGCAGGCAAAGAAACGGTCCGTCGCATCGAGTGGTAAAGTTCTGCGCTTGCTCAGAGGAAGAGAGGTGACGGATACGGACGAAGCAGAGTGGAAAGAGTACGAGGCTTTGTTGAGACGTCAAGATGGCGACACTTGTGCTCGACCTAGCAACAGCTTGTCGGTATCACCGGTATCATCCATCGCATCACCAGCTTTGACTGCGCCTACTCCGTCCACCCTCCAGACAACGGTCAGGCCGTCATTGAGCGACTCAACCGGCGAAAGCTCAAGCCCACCGCCCTCGTCAATAGCCACATCATCACCAACTTCAAAGTCTTCTTTGACGTCGGAGACTCCGTTTCTTACGTGGACACCGGCACAGCCTAGCACGACGAAAACACCTTCAGCAGTGCCTAAGCCATCCCCTGCATCGCAACCTCCGCCACCACCTCAAACCGAGCCTCCGACAAAGGCATTATCGGTGATCTTCCGGAACACAAAAGGCAATGGCGAAGACTACAACAACTAAACATTCTTCGAGACCAAGCCGAACACGCAGGCGGACGGCTGCAGCGTCCCCGTACTCAACGACGTCTCGCGGCAATGGTCGGATCCTTCTGCCCTATCAACTCCACCGTGGCCGCACGGCACCTTCACCATGCCACTATTTGGAGAAGAGGACTGCAAATACCTGAGCGATGGGACTAATGCGGGTGTGCTTCATTGTCCTAGCATGGGTCAGGGCAAGACGGTCGGGTGTAAAGAGGCCGATGAGAAGGACGATGCTGATGATATCACGGATTGTCATTATCCGGGTCTTGAGAGGAAGGTCCATGTTATTGTTTATTGTGAGTGGTAAGATAGCCCATTCTTGGAACTACGAGTCTTTTGTGCAAATGCCGGCGATTGTCGTCCCAGTAGTAATGGCTCGCTGCTCGCTCCGCGTTATCGCAAGCCATTGGCATGTGTTCTGCTCATGCCGAAGAGACGCCTGAGATGCAACGCGCCTCTCCGTCACCATAACCGGCTTCAAAGTCCCCCAAACAAGGTCTTATCTACACTAAACAGCGGCTGAAGTGCAATATCGTGTGAATGGCTGGTGTTTGAGAGGCTAGCTGATCGTCGCTGCGGCACTGCAGATGTGGTTATGCGAGCCTCCTGTGACGTGCGTTGCGGCTGGAAGCTTAGCACTTGAGGAAACCATGACGTCAACAACGAGCTTGGACTTATTGCAGCTCTAGACCCTACGTTTGGCGGGCAACCTCAACTTTGAACTACACACCTCACAACACAGGAATCTTTGTCAGTTTCAATTGCATCTCACCAATTCACATCATGAGCTTCCTACGACCCATGTCAATGCTGCGCTCGGCAGCACTACGGCCCGCAGCCCTCTCGGCGGCTCCCCGTGCCCGCGTCCAAGTTCGTTTCGCGACATCAGATTACGGCTCTGGTAAGGGCAACCCAGCTGGAGAGAAGCCCGAGAAGCAGGGCGCCAACCCCAGCGAGAACCTCGAGCACCCCGGCCCCGCACCTCCCAAGGTCGCCCAGGGCAAATCTTCGTCGTCGCCGAACAAGGACAGCAACGCCAGCCAGAATGACTCTCCCAAGCCTACATCCGAGTCACCGGCTCCTAAGAGCTCTTCCGGCAAGCGCGAGTTCTCGACATCGGCCCGCCAGATGAAGGACAACAAAGAGCCAGCCGTCAAGCAGGGCCAAGACAACAAGCCCTCGCCCAACGAAGTCAAAGGTGCGAAACCCAAAATACTCAACGAAAACCCGCCGGCTTCTGAAGAGCAGAGCGAGGACGTCAAGCAACACAACAAGGACATGGATAACAGGGCGGAACAGGCGCATGAGAAGGTCAGCAACGAAGAGGCAGAGAAGGACAAAGTCCCCGGCGGCTTCTGGAAAGGTATGTCATAGCTTGACGAAGGGCATTGGCATGTCGCTAACACATTTACAGGCGAAGGTGGACGAAGCGGCTCCGAAGGCGTACGAGGATAAGCAAAGGGCGGGTGAATGTTCGGACAACATTAGCATGGTGTACAATTAGCTGAATTGACTCGTAGAAGTGTCATGAAATGTACAACATTTATCAAACATAAGCAGCCATAAACAACGTGTCTTGTGCTGTCTATCCATCGTCGGGGCGCTGAAAGTAGGCTTGGCTTCACAAGTTTTGTGCATGTTTGGGGATGACGTAGGGGGCTAGCGTGTGGATCGCCCCCGCATTTGTCGACGTGATGGGATTTTTTTGAAATGCCATCGCGACACAACGCCCGGCAGAGGGGCGCTATTTCGCACGACTTGTGCTACGATGATGCTCTCTGCCTTTCTAAACCAGAGTGACAGGCCTCGGAGCTCTCTTACTGCGAAAACGTCAAGCATATACAGGGCCTAGACCGTGCTCCTGAAAGGCGATCTCACAATTGCGCACAGCCAAAAGACGCGGTTGCATGTGGCCATAGCTCCTCATTGGCTGCTCTGCGAGGCAGGCGCGTTGGGGATCTTGTTTGCCCAAGCTCCATACGTGCAGCACTACGTCACTCGCACGCACACAATCTACCCGCCATTGTCTGTTCCCTCCCCTCATAAACTCGCTGCCCACCACTACCCTTCTAGCTCTCACACCTCTGCCGAGTTTGCCTACCCTTCAAACCCTCGTCTTTGCTTCATTAATCGATATCAAGCACATCCTCACTTCGGCAGCCACACATCATGAGGTTCTCCCTTACATCCACCTTCGTGGTGTCCCTTGCTGCCACGGCAACGGCCAACAGCTGGTTTGGAAGCGCCGGTGCGTATAGTACATAACCCCTCCCGTTTGTTTTGATTTGTCCACAGCGCCATGCAGCAGTATACTGACGCCAGGAAGCAGTCTACGACAAGTGGCACGAGACCGAGCTTGAGCGCTGGCTCAGCGACCACGGCGTTCCCCACCCCAGCCCCTCGGACCGCAAGAACCTCCAGTCGACTGTCAAGGCCAACTGGAACGACAAGGTTGTCACTCCCTACACCAGCTGGGATGCGCAGACCCTTCAGAACTACCTGACCCTCAAGGGCCAGCAGGCGAAGAAGGGCACCGAGAAGGACGCCAAGAGCCTCGCTGAGCAGGTCAAGGTGTACTGGACCGAGACCGAGGACTCCGCGAACCAGGCCTATGGTAGTGTCAAGGACTGGATCTTCGATTCGTGAGTACCCAGAAACCTACACTTAGCACAGGTACTAACGACCTGCAGTTGGTCCGACTCCCAGCTCAAGGCTTTCGCCGATAAGCACGGCATTCCCGTCCCCCAGCCCCGCCAGCGTGACTCTCTCCTCGCTGCCGTCCGTAACAACTACCAGTCCGCAGCCGAGAAGGCCAAGGAGACTGCCAACTACCCCGGTGACTGGCTCTACGCTTCCTGGTCTGACTCTGACCTCAAGTCTTGGTTCGATGAGCGCGGCTACAACGTTCCCCAGCCCAACACCCGCGACTCGATGATCGCTGCTCTCCGCCGCCAGTCTCGTCTTGCCAGCCAGCAGTCCCAGAGCGCCTACGCTTCCGTCTCTTCCGCTGCTGCCAACGCCCAGCAAAGCCTCAGCGACGCCCTTCTCGACTCCTGGTCTGACAGCCAGATCAAGGAGTGGGCTGACAAGAACGGTATCAAGGTTCCCCAGGGCTCCAAGCGCAACGAGCTCATCGCTCTCGCCCGCAAGCACCGTGCCCGCCTTTACGGTGACAGCGCCTCTGCATCTGCCGGCTCCGTCTCTGCCTCTGGTGCTTCCGCTTACGGTGCTGCTACCTCCAACGTCGGCCAACAGTACGCTGCTGCCACCGGTGGCTTCGCCTACTACACCGACTTGATCAAGCAGCAGATTGGTCTCGCGCAGGCCAGCGTTACCTCCGCTACCGACGCTGCTGGATCCAGCGCCAGCTCTGCTTCCGTCCGCGCCGCTTCCAGCGCCAGCTCCCTCAGCGGTGCTGCTGGCAAGGCCGCGTCCTCATCCTCTTCCTCCATCTCCAAGTCCGCTGCCAGCGCTAACGCCGCTGCCTCATCCTCTGCTTCCAGCGCGTCGTCGGTTGCCTCCAAGTCTGCTCAGAGCGGATACGATGCTGCCGCCGCTAGCGCCAGCTCTGCTAAGCAGGAGTTGTAAGCACCTCACAATAACCGACAAGTAGCGTTCGGTCATGTCTTCTCTCGATGTGACTGCCATACGCATCACTTCACGACCTTACGATCTGCGTACGGATAGGCGGAAAATGGAAACCTGTAACATTAGCATCACGACGATATCCCCTCTGCGACCTCCTGGTAGGCTTGAGGAGGGTCTTGTAGTTTTTCTTATTCCTTCGGAATTGGGATGGATGG
>Ga0265797_10009096_pt1 | contig 13038 bp, 19 predicted proteins | sample P2T30metagenome_FD_192433 | JGI IMG/M metagenome (GOLD analysis project Ga0265797, IMG submission 192433) | Plant litter microbial communities from East Loma Ridge, Irvine, California - P2 T30 | ecosystem: Environmental > Terrestrial > Plant litter > Unclassified | place: USA: California... | reverse complement strand
TAACAAAAAAAAACGCTCTCATCACCTCAATTATTTTTAACATCTATATACGTACCCTTTCTTTTCTAAACAAAGATCACGCGCTCTAGGTTTACAAGAACGATGTGCAAAGACATATGCCCATTGCAAATAAATAATCCTCAAAGACGACATGACAGACACTCCCCCCCCTGCAGTAGTGCCCGCTCCACATGCAAGTGAGAATCATAGCTACCTCTCTCTCTCAGGAAATTTGGAAATCCAAAATACCCCAAAAGGCGACTACACTAATCTTATATGTGTATACCCACCCACCTAAACTTTGTTTGAAAACACACATGCTTCACATTGCACGCATGAGTTGAAATCAAGATCCAATTATATGTTGCAATCCATTCCTCGATACATCCAGCAACCTCATGCATACATCCAAAAAAGCTCTCCTTGAGTAATTCCAATACATCCAGCGCCCGAAAAAAAACCCCTGCCTCAACTGCTGTTTTAAGCTTTCTAGTAAGCCGTCACCACCGCCACTGCCACCCCAGCTTTTCCCCTTGTGATGGAGCAGAAAAACTCCCAGGCTCATGAAAACACGAAAGAACGAAGAGGGGAAACAGAAAAACATGAGATTAACCATGTTCAGATGAAGAAGGGTATGGGAGCCGGGGAAGTCATGGCGTGCCAGCATGGGCATGGTGGCGGTGGTAGGCTAGTGGGCCCGGATTGCGGCTTTGTAAAGTGGATAGTATCGTGTACATGGGTATCGAGCTGGTCGAGTGCGACGAAAGGTGAGACTAGTAGACGTTGCTTTCGCGCCATCTATAAATCGGTCTTTGAGGCGGTGAAGTCCCAGAGCATCTTGACGAGCGAATCGGGCAGCGTGTACAGGTCGACGTGAAACTCACCATCTGCATTGCGTTAGCATCTTTGTTTCAGTCACAGCGTAAGACAACCTACTCTCAACGTCATTCTTAGTGTACGTCTCGCTGGTCTTGTTGTCGTGAACCATGGTAACCACGTGCAAAAGGTCGTCCTCGCTCAGCTTCTGCAGACCGTCGGCCAACTTCTCCATGTCGACGTTCTTGTCCCTTCGGCTCTTCTTCTTGGCTGCGTCCTTGTTGCGCATGCCGTTTGCCTCGGCAGCACCAGACTCTGCGAGGAGGGCGAGGAGCTCGGGCTTGGGGTTCCGGAAGGTCTACGGTTATGGTATCAGTCATGTTCGGGGTAGCAACTGTGCTATGTGCATCACTCACCACCTGATGCTTGGCCTCGTAACGCTCAGACTGAAAGTTGAGGTCGTGCTCGAGTGTGTGGTCACCGCCCTTGCCGACGGCGGTCAGGACAATGGTCATGTCAAACTCGCCCCAACCCTTCTCGTCGATGCGAAAGGGTGGCTTCTTAATGACTGTTTCCGCATTAACATGATTGTCAGGATGCAACGCGTTCCACGGCACTCACCGTGCTTGTTCTTCTCGAATGACGGGTGTAAGTTGTAGACGGCCTTTTCGAACACGTTGGGCATGACCTCGTTGCCTTGGTCGTCTAGTAGCCAGACCTCGATGCTCCATGATCGCATAGGGAAACCCTCAACGGGCGAAGGCTCCGCGCTGCTGCCGTGTTAGCGAGTGGTCGTGTGGAGACGCGTAATCGGGACAAGCGCATGCAATTGCGCGCGACGTTGAACGTACATGGGCTTCTGGTGGGTGATGAGCTTGACCCATCGCTTGACCTGGGCGAGTGTTAGCCTTGCTGCAGTGTTCCAGACAGGCAGAAACGGGCGTAACCTACGTCGGGCATCTTGTCGGATTTGCGCCGCGAGGACTAGCTGCAGGAGAGCGTGGTTGGGCGGATATGAAGATTGTAGAGGGAGTCTGATGTAGCAGATGTGTGCGCGACCGTGGGATTCCACTTCTGGCGGCCGGGTCTGGGCGTGATGGGTAAAGGGTGGATAGAGTGTGCAGGCGCGCGCGCGGTGGTTGGTCTCGTCGCGCGGGCTGTGATTTGGCGCAGGATAGGTACTGATGCACGAACGTCGCGGGGCGGTAGATCAATTATTTACCGGACCTTGGCCTTGGCGCAAACGGACAAGCTGGCTGGGACATGGCTGCACGCGCGGAAGGCTGCCGAACAAGGCACTAGTCCTGCACGGAATACCTGGGTAGTGACACCACCATGACACCAGCATAACGGTTTGCTGGTGAGAGAGCGTAGGTACGGACAGACAATCCGCCTCACTACCGGTACACAATCACACCAATTGCGGGAAACAAGAGCTTTTTGGGGGGGAGGGGGCAGCCGTTGACTACAGTAGCCAGGCCTTTCAGTTACTATCTAGTTATGTGCAGCTTTGTGGGGTGTGTCTTCTTCGACCGCCGTGAATGATACCATCCCAAAACATCATGGCTGTTTGTGCCGTGAATCCTCATTTTCCTGTTCCGTGCTTCCGGCCCATCCATCACTTTCGCAACCCTCCTACTCCGACTTGCCAAAGAGCGCCTCGTTCTCTTGTTGGGCCTTGATGAATGCTTCCTTGAACTGGTTGGCGTCTGATGGCGACAATTAGTACTCTGCAGCAAAAAATATATACAAACATGTCAACAACTTACTCTCGCTGTTGGCGAAACGGATAGCAAGCGTCTGGGCCTCTGGCTCACCCTCGCTGACATCGGCCGCGGCGTTCCAGACCCAGCTGCGGTCGCTGCCTACGTTGGGCGACAGCTTCATATCGGGGACGACTAGCACGTGTCAGTATTCGCTTCTGTATCCATGTGCCGTCAACCATACCGTAGTGGTTAGCGCAGACCTTGAGTGTCTTGTCTCGTCGCATAACCAGGCGGGTCTTGCCATTCTCCTTGTGCTTCAGTAACCGGACATCACCAGTGCCACGCTCTTTCCACTCCCTCGATTCCCTGTCGAACTTGAACAGCTTGGCGCGCATCTTGAAAACTTGCTCCTCGAGTTCTTCGTTGGTCTTGGTGTCGACCTTCTCTGTGAGGTGAACGACGGGCTGGAACTCGACATCGGGCTCTTCGTTCTCGGGGTCCTCCTCCTGCTCGCGTGTCAGTCGCGCATCAAACGTAGTTGATGAGGGCAAGTACCTCGCCCTTGGGCTTGGAGGCGCCTGATGGCTCGTCGACGTCGTCGGCCTCCTCCTTCTTGACCTTTGCGGGGCCGCCACCAAACATGGAAAAGACGTTATCCTTTACTGCGGCCGCTGCCTCGGTCGCCTTCTCCGCAAGCGGCTTGTCATCTTTGCTCTCGGTTGTGGCCTTGTCCGAAGCCTTGTCTGTCGTCACCTTTGCGGTCTCGTCCTTGACCAGAGTCGCTCCAGGGTTGGCGACCTGGTCAGCGGCGGGGTCTGGTTTGGCTGCTTCAGACATGTTATTGTAGTAGTACAAGTTGTATCGATGAGTGAGATGTGGTTTGGGTGTACAGTAAGAAGAAGCCTGGTTTCGCAGCCTAGTGGGTATACAAGTTGCGTGTTCTGTGTCAACAACAACCGCCCGTAAATTAAGAGAAGAAGTGGGATGCCCCTCCACCACTACGCACGGGCTCCACTGCGCTTTCCCTCTTTGGTTTCAGGAACTGCGTGACACGGTGACGCACTACATGCCCCTCGTAACTGACACAATTCACACAATGGCCATCTGACCCTGACTGTTTTTCTTTCGCGCTACTTCGCTCACTACTGATAGTGGAGAATGGCATTGCTGCCGGATACACTCTGCGACTGCAGGCCCATCTTAATATACTTGAAATCTGACAATCCTGAGGAACTCCATATCCCAACCCACCTCAGGCATTCCAGTGTGCACAACGGGTATCATGAGTAGAACTCCACACCCTGATGCCCGTCCATAACCTGCCCTGACAGTCGCGTACGCCGTCCAATGGAAGAAAGAAAAAAAGAAAGTGACATGAAGTCCAACACAGCATCCCGCCCATATTGTAGACTTGATACCTTCCCCCCCCCTTATAGTCCCTCTTGCACCTTTGAGCATGCCCAACTCTTCTTGTCCTCAGCGTCTTTGGAAGACAGTCCTGCAGCCATCTCCATCTTGCACCTGACTCGAAGCGCATTCATCCTAGCCCTCTTCATCGCCGACGAGGTCCGTACCGGTGCCGTCACCTCCCTCAACCCCACCCATGCTGCCGCAGGCACCTTCTTCGCCAAACGAGCATTCAGCTCTAGATGGCGCTGCATCGTCTGCTGCACATTGCGGACCTGCTCTGAGGCCGCCATGACGCTGACATCCAAGCCAGCCATGTATGTTCGCATATGCTGTGCTGTGCTGCCAGAGACATTCAAGAGTGTGTGTTGAGTGCTGGAAATACCGGATTTGACGGAGACCAGAAGTTGGTCTAGTCTTGACATGTTATGTCCTAACATGACCTCGAACGACTGTCGCAGAAGTGGCTTCGAGTGAGTTGCAATGCTGACGTTGAACGTGTCGAATGGATATCGGTGTTCAAGATCCACAATGTATTCGCCGCTAACGGTCCGATTGTAACGGACTGGAACAACCTGCGATTGACGGGAAACTTGAATTTGAAGTTGTGGCTTCTTACGGCTCGATGCGAAAGCCTTTGAAGGACGGAGTACGAATTGGTACTCCGCAGTAGTCTCGATCTCGAAGCCTGCAATTTTCTTGCCTTTCGCTTTCAGCGTTTGCTTGGACTGCTTTGGTTCGGCCGGTACCACCAAAAGACCGCCCCGCTGCATCGGTGGGACGGAGGTAGAAGTAATGCGTGGAGGTACTGCAATGGAAGGTGTTGCCACTATCGGGGCGCTGGTGGAAATATTGCTCGTCATCTCGGGCAAAACTGACACTGTTGATATGCTCTGCAGACCCTTCTGGAAAAGTACGGGAGCAAACGCTGCGCCATGGAACAGAGCGGGTACCAGTACACACAAAGCCAATGCAGATACCAGCGTCCTCATCAGGTAGCTCTGGGGGCTAGCCATCTTTGCGAATGTCTTAACCTTTTCGCCCGTCCACGATGCTTGTGCCTTCTTGTTATCTTTCGTCTCCTGTGCCTTGATGAGGTGAGGACTGATCAGTGCAAGATGTCGATTAAGCTGGTATGGGTCAAGTCGGCTGAAGCTGCGATGGTCAAGAGGCAGTACTGCTTTCAGCTCGTAGTCAGCTTCAGGATCGTCTCGACCTTCTACGCGCACCCGCAACGCCGTTGGATCGTCTGGGCGAGAGGCGGTGCCATGGGGGATGACCTGGGCAAGGTCGATGCACGGAATTTTGGCAGCGTCAAACACTTTTCTAGCAGACGCGATATCTTGTCCATCAGTTCCAAGGTCAGGGAATGACCGATAGCATACAACGATTAGGTCAGGCCGATCTAGAGATTGAGTGACGTCAGACCCAAACTTAACTTGCCGTCCATCTTCTAAAGTGACGAGAACATGTGTCGGCTTCTCTAGCGGTCCAGCAACATCAAGCTTGACACCACGGTCAACCTGCGGGACTGGGGCGTACGGCTCGATCTGGCCGCGTACCATAACCGACTTGGAGGCACTTGGGCATGCCCCGAGTGCAGTACCAATCTGAACAGTCGTGATATCTTCAGCCCATTTTTCAGGCATGCCAATATATAGGATCCGGTACGAGTCTGGGGCGGGGAGGGGGCGGTGCGACAAGGCAGCCTTGACTGACAACCTGACCTCTCCGCAGCCATAGCGGCTGAAGACCTGTGGGAGCTCGTCTGTGTAGTCTGCAGAGCTCTTGATGACCTTGCATCCTTCAATTGTATCATTCTTATCTGTGGCCTGCTCTTCCAGTGTGATTTGCCATGAACTCTCACTTGCAGTCAGATATGGTGGTACTTCCGTCAGCGTAGAGTCCTCCCAGGCCGTGACCGGGCGGGCAACGACTTGCTGCTCTGGGCGCTCGGCGTGCGAGGAGTAAACGCTGTCTTGTAGTTCTTTCTCGTCGGCCTCATACTCGACGTCATCATCACTGAAGTCGTCCGACGATTCGTCGGGCGAGGGGCCGTCGGTAGAAGCAATCGACGCTGTATGTGCCTCGTCGTCCGACATGTCCATTATACTGTCGCTGAGCAGATCATAACTGCTATCTTCAAGGGGGTTGGCTGCCTCCTCAGGCGCTCGGCGCTGGGTTGATCTCATCATGAGCGTTTCAAGGTTAACAAGCTCAGTGAGTGAGCGATCCACTTGCACGGGGGGGAACTTGAGATGCTGCGACGAACTGGGCTCGCTGGAAGGCATGTCAGCTAGGGTTCATCCAAGGAGCAACGCGTGTGAGGTTCGTAGAGAGCGGTGGAAGAAGGGAGACAGAGCGGCAAGGGGGGGGGGAGGAAGTAGTCGGAGCCAGGTGGGCGCTGCCTAACTAGGTGCGGGCGAGGCGCGTTTGGGCGCGGGGCGAGCATCATGTGGAGCAAGTGAGAGCACATACCAGCTGCGTCGCGGTATGTAGACTGAGAACTGCCGTGATTCTATCAGTCGCTCAGGGAAATATTCAAATAGTTGCAAGTTATGGTCTTGACAAGGTGCCGATGGATGTAGAGCTCAGGTGGGATGCCAGCGCGGATGCCCCGCATACATGGTAACCGATAAGATACCAAACATGTCCAATTGCAGGCCAAGACCAACGTTGAACCGTAGAAACATGAATAGTAGCACAAATCTCACTTGAAGTAATTGCACTGTCGACGACGCTTGAGAATTGTTCATTTCGTATTCATAGATGTACAAGGTATCCTCCAAGATGCAGTAGCTGAGATGCATCCACAACGCCCTTGCCCCTCGTGATCTCCCGAGGGTCTACTGGAAAACGGCCCAACTTACATGCAACGCCAACACCTGACGCCTTACTGGAAACAGGACTAAATGCTAATGCTCCGACAGAATGCTAGCCTGAAGCTGGTAAAGAACCATGCAAGACGAAGATACCGTGATCATTGTGGGCCGGGCGATGCCCACCCACCAGCAACCTCCACCCACTCTGTTAGGCAGGAGCCTTCCTTGCCTTCTACATCGACAATGTCGGTATCGCATTTGCAGCGGCACCCGACACCGTTCTCCTTGACTGGGTCCGGCGTCGCCCAGTACTTGGCCTCTTCCACTCGTTCTTTCTCATCGGTTGTCGTTTTGTCTAGATACGGCTCTCTGACAAGCTGCCTCGCGGGGGCATTGGCGGGACAATGCTGGATGGTAGTATGTCTGTAGCCAAAGTCGCGGAAGTAATGGATGTCTTCAGGACCCAGGAGCGCTCCAGCAGCCAGTGAGTGAATGGGCGCGTCTCCCCATCTCTCCATCCAGAAGCCACCGCTGCGATCCATCATCTCAAAGAAGTCGTTGTACTCCTTGCTCCGGAACCAGTTGAGGTTCGCGATTTCGAAATTGCTCCAGAAATGGCACATGTTGTACGATTCGCCTTCCATGTTCTCCGGGTGGATCTCTGGGAGAGCATCTGAGCCAAATTCTGCATCCATGATATCCTGGGGAAAGAAGGGCTTTTTCGACTTGGCCTCCGTCTTCTTGTCTTTCTCGTCCTCCTCCTTTGGCTTCTCTACAAACATCTCCCACATACCCTTGGATGTCAGGTTGTTGTTCCGCTTGTACGCAGATGCGTATCGCCAGATGTTGGGCACCGTCTCCCTCAGCTCCTTCACAGCGATGGTGAAGCCGTATGTTTTTTTGTTCCGGATCATGTGAATGAACGGGTCGTAGGTGATGTCGCAGAAGTACTTAATCTCCGGCTCGAGGCGCCAGTACCATTCGTACTTGGCTAGTAGCTCGTGTTGATAGAATTTACTTTGGAACGTTAGCGGAAGCTAGGAAGACTAGAGTTGCAAACCTACCCTGAGTAGAAGCGGCACATGTGATGATAACTCTCCATGCCGCCATACATAATGGCTCGGTCGCCCTGCTTTGCGATTCCCTCCTTCGCAACCTCGGGATCAACCCAATCCGGGAAGCCCCAGTGCTCGGGCGGTATCTTGCCCCATTCCACTGGAGCGCTGACATGCTTCAACACGGTTTCCCTAAACGTCTCGTTGAAGTCTCCGTCGTTGAGGAAGACGTAGGGGTAGTGAAACCAATGGTTGAAGTGCCTCTCGATTGACTTGATCGACTGTATGACACCCTCCAACTCCTTGTTCCTCGCTAGCACGACGAATGCGGCGTTCGCTCGAGGTCCGTTGACCTGTGGCTCGAGACAGCCTACTGCGAAGGGCTTATCGTACTTTTCGCTGATCTTTCTGCGCCTTGTTAGCCATCTGCTGCGTATTACCAAGTCAAGACTTGTCGCACCTTATCGACGGGGGAGTGCCCGCCGGCATATTCATGATGCCCTGTGAGTCCGGTGATCTCACGAAGAGAATTATGATTATGATTATAACAAGACATGGAAACAGAAGTACCAGACCCAGAGGTATCGAAACAGACGAGCTCCCCTTCAGCCGTATCCGGCGGCGGAAGAAGGATAACCGCGGCAATGTCTTGTCAGTGCGGGTTGTTAGATCGTCATCAAACTTGTCTAGATTCGCCTTCGAGGTTGGCAGCCTCCGCGTCATATCTTGTAGGAAACCCATGGTTGTGCTCCAATACTGACGTGTGTCGCGCAAGGGGTATTCGTCAACGGCAAGCCTTCACTCGTACTGCCAACCGCAGGCTACGTTCCGGGAAATTGGGGATCGAGGTTTCGAAAGGGTGATAGATAAGAGTGGCGGTTGGGAGGCTGGCCAATGCGACGTGTTCAACACGCAGGTCTTGGATGTGCGAGTAACGAACGTGTGGACTGTGACTTCCGATGGGCGTACTGCAATTGATGTTGAGCGTTTGAAGCTGCGCGCCGCAGGCTGCAGGTCAAGAATTTTGAGGGGCGTGAAAGGAGAGGCCGGGGTTGATGAATGGTAAATTATTAGCGGCCGCCGATTGCGTATGCGTTTCGAGATGTGCTAGTCGATAGACAGGGTTGCATGTTGGCAGAAACGCGCCAAGCAACCTAGAACGCACGTTGATAGCAGGCGCATCCAACCAAGGCAACTCGCAGCTGTGGCTCTAGGCCATGCAAAAGCCAAAACACCGAAGAAAATAACAGGATAAAGTGTACCAGAAGCTTACGGCTAAGCTACCAAGCCATACGAAGGAGCCGCACGGGAAATCTGCCGCTAAGCGATCGACACAACGTCCCACCCAGCGACTAATCTGCATCTCTGCATATATCCCGCCTCATCCATGCACCACAATCCACCATGAGCTTCAAGGCAAAAGACCTCCACTTCGGTATGCACCTGAAGGCAACGTGATCAACTTAGCTAACATGCACAGATAGTTCGCAGCCAGCTTTCTTACAGCGACTGCGTGGTCAGCTGACAAGTGGGGACACAGCCCGCCATGAACAGCCCATTGCTAGGAACAAGCGGATGAAGAAAGATGACGACGAGGATGACGCGCCAACATATGTTATGGAAGAGACAAATCAGTCACTGACCAAGGAGGAGTATGAGGCCTTTGTGTCAGGCAAGGACGAGGGCGGCGCTGATGGAACCGGGCAACAGGACAAGGAATCTCAAGCAAGTGCGACAAAATCAAAGGAAAAAATCGTTGAAGTGGGCGCCAACATGAAGAAGCGCAAAGTCGCAAAGATTATCAGTGACGATCAAGAGGAGACCAAGGGGGCAGGAGGAAAAGACAGCGAGAAGTCAAACCCAAAAGCTGTGAAGAAACCGAAAAAGAAAGCCAAAGCTGTCAAACTCACGTTTGGCGATGAAGACGAAGGCTGAAGTCTTTCTCGTCTGCTCCGCAATCATTACCTGTCCCACGGCGATGTAAGGATATATGAAATTATCTTTACTCTATTGGGTGGCCGATGTCCAAGCTTGCTCGATATCGGGAAGTATGATTGATACGGCCTAGATGTACAAGACCTTCATATGTATAACAAGCTCCGTCGCGGGACCGCCGGATGGGCTAGCCTAATGCTCGAGGAAGAGTGACAAACGGGCGAATGATATCTAAGTGGGTGGATAGGCCTGCGTCTGCGTTTATCAACCTCCCATTACAGTCTGCCATTGGGTGTCGATGTGATGGAAGCCATTGGTAGTGATGGTTGTCGTGAGCTGGTACCATGTGTGACGGCTCTTTCCCAACTACGGGAATCTAATTTCTTCGAGATCGTCCACAAGCACACATCTATTGAAATAAAAAAAGCATTTACAAGTTGCGGAACCGTCGTATGCATGCTGCTTTCGACTACGCACTACCTCTTGCGGTCAAGGGCGTGACGCTAACATGCGCATCAGAGCAGGGATATGCTTTCCGCGCTCGCTCGCGCTCGGGAGTCCGCAACCAGGGCTTGACGTCCTTTGTCCTCAACACCAGCTTTACAGTACAACATGGCGAAGCTATCGCTCGAGGTAATTGATATAGTTACCCTTTCCACCGCATATCTCATTCTATTCTCAGGATTTTGATAAGCACATCGAGAATCTGCGCGCGCAATTGTCGTTTCTCAATGAAACTCTTGACGGGACCGACCACAATGCGCCCGACTGGCTCGCCACAGACCTTATATCGCTACGCAACAAGTCTGGCAGATTGCAGGACGACATGAAGAGATTCAGAGATCAGCTTGAGAGTGAGGGTCTGGCCGAGAAGAAGGTACGCGCATATCATCTGTGACAAGCAATGCCATGTTTAACGAGTAGCAGGCCAAGACGTCCCATAAACGACTCAGCATCGAGGGCGCAAAAGCTTCTGCGCCAACGCCGAAACCACAGCTCCCGACGTCAAACCCACAAGCCATATCACCTGCCGTAGATCAGTCGCCCTTATCACGCGCAAAGCCGGCGGCCGAAGAAGCATACGTGGTTCCACACGTCGACGTCACAGAAGAGGTGAACCGGCGGTTGCAGATGAGCCGCCTACGTCGCTTGATGGAGACTCCTGGCACCGCCCAGAAGCGAAAGTTTGATACATACGAGGAGGAACCTAGAACAGAAGGTCTCGTGGGGACAGACGAGGAGGGCCTCAGAGGTGCGCCGAGCGGTAGTGAGCGCGACAGGACTCCTACCAAACGTTTGAAGAGTAGTGGTACGTTTGAACATGCAGGCAAGAGGAAGGAGAGCAGCGACCTTAGACGACATAGTGATCGATTCGAAGACAGGACGGATGTGAAAAGGCGAAAGTTTCAACGATGATGCGCAGGTCAATTTGTGCAATGTACTATACGGAGCCAGTGGCTTACAATATACGTTTTCACAGATTCGCGCTCACAGCTGCAACGCGACTGAACAACATGACAGCATGATCTTAACATGAGGAGGTGGTTCACGTGCGACCGTCAGCTTCTCCGCACCACTTCCGCTCTGCAGACCAATGTGCAGCCGAGCGGAAGCTAGCCGCCGCCTTTGCATCATCGAACTTTTTGACCTCGCAACCAATTCAGCCCACAACCTCAACCACCCAACTGCAGTTGTACCGTCGTGCATAATTTGTGCCAATACTAGTCGTACTCTCTATTCACTGCGCATGTCCATACTTACAACATGGCGACACCAAACCCGATACAAAACACTCCCATGCCACCGGAACAACGCCTGGCGCTCGAACAACAAGAGCGCTACCAACGTATAACACGCAACTTAGCCATCGGCGGCCTGGTCATATGCCCTATAATTGCGCTCCTTCCTCCTCGAAAACTAGACCTTTACACCTTCTCTTTGGGAGTGGGTTTTTACCTGTCCGCCGACCACCTCTCTACCCTCCGTACAGGCCGCGGCCTTGTCCAAAATATGTCGCCCTGGCGAACAGTCGAGTTACCTACCGAGCGCGCAAGGGAAGTCCAAAGAGTATTGCGGGAAGAACGTGAGAAGAGCAGGAAGGCGCTAGAGAGGAAGGAGGGGCAGGACAAGAGCATACTGGACAAACTCTGGATGGGAGACGAGGAAGAGGGTTGGAAGGAGAAGAGATTGGAAGAAGAGAGGAGGGCGTTGGAGGAGGGCAAGGGCTATGGGGAGATGATAATTGAACAGATCTGGGATGTGTGGAATTGGAACAAGAAGAAGGGGAAAGAAGACGACGGGAAGAAAGAGTAAATGTCGCTTGGATCCGCAAGAGGTTGTATTCTCGTGTATACTACAACTTGTACATCACCATTCTGGGAGTTGGCTGTTCCAAAGGCAGGGTGTTTTAGGGTGATACCTTTATGAGGCGATGAAGTGTCTTCCGTGCACGATTTTCATAATTTAGATTCGACGGGGAGCAGATTCATCCACGTCGGGTAATGTTTTGGTATTTTGTCTTTCATTGGGCTTTGTAGTGCCGTCCGTCACAGTTCAGGGTCATGTGCTAGAGTGGTGCACTCCACGTTCTAACAAGTTACAAAGGACTGTATCAACTAACATATGTCTCTCACTAGGCGCAGTTGGTATAACGTATCGTGCGCACAGCAAATGGTTTTACCTCTTAGCAATGCCACCAGATCTTTTCATGGCTCAGCGTGGCACTAACTGATACTTGGAGAAACAACGTTTGAACAATGGCCACATCACAAACGCAGGTACCCGTTCATTCGTCAACTCCAGCGTCACCGCCTACGCTCAACAAACTGCCTGTGTCTGTCTGTCTCAGCTCTGACCAGTAGAAAAAGAAAGTAGCAACTATATCTGGATACTGATCACACACACCCGTCTCCGGTGTAACATCCTTCCCATAGACAAGGCTCCAGGTCACGCTCCGGGTCACATCGATCACGCGGTTCAGTATCATCATCGAAGAGCTACTGGGATCATTTGCGGCACAGCAGCATGTCTCAGCCAAGTACGCCATTCAACGGCATCTCCACGAGCCCATTCCTTACGTCGACGGTCCATGAGCAGCAGCTCGCTCAAGCTGACTTTGAAGAACTTTTCCGTTCAGATACATCCAACCAGCCAAACTTCTCACTAAATAACCGTGAATCTCTTGATGGGTTTCACTCGAACGACAGTCATCTCTCTGTCGTCCCATTCGCTTCCTCGAACTCGTTCACAACATCGACCTCAAGCTTCTTGAACTATAACTTCGGCCAGCGATCTCCA
>Ga0265797_10009094_pt1 | contig 13040 bp, 8 predicted proteins | sample P2T30metagenome_FD_192433 | JGI IMG/M metagenome (GOLD analysis project Ga0265797, IMG submission 192433) | Plant litter microbial communities from East Loma Ridge, Irvine, California - P2 T30 | ecosystem: Environmental > Terrestrial > Plant litter > Unclassified | place: USA: California... | reverse complement strand
CATGTACGATGGTATGTACACCTATACAGTATCCTGTATACATGTACTTGCAATGAATGGCCTTAGTTTTTTTTATCGTAGCAAGTTTTGTATGTCAGTTCTCGGAATCGAGTAGGAAGCTCAAAGCCGGAGCAGCTCAATGTCTAGACACTTTCCGATAATCCGGACGATCAACGCCCTTCTCCCTCCAACAAGCCACCCATGACAGATTTGCCACATTGCATGATACAGAGCATCAGATAGAGCACATTGGAGACAAGAAATAGCATAAATACCCCCAAAAACCACACGAAACATCAACGACAGGATCAAAGCCCTAACCCTCGCAACCCCAACAAAGTGACCACAACATGAACATTGATTGAGACATGTTACGAGAAAGAACGCCACATATGCACGCAATTGTTTCGCAGGGACGACGAGTAGATCGCCAGGATCGAATGTGGATATCGCAAGTGCTATAAATGCTCCCAGACGAGCCGTTTGGACGTTGATTCGAATGGACCTCGAGTGCCAGATCATTCGGTTTCATTGTAATCTGATGATACGGCAGAGCCACACGGCTACGGACTGCTAGTTCGCTGCCGCCGTCGTTCCATAGTCACTGCTGTCGCCAGAATCAAGATTGGTGGTACAGCTACGTTTACGCTGCCCGGCAATCCCACGCGCAACATCCCCCCTGCGCTCTCCCTCCCAGTTCTCTGCACTCCCTCGCCTCGCAAAAGATTCATTCCTCCAAGACACCCATCCCGCAAGCCATCTAACCACCCTCCTCCATCCGACCAAAAAGCAAAAAAGAACAGCTGCTCATCTGAGCTTATGATATAGGAATAGCCGAAGGTGGGGCTCGAACCCACGACCTTGAGGTTGATCTCTTTGCTGTTAATAAGAGCCACACGCTCTACCAATTGAGCTACCCCGGCAAGGGTGTTATTGATGGTGAGAGTGCCGTTGTGTGGTTCATGTAGGCTGGGAGAGTGGGTCCCGTTTTTGCTGGAATTTTTCCCGCTTGATTCGGGCCGGAAATCGTCGAAGAAGCGGAGATGGCCTGTGCGTTGATGAGAAGATTGAAGGGCTCGTGTCTGGAACGGCGATGAGCATGTAAGCGTTGTCTGTGGTGAGACCTATCGGTTAGGCTGTTGGCGAAGGAGGAGGAGGCTGGCAGTGGATCTCTCGAGCTTTGCATGGTTGAAGGCATCCGAAACAAAGTGAACCAGAGCTGCTAGGCCCAATTCTTGAAGACCTCGAGAGCTTCGTGCACAGTCTCGTGGGATCTTATGGCGAAGAACATGTCAATCGTTCGATGCGCTGCTATCAAAGGGGCGGGCCAAGCGGCGCGAGGCGGCAATGTCCAAACAAGCGATTGTCATGTAGTTGTGACTCTCGCAACCAGCGGTGGTGACGAGGCGGCTTATATGCGAACCGATAGCATCTCGAGCCTGCCAAACAGACGGGACCATCGAATGCCATTGAGACAATGAGGCTTGTGAACTGGCAGTAAGCGGGCCAGACGGCGATAGGCTTCTAACCATCGGGAGCGTTCCCAGGCCAAAGCCCAAGATGTGCCTGTCTCGTTCCCGTGCAAGGCAGGATACCTCAGTCCTCCGAGCCAAAAGGTAGCGAATCATGAACTGTCTTCACAGCATGATTACCATGTTCCCCAGGAGATGCCCAGTGTAGCATGTCGAGCAAAAAAGCCAAAAAGAATGATTCCGAATCGGGGAATTGAACCCCGGCCTTGTCGGAACTGATCATCTTTCGATGATTGAGAGCGACAAATCCTAGCCACTAGACCAATTCGGATGTTTGAACTGATGATTCAACTCGATGAGGGAGGAACGACCTGTTGCGTTCATGAAGTGAGGTCCCACGGGCGTTCCTTCCCAGCGCAGCGTTTGTCCAGGTCGCGACTGCAGCGGTATGCGGTTATGCGGCTTGTCGTATGGTGAGTCAAACGCCTGAAAGTTGTCGTGAGGGCGGTATTGCCTATGACTCTTCGATCGTGCGTCGAAGTCGACATCGAGACAAGAGGCTGTCTCCTTTGCTGTGCCAATGAGGTCGGACCAGAGCAAAGCTCAATCATCCGATGTGCACATCTGAGTTGACTTGTGCGCCCCATCATCAGAAGCCCGCCGCACTAGCCTTCTCCCTATACTCCTCAAACGTCCTCGCGGCACCACCGACCGAATTGTTCCTCGCCCTTTTCTCAAACTCGCTCTCCTGCCCGGCCTCCTCGGTCCTGTTGCGCTCCTCCCAAGCCTCCTCCTCAACAGCGATAGCATCGTGGAACTTCGCCTGCTGCCCGCGACCAAAGTACGCCGCGCCCGCCTTCTTCTCCGCGACGTCCTCTGTGATGAGCACGAATTTAATGCTCGAACCTGGAGTCTCGAACATGGCATCTGCGAGCAAGCGCTCAACGACAGTGCGCAGGCCGCGGGCGCCAGTGCCCATTTTGGAGGCGGTAGTGGCGATGGAACGGAGGGAGGCGGAGGTGAAGCGCAACTCGATGGAGGAGAGGTGGAAGAGCTGCTCGTATTGTTTCAGGATGCTGTTCTTGGGCTCGGTGAGGACTTTGACAAGAGCTTCGATGTCAAGGCTGCTCAAGGCGCAAGAGACCGGCAGGCGGCCGACGAGTTCAGGTATGAGGCCGAACTTCTGTAGGTCTTGCGGTTCGACGAGGTCGAGCGTGTTGTAAACTCGTTTGGCGGGTGTATCTTCTTTTGACGAAGGTGTGAAGTATGGGAGGTGCTTCTCGAAGAGTTCGTCTTCGCCTTCGATGAGAGTCTCGTGCATGGAGGAATCAGATGAAGAGCCTGGTGCGGCGCGGACGTTTGCACCGAAACCGATGCTACCTTTGCTGATGCGGTCCATGACCGTCTTGTGCAGGCCATTGAAGGCTCCGGCACAGATGAAGAGGATGTTGTCTGTCTTGACGTTATAGACTTCGCCTTTCTGAGCGCCACCTGAGTTCTGCTGGCCCATACTGCCGCCTGACAGAGGGCTGTTTGTTGGGTACCCTTGGCTGATACCGCCTCTCCCAGACGGAGGCCCACTGTTACGCTCTTGCTTGGCTTGTATCTGCAATGTGGTGCCTTCAATGATCTTGAGCAGCGACTGTTGAACGCCCTCTCCGCTTACGTCCTTGCCGTGGGATACTTTGGCTGTGGCTATCTTGTCGATTTCGTCCAGACAGATGATGCCATGCTCAGCTTTGACCACATCGTAGTTTGCCGCCGCAAGCAGACGCTGCACGCAGACATCGGCATCCTCGCCTATATAGCCAGCTTGTGTGAACGGTGTACAATCTGAAATCGAAAAGGGCACTTGAAGACTTCGAGCAAGCGTCTTGACCATGAGTGTCTTTCCCACGCCTGACGGTCCTAGCAGTAGAATGTTACTCTTATCTATAGTGAGTGGATTTTGATCCACCAACGGCGAAGACTCTGGGCTGTCAAGCTCGTGCTGCTTCCTAGACGAGCGCAGCGACTCGGGCGGCCGAACGTAGACGGTCGTCTGCTGGCCAGGGAACTCATCTTCCCAGTCTTTGGTCAGCGAGGGCACGGCAATGCCTCGTTTGAGCTCGCCCTCTTTACCTTCTACCGGGTGTCTGTGTGACAAGCGCCTCCGCTCTTCTTGGTGGGCCAGCTCTTCCGCTTCATCGTCACGACGTTGCAGCTCTTGTATGCGCTGATAATGATTGTACACTGCAGTGGCGAGAGTCTTCTTTGCACGCTCTTGGCCGACGACGAATTGGTCTAGGTGTTGCTTCAATATGGTTGGGGTGATGCGCGGGGCACCGATGTTGCTTGCATCGCGTAGAGGGCCTTCGGTCGGCCCGCCTGCTTCGTAGAAGCCGGTATATGGCTGGTTTGTGAAGTCTGAGCGGTGGTACGTTGAGGAATCGAGGCGTCTGGCCGATGTGTTTAAGTGTCGACGGAAGATGTAGGAGATGGCAATGTACGAGTGTCTGGCTTGTGGCGGCACGGTGGCGACTAAGGCGGGCATGGCGGATGCTACATGTATGCTAGAGGGATGTACTTGGGAAGGGAGCACGCTCAGGCACTTGATGACTGGATAAACAGGTCGACACAATTGACTGTACGATAGAGGATGTGCTGTGGTGTAGCAGCATGCAAGACGACGACAACAGACAGCATCTCCGGTGTCGCAAGCTGGCAGCTATCAATCAGCCCCGGCGAGATCGTCACGGGTGTGGAGTGGAGAGCGATCAAGGATCTGGAGCTGGCGCCGGGCTTGGAGAGCGTGAGATTATTATTGGAGAGAGCTCAACTGTTGACACCAGACCCCCGCCTCCACCTGCTTGGGGAAAGGGCCGATTTGCAAAAGTCTGTGTGTTTGTCCATGCTTTGTATGCTTGTCTAGTAAGGTATGCAACACAGAGATGAAGAGTGTTGAAGCAGGAGTAGCTGGTGTGCGACGGAAGAGAAGTCGGACTCAGGAATGCAGGTAGAATTATTTCGAGGCCACTATCAACACCGCCAGACCTCACCGGCATATGCACCACTCATACCGCTCCTTCGCACCCCAGCGTGACAGTCTTGATAGTGGGCGGGGTGAGACTGTCAAGAGTGGTGAATTGACCTTGTTGACTTATGGGGCGGGAGTCGGGTGGTGGTAGCGTTGTGGTGGGGCCGGCAACGAGCTACTGTACTGAGTTGAGTCTACCTGGGGGCAAAGTTCGTGGTGATGATGATGATGATGATGGCAGGGCTTGTGGGTGGTGGGTGGATGCAGCAGAGAAGCACTCTCGCCCATCAGCACAGCAATTCTTGACGAGGCTGTTGGTGCACGCGACCGAACACCTGCAGCTCATCGTCGCCCTAGCTCGCAGCCAGAGCAAACGATACGTACTGTACGGCCCCGGCCAGGTGTGTAGGCGGGGTGGGGTGCTCAAATATCTGTTGACGTCGCCCAAGCTCTGCCAGCCAGCATCCATCCTAACGTCTTGCCTGCCCTGCCATTGATTGTTGAAAGACACACCACTCCCGCCAGCCTTTCTGCTGCTCCCGTCTCTTCTCCTCTCTCACTTCCTCCCACCCACTACCACTTTCTTCTTCTGTGTTCTTATAAGCGTTGCCTTGTTTTTGGGACCACTAACCGCACATACCCTCTCCATCCCAGCCAACTTCCGCCAACATGGATCCTCTTAACCAGGCCTCTGATAACAGCTTGCAGAGCGCGCCTGCGAGCAATGAGATCCCCACCGACGGCACTGGTGAGTTTTACCTTCTTTTCTCACCGAAAATAATCTTTAAATCTCGACTAACAATCCCCAGGTGTCGTCCGCCTCGACCCATGGCTCGAGCCCTTCTCCGGCGCCCTGCGCTCTCGCTACTCAAAAGCCCAAGAATGGATCAAGAAGCTGGACGCAAACGAGGGTGGACTGGAGAAGTTCTCACGCGGCTATGAGCGCTTTGGCTTCACCGTCGCACCCGACAACACCATCACATACCGCGAATGGGCTTCCAGCGCCCTGCGTGCATACCTGGTCGGCGACTTCAACGGTTGGAACCGCGACAGCCATGAGATGAAAAAGGACGCATATGGTGTGTTTGAGATCACTCTCCCGCCTGTCAACGGGCAACCCGCCATTCAGCACGACAGCAAGGTCAAGATCAGCATGGTCGTCCCCAACGATCACGCCAGAGCAGAGAGACTTCCTGCTTGGATAAAGAGAGTTACACAGGACTTGAGCGTCAGCCCGATGTACGATGCTCGCTTCTGGAACCCTCCCACACAATACCAATGGAAGAACCAGAGGCCGCCGAAGCCTCAAAGCGCCAGAATTTATGAAGCACACGTTGGTATTGCCAGTCCAGACCCCAAAGTTGCAACCTACAAAGAGTTCACCCAGAACATCCTCCCACGCATCAAGCACCTTGGCTACAACGTCATCCAGCTGATGGCTGTCATGGAGCACGCATACTACGCCTCGTTCGGCTACCAGATCAACAGCTTCTTTGCCGCCAGCAGTCGCTACGGTACTCCAGACGAGCTCAAGGAGCTGATCGATACCGCCCACGGCATGGGCATCACCGTTCTTCTCGACATGGTTCACTCGCACGCCTCAAAGAACGTCGCCGACGGACTGAACATGTTCGACAACTCAGACCACCTCTACTTCCATGAGGGCGCCAAGGGCCGTCACGAGCTCTGGGACAGCAGGCTGTTCAACTACGGTCACCACGAGGTTCTGCGATTCCTCCTTTCCAACCTTCGCTTCTGGATGGACGAATACCGCTTCGACGGTTTCCGTTTCGACGGTGTGACTTCCATGCTCTACACTCACCACGGTATCGGCACGGGATTCAGCGGAGGCTACCACGAGTACTTCGGCCCTAACGTGGACGAAGAAGGTGTGGTCTACCTCATGCTTGCCAACGAGATGCTGCACAACCTCTACCCTGATTGTATCACCATCGCGGAAGACGTCAGTGGCATGCCCGCGTTGTGCGTCAAGCTCAGCCTTGGTGGAATAGGATTCGACTACAGACTGGCTATGGCCATTCCCGACTTGTACATCAAGTGGCTGAAGGAGAAGCAGGACATTGACTGGGACATGGGTGCTCTGGTCTTCACCTTGACAAACAGACGCCACGGCGAGAAGACCATCGCCTATGCAGAGTCGCACGATCAAGCGTAAGTTGCTTAGTCTTTCCCACAAATGCGCACATACTAACGTGATTTCAGTCTGGTCGGCGACAAAACCCTCCTCTTCTGGCTCTGCGACGCTGAGATGTACACCAACATGTCCACTCTCAGTGAATTTACTCCCGTCATCGAGCGTGGTTTGGCGCTCCACAAGATGATCCGCCTCATCACCCACGGCCTCGGCGGCGAAGGTTACCTCAACTTCATCGGCAACGAGTTCGGCCACCCCGAGTGGCTCGACTTCCCTCGCGAAGGCAACCAGAACTCCTTCCACTACGCCCGCCGCCAATTCAACCTTCCCGACGATCCTCTCCTCCGCTACAAGGGTTTGAACGAGTTTGACAGCAAGATGCAATGGACAGAAGAGAAGTACGGCTGGCTGCACTCGCCCCAGGCATACGTCTCGCTCAAGCACGACGGCGACAAGGTCATCGCTTTCGAGCGCGCCGGCTTGCTGTGGATCTTCAACTTCCACCCCAGCAGCAGCTTCACAGACTATCGCATCGGCGTCGAGCAGGCCGGCACTTACAGGATCGTGCTCAACACCGACTCGCCCGAGTTCGGCGGTCTTGGAAGAGTCAAGGACGACGGACGCTTCTTCACCACCGACTTTGCGTGGAACGACAGGAAGAACTTTGTGCAGGTGTACATTCCTACACGTACGGCTATCGTAAGTTTTTACATCTTCTGCTGCAGCAGTTTGTCGCTTTAGTGACGTCGTACTAATTCGCTTCGCAGGTCCTTGCTCTCGAGGAGACTCTCTAGAAGAAGAGTTTCGACAATTACGCCCCAGGGAGACACAGCTAGCAGCCACAACAAGAAAAACACAAGTACATGGGCCCTGTACAGCTCATATAGCTACATAATAATATACAACCGGGAAAAGCACAAATTCATGAACACTGCTTATTGCGCGCTTATTCCAGATGCCCTTTGCCTCGCACGACAGGAAAGTCATCTCATCACATCACCCCTAGCCTATGCGAGACTCTAGAGGCCGATAGTTCAGGTATTTGGCATGCATTATGTCGTCGCGCCACCAAGATCCGTTGACCTTGAACTCTTGGTCAGACCCCGCGTTTGATCGAGCGGGGTCAAACAAATAAAGCATGGCTCTTCTTATAGCTCAAGCGGATGTGGCATGAACTCTAATTTGGTTCGCGGACGCCTGGTTCTCATTCGGACTGCGCGAGCTGTACGTTCTGTGGTGTTATGGAACGAAAGTGCAATAGTCTCCGAACTTGCATCGGCTGATCACTTTCCGCTTTCTTTTCCAAACTTCCACTGGCCCTCGGGTCCCCTTCGAGGTGCAGATGAGCTTGTTCCTGTGGTGTATGGGGTGATGGAGCATTTATAAGAGGAGGGGTTTGGTCTGTTGAATTTGTTTGATTTCGTACTGCTGATTCTCAAAGGAATTTGATCGTTGATCGACTGGCTGACTGACTGATTGACTGACTGACTGGCAAACCCATCATCCTGACCGGAGACCATTCGATCCAAGAAAGGCAGTATTAGAACTTCCAACGAATACCCACCGGGAAGAACAGAATCTACATAGCTCCCTAACATCTCTCAGCATCCACCTCAAACAAAAAAAAACCCCCTACCAAAAAGAACTTTCAAAGATGTCCTCCTCCCTCGAAGTCCACCTCGACCCATGCACCGTCAACTCCCGCAAAGTCCTCGCCGCCCTCGCCCTCCTCAACACGCCCTTCACCCTCAAAAAAGTCGACTACTTCGCCGGCGAGCACAAATCCCCCGCCTACACCGCCATCAACCCCTGCACCACCGTCCCTTGCGCCGTCGTCGACAACTCCCTCGTCCTCACCGAATCCAACGCCATCATCGTCTACTCCGGTGAAGCCCTCGCGGGCGACCACCCAGCGTACCCCCGCGACCCCAAAATCCGCGCCGACATCAACCGCTGGTTGTTCTGGGAGACGAGCGTGTGGTTCCCCTCCTGCTACATCTACCTCATCCAAAACGTCGTCCAACCCGTCCTCGGCAACCAGCCCGATCACTCAGCGCTGAAGAAAGAAGAACCTCGCTGGCGCGAGCTGGCGGGTGTGTTAGAGCAGAGGCTGGCGAAGGGCGATCGCAAGTGGCTTGCGGGGAGTGGCGATAGCCCGACGGTGGCGGATCTGGCGGTCGCGAGCAGCATGCATTTGTGGAAGAGGGAGAAGTTCCCGATTGAGGGGTTTCCGGCGCTGAGGAGGTGGATTGGGAGGGTGGAGGGGTTGGAGTGTTGGGTTCAGACGCAGGGCGCTGTGGAGAGGGCGTTTCCGGAGAAGTAAATGAGTTGGGAGGATGGAGGAGGGTTTGGGTTTGTGATGGGTTGTGGGCTTGGTTCTTTGGATGTTGCTTGCTTGCTTGCTTTGCTTAGCCTCTGTCATGTTGGAATTTACATTCAACATCGAAGCCGATCTGATGGTCTTGGAGTCTTTGTTGCCAGCTTCGTTTCTGTGACCATTGCTACCCTCGCTGTCGCAGAATGGCGCTACAAATGTCTATGTTCAAGTAAACAAAGCATGTCTCCAGCGAGATACACTTAAACAGGACTCAACGTAAGCATCCACATACGGGAGTATCATCCGGCTTTGATGGAACAGACGCAGCATTGGACCAGTGAGCCGCCACGTTCTGCAGCTAGTTCTTGAGAGGAACCTGAGATGATGTTAGTCAGTCTTTGAAGAGATATCATGCTTGTCGCCGCTGAGATGCGGCCTCCCAGCGCGGGATAGCTGGAATAAACATGTGTTCGTTTCTTGCGTCTCGGCCTCAACACGTCCAGAGCGCTGCCAACGAGACAGACAAACACAAAATCACAAGCCGTTTATGATGAGTACTAGTATCAGCCACTTCGTTTCAAAATGTAGGGAGGGCATGTCACCACCGAGATGCTTTATTCCGGGGACAGACCTTTGACGAGACATTGCGGTAGTGCCGGCAGCATATTTCTCGCATTGGGAGGATGTTGCCAACGAGACCTAGCGTTTAATTGGAGCTGAATACACAAGAAACAATGCGGTGATGTCGAAGAGACTGCTTGGAATTGAATTTCGTGTCGCCATTGAGATGTGCTGCCCAGGTCGCAGGGAGTAGGCAGGAGGGATATTGGACGTGATTTAAGCGATTTGTTTTTATGATTTCTGTTGTTGCTAGCTCAGACTATGCCAACATGAGACCCACTCATGATTCTGATCCACAAGGCTACCTGGGATGACGCTTCCGCAGCCAAAGGGAGCTTGATGAGTATCAGCTCCGAGCCTCTGTCCGCTATGTACTTTCCATGCTGATCCTAGTCGTACAAGTCTTTGCGCTTGCGCTCGTCCTCGCCTTCCAACTCGGTCTCCTCGGTCTCCTCGTCGCCACTGACAGAAACGCCCCCCTCAGCGTCGAGCTCGGCGTCACTGTACTCGTGTTCGTTCCACTCCTCCTGCTCCTCATCGTCGCCGATGAAAGAGGACCTGTCGATCTCCTCGTCGCCATACTCAGACCGGTCGTCCACGTCCTCGTCCTCGTCACTGTCGAACTCGTCTCCCGAGCTGTCGACCTCCTCGTCGTCCGACTCGACGGTCTCCTCGCCGTTGGCGTTGAGTCCGACCATCTCGTAGAAGCTGGAGTGGAAGGCCTCCAGCGGCCCGCCGAAGAGCTCCTCATCGTCGTGCTCATCCTCGAGCGGGTCTAGGCACCAAGCAGCTTGGCGATGTCGGTAGCGCGGGTGTCGAAGATGGGGAGGCCCATGGCGTAATTGAAGGCGAACTGCTCCTCCTCCTCCTCCTCGTACTCGTCCTGCTCGTCCCACTCCTCGGAGTGGTCCGCAATGGCGAGAGTGGTCGGCGGAAGCGTGGAAGTGACATGGAGAGGACGGAGAGGAAGCTCGACGGGAGCAGACGGCGAGGAACGGTGATCGACGGTGCTCTGCTCGGTCATGGTAGCGCCGATGAGAGTGGCCTCGTGCATGATCTCGTCGAGGGAGACATGCTCCTCCTCAGTGGTCTTCGCCGACGACTCGGCGGCGGGCGGATGGGCGTAGCTCTTCACATAGATAGTTAGCAATGTGCTCAACATTGGTACAAGACGGAGCTTGCGATTACCTGGTCCTCTTCCTCTTCCTTGCAGGCCTCGACCAGGCGGAACTTCTTGGACTTCTGGGACGTCTCGTAGGAATCGTCCTCCTACACTTGTGTGTTAGAACAGATGCACATTATGAACGACTTCAAGATGTGACTTGCAGCAGAGCGTTTCACGCCAATTGACAGCTTGGACTCGGTAGCGGCTTTCTTGGCCACCGCGACGACATCCTTGGTCTCGGCGGACTGAATAATAGCAAGAGTATTAGCAGATGTAGTGATGGGAGGTAGGCTACGATATCTTACCTTGCCGTACACGCAGTCGGTACCTCTCACAACGTAGCGCATGGTGTCGTCTGGTGGTGACTCTGGCGAGTGTGCGGTATGTTTGTGGGTGTCTCGGAGGTGGAGCTGGGATGGAAAAGGAGCAGGTCGGAGGGGTTCGTATACCAAGCCAATACGACAGTTCGCACGGAGCTCGCACGCAAGATCATGCGTGTGACCGAAGATCTTTGACGCTCAGGCCATGCCGAGAGACTAAAGCGATGGCAGACAGAGAGTGTAAGTGAGGTATGCTCTTAGCTTTACATCGAGTCGTCCAGATTCAGCAACTCGTCAGTAAGTATGATCAATTCTGATCGTATACATGTTAGCAGAAGCTTGTTAAATCTTGGACACAGAGAGGTCTGTTGATAATCCAGACGCGAAGGTGTATTCGCGGCTGAGAAGCTGGTAGATAGCAGAAGCATATTAATTACTCACGCACCTGAATATTCCAGTTGGAATTCGACAGTGAAAGTGCCACATCATGTTCTCATGCCTGTCGGGACGAGTAGAACAGTCACTGAGAGATACAGAAACACAAGCGAAATTGAAACATTCCATACCTTTCCGCAAACGAAACTGATTACTCACAAAAAACAACCACGCCTCTCTTCAACTCTGAGAACGCAGCCCTGCTCCAAGAGACTCCTCAATTTCATCGATAAGCCATGCCTTGACGTACAAGCTCCCATCGATCATAACGAACTTGTCTTCCTTGGTAGCGGCGGCAGTGTTGGCAGCAACAGCGTCCATGCGGTCGATCTCGGCGCAGAGAAGAGCCATAGCTGCTGCCTCCCACTGTTGCTCAGCGGAAGCAGGTGCAGCAGGCGCAGCCTTCTGCTCGGGTTGTGGGCCGACGGATGACTGCTGGGAATCCATGTTGCTGAAGCCGAAGAGTGATGAATCTATCGATGTCGTGGTGGCTGGTGCAGGAATTGCGTTTTAGCGTTGCGCTGTCGTGGGTAGCGGCGATTTCTCAACTGACGACGACACTCGTGATCACTTATGCAAGGTTTAGTGGTGCACGATTTCACTTTGTCGGACCCCAGGCAGTCACTGTAAAGGAACGTAAAGTGAAGGATAAATGAACCATTGTTTTGTGCTACTGGTGCTTGTATGACGCTGCGGAAGTCGAGACTATGCTGTAGTTGTAAAGGAGTGCTGGAAGGCATAAGACACTGGTGGTGGTGCAGCTTTCATATGGTGAAGAGCGCTAGATAAAGTGCAGGGAGTCCTTCTCGCTACGTCGCAGCAGTACCCAGCCATCGTCATCTTTCTCGGAGCCAGCAGATGTATCGCCTGGTTCAGGATACTTCCTGATATGTTCGACTGCCCAACGTGTCGCCTCGTCGAATATCGGGGGTGATCTGCCCTCGCCCGTCAATTGTGGCAGCCCGGCTATCTCGAACAATGATGTGAAGTAGTCCAGCGTCTCGCCGTTGTCGTATGGTATATCATGGAAAGGCTTGCGTTGACGTTGGCAGCTGTCGCTACGTGTTTGTTCCCAGTGTAGCATCTCCTGTACGTCGGGCAGAGGGTGGCGGTTACGGCCAGCGAACACACGGGCAAGAGCGACAGCCTGATACTCAAATGACCGGAACGTCAAAGTACGCGGCATGCCTATGATACCGAGCGTAGGGTGCGACCTGAAGAAGGTGTGTAGATAATTACCGACCAAGCGATTGCTACGGTAGTCCCACAGATCTCCGCCGTTGGCTGCTGAGTTCCACCATGGAAAGGAGGGCTTGTAGCCCGTGCAGTAAATCACATAGTCCAGTTCATCGTACTTCAGATCAGTGCCATCTGCGAATGAGATCGTGCCGTTTTCAGAATTGAAATGTGTGATGATTGGCTTCCAGGCAATACCGTCAGGCGGCTTTGAGCCGTCCCAACGAGAATGTGATCTCCTTGATTGATAGAGAGGCGCCTTGACATGTGGCGTGAGCAGTGTTGAAATGTCATGACCGGATG
>Ga0265797_10009093_pt1 | contig 13041 bp, 12 predicted proteins | sample P2T30metagenome_FD_192433 | JGI IMG/M metagenome (GOLD analysis project Ga0265797, IMG submission 192433) | Plant litter microbial communities from East Loma Ridge, Irvine, California - P2 T30 | ecosystem: Environmental > Terrestrial > Plant litter > Unclassified | place: USA: California... | reverse complement strand
TGCATAATTGAAATGTCTCATCAAGATGTGACTGGGACGAAATGGTACTCCTTTTAGAAACCTAAGTGCCATCTATTATACAATCTTGGATAACTATGACGACTGACTACACGTACTTGACGGAAAGCTTCATCAAATTCTCGTTCACTGCCCATGATTCTCCGTCTACTTCGCCTTCGTCAACTTCTTCCTATGAACTAATACCCCTTATTCTCCTTATTATCCCCTTCCTGGTTAAACTTTCGAGGGGTGCCATATCTACATCATGACGCTGGGCTGGGCCTACACGCGGCTGCTCTGGCATCCAGTGTCTGCATCTGTTCCTGAGTCTGAGCCGCCGTCGTTGTGTTTGGGGGCGGGATGAGTGCGTATATATTCCAAGTAACCGCTGTATGTGAACAGATCCAGTGCTTCAACCTCGGCGGGGATAGCGAGACAGAGATAGCTTAGGCGAGAGAATGGGTCGCGGGGACTACGCGGGCGGAAGATGGAAGAGTGAGGTCCTGGTTGGGTAGGCGAATGCTGGACTTCGTTGCGTTGGTGGCTCATTGGGCCGATGGTATGAGGCTGATCTGCGTCGTTAGCCCGTATGGGGGAGTTGTAGAGTCCAGTAAGCTGAGAGTCTGCTGCGTCGGCGTTTGAAGGCATGATTTTGGTTACGTGGTGAGATTGATTACTATTGCGGTACGGTGATGCGTGCCTGGAGGATACGTTGGACAGCAGGTCTATTCTTTTGCTTCTCGTTGAGCGGCGGGGTACTTAATGTACATTTGAGCAAACACCGCTCAAAGACAGCGAATGAACAAGGACGTGATTGTAGATAGAGCATTACACCGGATACTTCTAGATGTCTCTGGAGTTCTCACCAAACTCCAGGTCGTTTTTGTACTAATCCATTGCCTCCCTCAGTGCGGACAACATATAGCGCGATCCCATCGGAGATACTTGTACCACAATCAAGGCCAAAGCCTCTAAGAAGACGACCAAATACCCATCTCACACCATCCCTCCCTCCTCAAACCGCCGCGCAACCTCCAAAACCTCCGCATCCAACCTCGACCCCCCCAAAAACGTCACACTAAACGGCAACACCCCCTCATCCCCCTCCTTCCCGCTCAACTCCTTCACCGAATAAGTCCCCGCCGGCACCGCCACACCACAAAGATCCAGCACATTCCCACAATGCGTAAACTCGCCCAGAATACTATTCTTCTTAATCGGATCAGCAAGCACCTCGTCTATGCGCCAGTGCGTCGGAGTGGTCGGTACAACGACAACATCAACACCAGATGCGGAGTACGCGAAGACTTTTTCGGCTTGTCGCGTATATAGGGCTTGGGCCTGCAGGTCGCGGTAGGCATCTACGGCTGAGCTCTTCCGCGCGACGACGGCGTCCATGAGTTGTGCGGTTACGGGGTGGAGGGCTGCGCGGTTCTTGGCGAGGAAGTCGTCGGGAAGGGAGGCGAGGCGTTCTGAAACGAATGTGCCGTCGTAGAGTAGTTGACCGGCTTTTTGGAAGGGCGACCAGTCGATTGGTGTGAGGACGCCGCCGATGGCTTGTAGTTTCGATACCGTTTCGTTGAACATGCGACGGGCTGGTGGTGAGCAGATAGCGAGTGCTTCGGGCGGTGGAATGCCGAATTTAAACGTGCGGGATTGGGGGCCGATGCTGTTGATGTGGCGTTCGAAGCCCATCTCTGGTTTCGCGTAGGGGTCGAGGGAGTCGTGGGCTTCTAGTATTTGCCACAGGGTTCGCGCGTCGGATACGGTCTTGGTGGAGAGTGCGATGCAGTCCAGTGAAAGACATGCTGGTGTGATGCCTCGGAAGGAAATCGTTCCTCGTGTAGGCTTGTATCCGACGATGCTGTTGAAGCCAGCGGGTACCCTGCCTGAGCCAGCTGTGTCAGTTGCCAGTGAAAAGGAAACGAGGTTCGCTCCTACGGAGACTGTGCTACCGCTGCTTGACCCGCCGCTGATGTAGTCTTTGTGGTATACTGAATGTGGGATTCCGTATGGGCTGCGGCATCCTACAAGGCCGGTCGCGAGCTGGTCCAGATTGGCTTTCCCTATGAATAAGGCGCCTTCAGCGATGACTTTGTCGTATACAGGGGCGGAGGTTGAGGGTACGTGCGCAAGTGGTGGACATGCGGTTGTGGTGGGAAGACCAGCGATGTCGATGCTGTCTTTGACGCTGAAGGGAACGCCAAACAGGGGCGGAAGTGCGTTTCGGTTGGGGTAAGTCGATACTAACTGTCTTGCGGCATCTAGAGCTGCTTCGCGTGGCTGTAAGTGTACCCAGACTGCTGGGTCTATCTCCTTGTACGCTTCGATCTTTTCGTAGATCGCCTCAACAACGGTAATGGGTGACAGCCCCTTCTTGTACGCTTGCTGTAAAGCAGATATCGTGAGGTCGCCATCAAACATTGGCGGTGTCTGAGGAGGCGTCGAATTTGCGACAGGCCCCTTACTTGACAAGGGCGACAGGGCGTCCAGTAATGGCTGCAAGCCACCGATGTATCCGAAAAGGCCCTGTGACCAATGTATCATATCCAGCGTCGACTTCTTGAAGCAAGCGTCATTATATCCACTAGTAGCTTCCTCAATACCACAACATTCGAAACCACGATCATTCGCTTCCCGGATAGTAGTCGCAAAACAACACTCCGTAGTCACACCAGAGACAATGAGATGTGTGATAGCTCTGGCTTTAAGCTGATGCAGAATAGTCGTGTTCCAGAACGAGCCTTTGCCGGGTTTGTCGATGACAACCTCCCCAGGAACTGGCTTCAGCTCATCGATGATGTCGTGTCCGTATTCTCCTCGGGTAAGCAGGCGGCCGAGCTCGCCTTTGTCGCCGATGACAAGTTTGTGCTGGGTGTTGCCAGGTGCAGCTTCTTGCCTGATCAACTTTGATGATGGGCAGTCGGAGAGATCTGGTTTGTGGCCTTCACGGGTGTGGAAGACGGTCATGCCAGCACCCCGACAAGCTTCCAATAACTTCTTCGTTGGGGCGATCGATGCTTGGACCGCCTCCAGGTTTCCGCCTTGAATTTCGCCGAAACCTTTGGTGAGAAGGAAGTCGCGCTGCATATCGATTATGAGTAACGCTGTGTGCTCCAGAGGGAATGAGAACGCGTAAGGCTTCGCGTCAAGAGAGAGCATCGTGCCATTGGGAGAGGTGTTTGCCATCTTCGTGATACTGTGGTGATTGAGAAGCCCGGCAGTGGAGAGGTTGTGTATGGGCAGACGCGCTCATGTAGGAAAATAACATATACAGAAACTCATCAGGGAACGACGACGCGCCATATCTACGTTCGATATCGACTCCATCGGATGAACGTGGGGACTCCAACGCGGGCCGCGAACGGAGTATGCAGCTGGCCTACGGGCCTACGGGCGGGATTTGGAGATGTCTTATCGGTATCGGATGACGCTAGTACCGGATCGGTCTAGCTCGGCTCTTCGATGAGCAATCTCCACCGTGCCCAGCGCCCAACGCTCTCTCATCCCCGTCGACACATCCAGGTTGTGGCTGATACTTGCCTTGATAATGGTGCTGAACCATGTTCAATTCCGTATGCACCCCGCCATGTCATCAGCGACTATCTCCGAGCCAGGAGCCGAAATGGTTATCAAACTGGAGACTATCTTGATATGGAGATGCATCTAGCTGTCACGGCTCGAAGACCAAGACTCTGGAAGTTGATAAAGGTTGGATGCAGTTCTTTCGCAATAAAATTTCCCGACTTCACCGTACTGTCTTCTACCATGTCTGTGCTCAAAGCGAGGCTTGCACCTCATCTTCATCTGAGGGTACCTTTCGAAAGCGGCAAGTATGGCTCGCGCTGGTCGAACAAAGGTATGTTTCTGGAAGGTATTCGTGGGTGATGACATTAAGCTGATCGTCGCGTGAACATCAGATCTTGATCCAGTGCCACCAGAACAGCGTACTTGGGGTGGTCTCGACTACTGGGCGTACTGGTGCTCGGACATGCTTGCACCTCCTTTGGCGTCTACCGTGAGCAGTGTCATGGCCTTAGGTTTCACGGCAAGAGAGACGATCCCAATCGTCTTCTTTGGCTTTGCCATTTGCAGCGTCGTCATTACCCTCACCGGCAAGATGGGTGCCACATACAACGTGTCCTTCCCAGTCATCGTCCGAAGTGTCTTTGGCATGTACGGCTCGTTCCCAGCCATCTGCATTCGAGCTTTCGTCGCCATGATGTGGGCTGCGATTCTCACGGTTCAGGCAAGTAACTTTCTGCAACGCTGCCTCGAGGCGATCTGGCCGAGCTTCATCACCTTTCCGAATCATCTACCGGAGAGCGCTGGGATAGACTGTAAGACTCATCCTTCTCGATTATTCAGAGCGTCACTAATAGTCTTGCAGCGGCTGGCTTGCTTTGCCTGTTCTTGTACTGGTTCCTGCAGACTGCGCTCGCCCTCATGCCAATCTCGAAATTGCGCGTCCTCTTCTGGATCAAGGGTATCGTCGTACCGCCAACGTTCTTCGCTCTCTTTCTTTGGGCCGTCATAGTGACGAAGGGGTGAGTGATTTCTTCCTAGCCCGCGGCGATAAACGGTGCTGATTTAAGATCCAGTGGTGGTCCGCTCATCAAAGGAAAGGTGGAGATTACTTCCACTTACATGAACACCACCTACTCAGTGCTTACCGGTCTCAACGCTGTGGTCGGACTTTTCTCTTCTTTGGCCGTCAACATGCCTGATTTCGGCAGGTTCTCCAAGAATCAGCTCGCTGGCTACCATCAATTCCTCGCCCTCCCCATCATCGGAACATTGGGAGCCCTGACACCGATCTTCGTTACGGATGCGCACTCGTATCTGTGGGGCGAGTTCGAATGGTATATGCCAACCGTCATTGCGAAGCTTGACTCTCGAGCTGCGAAGTTCTTCGTATCCGCCAGCTTCCTCCTCGCGACAATCGGCAACCAGATCGCAGCGGATACCTACCCGTTCGCAAACGATGTAGCTGGTATGCTACCGAAGTATATTAACATCTTCCGGGCTACAATCATCATTTCCGTCTTTTGCATCATATCCACGCCATGGAACATCATCAAGAACGCGTCGGGTCTGCTCTCGTTCTTGAGCGGCTACTCCTGCCTCATGGGTCCTCTCGCGGGTACCATGGTCAGCGACTACTACCTTGTCAAGAAATGCAAACTGGATGTGGATCAGCTCTACACGCATCGCAGTATCTACTGGTACAACGGAGGCTGGAACTGGAGGGCGTATGTGTCCTTCGTTGTAGGATTCGCTCCCCTCCTCCCAGGTTTTGCTAAGAGCATCGACAACGATCTAGACATCGGTGGCGCGTGGAAAGTTTACACGTTTGCGTGGATCTTTGGGTTCTTTCTTTCGCTGTTTACGCACTACGCTGTATGTACATATATCTCGCCGGCGACAGGCTCGTTGTTAGAATGCGCGGTGTATCCGCCGCAAAAGGGTGAGGTGGTCGCGCCGGTTCTCGAGGGCGAGGAACTATCGAATAAGGAAACTCTTGTGGCGAAGGAGAAGGAGATGGCTAATATGGCTTAACCAATATTGCGCCAAGTACTCAATCTTGATCAATAATGCTTCTCTTTTGCCTTCTACAGATGATGTCGCGAACGAGATGCGAAGCTTTTGTACCCTTTCAGTGATGCCGCTGATTAATTTCCACTTGGTCCGTGCTTCAACAGACTGGGCCGCCTTGGCTTCCTTTGGTCCAATCCACGGATGTGCTCTTCATCCCCAACCTCCCTGCCGGTTGACCAACTCAACGCACATGGCACCCACGTCATCGGCGACATCAATGGACCAGTAGCTATTCTCAACACGCGTCAGGCAGGAATGACATTGTGATGCTATGCATCCATGGAGAAAGCACCATTGTCAGCCGTCTCGCGAAATTGTCACGCGAACGCGTTTCACGCATCGCGATTCCAACAACATACTGGCATCATCCGTCTGTTACCAAGACGGACATCTACTGTGTGCTGAAATGCAAGCATGAACCTCATGCCTGGTGAGAACTCGCCGCCAAACTACCTCTTCCCGCGTGTAGCCAACATCCACACTACGAAGCCGAAATCGCGACGTCCATGCGATCCTTGTCGACGACGGAAGTCACGGTGCGAAATATCAGACAGCGGACCACCATGCGTTCTTTGTCAATTCCATGATCAAGAATGCACGTTCAATGAGAACCCGCTACCACGGAAACGACGTGCCGTGGCTATCAACGAGGTCTCTGAGCCTACTGAAACCACCCGCGGCCAACTACCTCTCGCCAACGACTATAGGAATAACACTGCCCAATCTACATCACCTCAGGATACTACTGCCAAAATCCGACAGGATCCGCCAATCGATGACTACGCAAATCTACATGGCCCTTCGCTCCTCAAGAAGACGTTGGGCCTGCAAACCAGCAGGCACAGTCGTCTTGTCGGCTCGACTTCGGAGTACGAACGCCTGTTACTGGCACTTGAGCCAGTTGAACCGGCTGGCACTGCTGCTGCTTTGGCTGGCCATCCAAGGCTACGAAAAGTAGATGACGCACATGCAACGACATTCGTCTCATCACCCGATGCCGGCACGCTCAACAGTCAAGGCGACATTCCAGATCTCGATGCTATCGAGATAGCCGTCGCACCACATGGCGCTGCGTTGATACGTCTCTTCTTTCGGATCGTACACCCTAGCTTCCCGATTCTGCACAAGAACGTGTTCCTTGAGAAGTATGAGCGGACTCATCGAGAGTTCTCGCCGCCGCTGTTAGCTGCAGTCTATCTCCTCGCCCTCCACTGGTGGTCGTATTCCAGCGAGCTAGCACTGCAATCCAAGCCAGACGTTTCGCATCTAGAGACACTTACGATGAGATCGTTCAGCAACATCATTCACAGGCCTAAGCTTTCGACAATTCAGGCAGGGCTGCTGCTTCTTCAGCGACCAGAGGGCAACAGCTGGGCGTTGACATGTCAACTGGTCGGGCTAGCGCAGGATATGGGACTACAACTTGACTGTACGACGTGGCATATTCCAGCCTGGGAATGCGGCCTTCGTAAACGCTTAGCGTGGGCTGTATTCATGCAGGATAAATGGGGTGCGCTGGTGCACGGTCGCCCCTCGCACATCACGCCGATGGATTGGGATGTACAGCCTCTGACTGTCGACGACTTCCCTGAGAGCGCGGCTGACGAGGACGACGAAGACGGGAGTACTGAGGTGGAGAAAGGCCGAATCTTGTTCTGCTACATGGTAGAGCTTACAGAGATCTTGGCGCAGATTCTATCGACTTTTTACACTCTAAAGGCAGAGCGCGACTTCGCCAGCCGTGCGCACGAAGGCGTACGATCACTGCTCAATGCAGCGAAACCTTTGCAGCTCACGCTACGCCAATGGTATGCCAACATGCCAGCTGCGCTTAAGGTGCAGGATATAGCTGCAAGAAAGCTATCCAGCGTCGGCTATCTTCATCTTGGCTACTACGCAGTCGAAATGACGCTTCACCGACGTATCATCCGCTCGTTATCTCCAGCAGACGACCCCGAACTCCACACTATATGCCGACAAGCAGCGCAGACTCGGCTCACATCTGCCATGAACTTCGTGCAGTCTCTCCGACCTGAGCACTTCCAATCTTTTTGGTATTCATCGTCCACCTACAACTTTACACTCATTGGCTCTTTCATTTCGCTCCTCTGGGTGACATCTCTCAGTAGGGAAGAGGCAGCCAGATACCGAGCTCATCTCGATCAGTATAGATGGATTATACGCCTGTCGAGCAAATCGGCAGACTTTCTCGAAAGAGCCCTGGTGTCACTCGATGTGTCAAGCAGTGCGCTAATGAAAGTCATTCCTGACGAAACCAACTCACCTGCTACAGCGATTGGTCGTCAGGCCAGCATGGGATCGAGTCGCGATAATGGTGCGCTTGTCCATGAGAGCAATAGGCCCGTGTCTGTTTCCTCAACTCCCTCCGCTACCCAATTCGATGGAGGAACATACAATACATCGCTGGAAGGGACCGACATTGTTGATCATTCGTGGTTTGATGCGATACACGAGAGCGACTTCGGCAATGCGTACAATGCCCATAACGTAACTTTGCCCGGGCAGTCGGACGTGTCATGAGGCGTGATCGACTGCAGCATTGTTAGATCAACCATACCATTGCAAAAGGTGTCAACAGGTTCGATCTATGCAGATTATGGCAAAGAGTGTTGCAGAGCGCGCAAGTCAACTCTTATCCACGGTAGTATTGGCTCTGGGCGCTGCAAATCTGCATCTACGAAGCCAGACAACAGCGACGAGCTGTGGGTGTCGGACCAGCAATCCAAATCATCGTTTCGACTTCTTCTACCCAAGCTGGCCACTTAGTAGAGTGGTTCTTATTCTATGCATATCCTTAGCGATACGCCATCGTTAATGGACAGCCCGGCACTTCCCTACTCCACACATACCATACAACCTTTCAAGGACCCCTTCTTCGTCACATTCAGCGATATTGAAACCCCAGCCTATGAGAGGCTGTGAGGCGTTCGATTTTCATGCGCTTTGTACTGCTCACTGGCACAAAAGGACCAAGTGAGCTGGCAACAAACCCCAGGCCTTCACAGCGGTCACTAGACTAAGACGCAGGAACCGACAGCCCGACCACAAGACACGGAATCTCTCAACCTGCGTCAGGAATATGCGAATAGTATTCAGATCATGCCTACATCGCCCTGCGATAGGCTGAGGGGGTGGAGCATGTAGAGGTCGAAGTTGGGGTCGAAGTTGACGACACTGGAGGCAAGAATGAAGACGCTGAGATCAAGGGACCCGCTGAGTCGTGCGTACCCCAACAGGAAGCTAACAAGGCTTTCCTTAGTGTTGAAAGCCTCATTATCTGTACTGGGAACGGTTTCTTCCCAGCCACCCAGAGCAACTTCGGCAAGAGACTCCTATGGAACTTGACCAGACATCGCCAACCCAAGATGAGGGAGAAAGAAGCGGTGGCGTGATAGTCTCTTGTTCCGGTGCTCGTCTAACGATCTATAAGAAAGGTTTCATGCTCGCTATTAGCAACTATTAAGCTACCAGCTAGGCTCTTGCCTCCTCTGCTATCTACATAATACAGTATCACTTTGCATTTCTACCACCGTACCCCATTCCGACGCAACTATGACCCTCTCCAAAGCCATCACCATCCGTTTCGCTGCCATTCTCACTTCCCTAGCTGAACGTGCACTCGTGACGCCGCGCAGCGCTAAGATGATGGTGCGCCAGACTTTGGGTCGCGGCGAAGTCTGTGATCCCACGCAGGTAAGTGGTGGCCGAGCATGCTGTTGGCAAAGAGTGCTGATGCTCTTTGTTAGGGCTTCTGGGGGATTTGCAGTTGCGAAACGCGCCAGTGTTCCTTTTTTATCTACTTCCAAGAAGGGTTAGGCTGTCCTGTCATACTGTTACTTCCTCGTGGATAGCGCAATCTTATCGACAGTTGTAGCTGATTCTCATGCTTTGAAATTGCGTGCTGCACCGTATTGCGAGCAATCAATACTTCGTACACTATCCTAGTATGATGTTCTCATCGAACTGAGCAGCCTGATCCCATGCGTCCTTCTTTATTATAGCTACACCCAGCCTCTCGAATACGCCTGGTTTACCGTTGACTGGTATGACACAAAGCGCATGGACTTCGGGATCACCAACTTGAACATAGGAGATGCCGATGAAATCCAAGGCACCAGCTTCGCCCCGGGGTAATTGCCGGAGCCAGTGGTCGAAAGTTATGTCGCCTACGGTGATATCCTCTGAACCATTTGTAGTGCCCAACGGTATCAGATGTCTTAACGCCTTATGGCCGTATCGTACGTGACTTGATACACTAAACTGCGCTCTTTGTGCTTTGATGTACAAGTATGGTTCAAGATATTCCGGGTTGACTAGCTCCGGGGACGCCTTGTTTCTGCATTTCTCGCTGGTCATCTGGTGATTTCGCAAACAGATGCCGCATTGCGCATAGATGGCGATGGGTACTTGGAGCTCTCTGGCCTGACCTCCATCAGTAGGCCACCAATCGCCGAGAGGTGTTCTCATCGTTGGACAGTTGTGTCGCCAGGCCATCCACGACCAGCTGGGCATGACGAATGATTCATCTTGACGTAGTAACATTCTTCTCTCCAATATAGCCTCTTCCGAGCTCCACAAGAGTGCGCGTGAAAGAGTACATATCGGGTGCCCATATAGCAACCTCGTATGAACTGCAGACTGAAGATCGTCAAGTCTCGTGTAGAAGTTGATAACCCCTAGGAATGCTTTTATGGAATCTTGGTCGTACGATAATGCGCGAGAAGCAAAACTTTTTGCCACTAGTGAGTATACGTGCCAGTCCGGTTCCCGTTCAGTCAGCGAGGCTTGACAAAGAGTTGGTAGAAGGTCTCGCGTTGCGTTTGACAGATTGAAATTGATCTTAAAGCCAAAACTTGAACCTTCGTCTAAACAGTTCTCCGCACATTTGAGACAAATGCGATCGTCGATTACGAGCACCCGCCGGGAGGAAAAGCCTTCTTGTAATGTCCAAGCTCGCGAACTCCATGGTAAGACAGCGTCATCCGGTCGTCGATTCTTTTTAGCAATGCCAAGCACGTAGTTTGGATACTTTATGACTTTACCGGGTAAAACGCGGCCAGTCTGATGGGTATCGTAGCCGGTGATGCCGCCGTTTGCGTTGTCCTTGTTTGCCACCACGATGGTCAGAAATGCATTGGCATAGATTAAATGCATTCGGCTCAGATAGAAGGATATGTTTGGATCGTTCTGAATCAGGCAGAGACAGTCTACCCATAAGTAGCGGACGTTCAAGTCTGCGGTGAGATGCATAGCATCTCTAACAGTTTGCGGAACAGTGGCGAGATGAGATCCGGATGACAGGCTTCGAGGTTTTCGAAGCTCCTTTATGTTTCCAGAAGTCAAGTTGGTAGACTTGGCGTTACCCCAGACGTAGCTTAGAGCTATATAGTGCACATTCGACACAGGCTTGAGAGTGATACATTCCTCGAACACATCGATGAGGTAGAGCGGCATGTCTAACTCGTTGGCGGGATCGGACCGACAGACTTCATGCTCGCGCTCGCATGTACGTAGCCACGATTTGATAAGTAACATGGGGATACTTTTGGCCTCGTTATGAGTTGCCGAATCGGTTCGAAGTCGCTTAGGATAGTCCGAGCGTGGTAACAGGTAACAGTCGCCATATGAAATGTGGGTTTTCGTTGATATCTTAACCCATGCTGACGATATTCCTCCCCTGTGAGGCTCAAGGAAGCGGCCCCCTTCAATCCTGAGCTCTAAACTGCTTATATTGCGGCCCGTTCCGTCGATTATATCGAGAATATCTCTACATGATAGGCAGGTCGTGTCTGGCTTGATCTCGGTTGTATCAGCTTTCAACGAAAGAACCAGGAGCGATTGGTGATGTATTAAGGTCGCTGTATTCGGAAGGTCGTTGAAGGATCGATCCACACGTAAGCACTCTTCGCAATACAACGCGTCCGCACCCGATGATCCTCGAAAGTTCGATATCATATGGCGCAATCTCAGCATTCTGCTCCATACCAACGATTGTCGGTAGTTCGCGGGACAGAACTGAATCGTGTGCTGCGGTCTAGTTCATGGTGGTATCCGTAGGGCAGCAAGTCGGTTTGTGACTGAGAAGGCTACGGAGAGAGTGATGTGTTACATACCCCGCGATCATTGCTGCCTACGCCAAGGGAGGCGCATCTCAGCAGGCAAGTACTTCCGGCCTATCATGCATACGAAACGCATGATGCCGCACTTCTTGACCGTGTGAGCGAATCGAGTTTCGCTAACAAGCAACGGGTTATACTGCTATATGGGAGAGCCATTTATCGAAGCGCAGCTCTCGCGCAACGCAGATCGGACAGCGGTTGCTATCCGAAGGGGAGGCATAACTCACATAGCACACCATCTCACCACCTCAGCTCCGCCTCCACTCGCGCAACTCATCAAACTGCCTCGAGTGTGCCTCCAGCTCCAGAACGTTCCGCCAAACCCATCCCACAGCACACCACATCACACCACCACACCCATCCAGACCCTCCAACCCCCAGCCTCCCCAAACCAGCCATCCAAGCCCAGCAGCCCCGCATCTAGACCTCACCTTCACCAGCTCCCTCCCCAAAATGAGGGGTAAGACGCCCAAGTAAAGCAATCGCAAGCCTGCTGCAGCACCGCCGATCACATCCCGCATGCATACGGACCGATAACACACCTGCACGCTTCTTAGAGCGAGATCGAACCACCATCCATTCGACGCCTGATTCTGTTGGGAAGTATGAACGGCTTTGAACCACCGTTTAGGTGTTTGTAGAGCGATGCGATGCGTTTTGGTGGGTGCGTCGCGTGCGGTGTTGCTTATTGCGTTTGTGGGGGAAAGCGGTGGGTGACGTCATGAGCACGTTGTTTGGTGGAAGCGTGGAGAAGGAACGTGGTTGAGGTGTGGCATCCACGTTGTCGCGAACGTTATCGCTATCGCTATCTAGACATCATCTGAAGTAATCGGGAGGCAGAAACAAAGGATACCCCCGCTTTACAACGTTGAAAAGACGCGGTTTGAAGTCATCGCGATTATTAAACATAGCGATCGCGCGTCAGCGTTGCTGTGCGGAGAGAGAACTTACAAAAAAGCACGCTGCGCGAAAGAACCATGGATGCAGGGACCGCGCGCCAACATGTCGCCAAATCTTCCAATTCGACGGGAAGGGCTCTACCGGCCAAACGCCCCGGTACGCTTACGAAGGTTTATTTCGGGATGATAAAACAAAGTGCCCAAGAAGCCTTGCACTTGCATGAACGGCAGATATTACGTTAAACCACGCGACACGGGACGGGATGGAACAACAGCAAATGGCAGTGATGATGCGTGATAAAGTGATCATGATTTCATAAAACTAACTATACAGAGATCTTGTCGGGAACCTAGCAGTTCCATCGACTTGATGCAACGATTGCATCAAAGGGGGGGTATCTGTT
>Ga0265797_10009091_pt1 | contig 13042 bp, 18 predicted proteins | sample P2T30metagenome_FD_192433 | JGI IMG/M metagenome (GOLD analysis project Ga0265797, IMG submission 192433) | Plant litter microbial communities from East Loma Ridge, Irvine, California - P2 T30 | ecosystem: Environmental > Terrestrial > Plant litter > Unclassified | place: USA: California... | reverse complement strand
TGTCTGCCGGTCTAGATGGGACAAAGCCCGAGTCTTACAAGTGCGCTTTGTAAGGCACGCAGGTAGTTATGGAAGACACTGTTCGGTTTCCTTTTGTTATTCTTGTAATTTGCCTTTAGATTTTTTCGCATGGTTTGGTAGGCTAGCTGCCTCTCCCTACTCAGAGCGACCCCATTTTGCTGTACATACTTGACTTTTTGGAAACCTGGAGAAAAATCATAAAGTAGAGACATACTGTAGAATATTTTTAGACTATACCAATTTGATCAATCTGTCAACAAAGATAGCAAGCAGTGACTCTAGATTAAAATTAGCACCTTGTTCCTATACAATGATTTAGATTGTTCTTATGGCCCTATTAAAGAGGCGGCCTTCTATCTAGAGGTTTTCTCGCAACATGACGCGCGCGTTGATTGAAACTAGAATCAATCTGTGCATATTTTTAGCTTCTTTAGCCACTTCTCTTCACATCAGCTACATGTCTTAAGCACCTCCTTGCTAGGGTTGCGATAGAAGTTTTGTAGTAACCAATAGTTACAGTTGGTAGTAATAGGGTCATTACGATTGATTACCCTTCAAGTCACATCTTCGAGCCCACAGATCAATGAAGATACAAAATTCAGGCTGTACTATCTCACATCGCTATTTATACCACTTGATGAAACGTTTTTCACGATTTGGAACGACTCGGTGCAGAGCTGCATAGAGGATTGGCTACTTCAACTAGAGTGCAACGTCCGGACTGCTCTAACCTCCAATCTTGGACTCATCAACGAAAACATTGCCAATATTTGCATCTCTCAGCTATGGCTGCAGATAAAGCTCCAGGAGGTGTTTCCCTGCTTCGGGTTTCTGTCTACCCGAGTCCATGCACGAATATTCAATGTTCAAATACCCCATCTTGGTTGCCAAGGATCTTACGATGCTCGCAATAAAGCTGCCAATCCAGAGCCTACGAGTACACAGTATTGGCGTAATACGTCGTTTCTGGTCCAAGTTTGCTTTGTTGCTGATAAGTTTCCGGGTTGAGAAGGTGTTTGATATTGCGTGCGCCCTTGCTAACGTTATCCCTTTCGTGCCGTTTACACCATCACAGTTTGCATTCAACCTTACAGATTACATGATACAGTTGACCTTGCTCCTAATGAAATTGCCTGGCGGCTCCAACAAGTTCACACCTCTACTTTCGACCCAAGTCGAAGAGTTGCTTCCCAGAGCCCATGAGTCCGATATGTGAAGCAATAGAGACACCGATCAGTTTTCCCCGGCACTCCACTAGCTTAGACTCGAGATTTCTATACGAGGAGGAAGTTGGGCAGGGACTTTAAACAATGCAATTCCAGAAGATCTTCTGATCATCATCGCTACCTAAAAACTATGGGTCACCAGAAATCCTAGCGTCCAGCGCCCGGAAAACCAACCATCGCCCTACCCAGCCACGCATGGCGACCAGCGCTCACGTAAACCTCGGCCTCAGCTGGCGCCGGCGAGCAATGGCGCCCTCGATATCGCCGTCGATCACCGTTTCCAGCCCCCCACCACGCCCACATACAAAGATGAGCTCGTCGCTCAGTCGGTTGTATCTCGTGTCCCTCTTGAACACAGAGACCTCAGGCTGCTTGTATAGCGGCGGAGGCGGCACTCCGTGCTTGCCCAGGTAGGTGATGACCCGCGACATCTCAGTGTTCGCGGAGTAAGTGTCGACCACCCAGGACCACAGCGAGAGGAAGAACACCAGAACGACCAAAAACAGAGTCCAGCCGATGGCGGCGCGGAAGAGTTCCCAAAATAACTCGATATCGTCCTTGTGGCGGCGGCGGTATGTCTCGTGCCAGTCGGTAAAGCCCGACCCAGGCACGTCTGGGTCGAACCTGTCGCGTTCGAAGAAGACATCCAGCAGGCGGCCAAACGTATTCTCGTAGAAGGGGTCGTTGAAGGCTGCCAGCAGCCAGAATGATACGAAGATGTGGGTTTTATAGGCCTGCCGGAACCCTGCCGGCAAGGCGAAGCGACGTTGAAGGACATGGCCTAGGGCCCACGAGAAAAGGATGGCGACAGCGATGCGTAGCTCCGAGGAGCCCGCAGCAAGGATGACGATGAGCACTAGGCTCAGGAAAAGACGCAGCTTGTTCAGTATTGACAGCATTTTAGTGGTTGCTGTCGTAGAGGAGGAGAAGTAAGAAGGGTTGCTGGTGATGCAGTTGAAGAGAGTTTTTTATTTGCTCAAGATTAGAATATATGGAGAAATGAGCGGCTAGGACACGCCCATCTGACAAATAATAGTGTTCGTCTTCACTTTCACCAACTTGACAATAACAACGAAACGATGAGGAAACGATATATGAGCATATTCAGCCAAGATGCGTGAGAGCTGGCAAAAGCAAAATAAACGCATTAACAATAAGAAGGTCTTCACATGGTGAGCCGCCTTCACCTTCACTCCAAAAACTGCAAGCCAATCCAGAACCCCGCCAAGCATACATATCGCTCCAAGAAGCATGAATCAGAGCAGGCCTGAAGTGCATTCTACCTCTGGGGTGGGCGACGACTCTTGGTTCGCGGCCGTCCCCGATCAACACTATCAGCTTGATGGTCTTCGACGAGAGCTTTATGCTGAAGCCGCCAATCCCGTAGCACATCTTCAGGAGCATCCGGGTCAAACCAACCCTCCCTAGCATTGAATACGTCTCCATGCCTGATGCTCTCTGCGATATTTTGCCTGAGTTCAAGCATCTCTCGCGTGACTTGTGTCTGTGGAGTCTCAACTCGCCAGTGGTGCGGAATTGGATTTCCTACACGTTTGAGGCTCGCTTCGTAGTCTGAAGTTGCCTTGGCTTTCGCAGACGGCGACACCTCTCCGTTGTTGACATTGGTATCGTTCTCAGTAGAGCTAGACGGTACTGGACCTGCGACTGGGGTTGCAGGTCGGTCAAGGAGACGTTGTCTGCTCGAGGCTCCGTGACGGTTCTTCCAGGTTCTAGGCATTATGAAAGTCCTGGCTACTAGTTCGTCTCTGTTTCCACGTACGATAGTATCTGTTGGTGTTGTAGTAGTAGTGGTAGTTGGCTTTCGCTTCAGGATATCGCCTATTTTGCTGAGCCAGTTCCTGACCGAAAAAGAGTTTTCCATTTCTTGTGCGGGGCTCATAGCAGAAATCGGAGCGGTATTTGTATTTTGGTCAGGAAGGAGAGGCGCGAAAGTGTCTCCGTTGGATGGGTGATCCGCTGCCAGGATATTTGTCGCTCTCTGCGCATTTTCGCTTCGCCGCCCGCCACTGCGTTGTCGTATCTCGCTACGGAACGGGAATGGCGATCGAGGACGTGCCGAGGAATGTTTTGGTTCTGTTGAGTTGTTGTTGTTGTTTACGGAGTCGGCTCGCGAGGTTCGAATGTTTTGCTCTGGGGATGGTCTCTCCACCTCTTCATTTGGGCAGTGACGCTGTCTCAGCGTCTTGTAACGCTGCAGGTACGATCAGCATAAAATGCACATATTTGATGAATTGTACGAAAATGATCACTACGAGAGGGGGACCGTGTCCTTGTCCCAAACGTGAAGCCGAGAGATTACTTGCCCACTTAGATTATGAATATTTCAGACTTACCCAGCTCATGAGGTTGATAGTGCAAACTGAACGCGCCGAATGGCAAGTCAAGAGCTGAGAGAGGGGATTAGACGATGACAGATGGAGATGGGTGAGGTTACGTGGCTTCGGATCGAGTGCAGGCTAAGGGTGTTATGCCTACCAACTGACGTGGGATATTTAGTGTATTTATTAGGACCTTGGTACTGTTTTTAGGGTTATATTCAGCATGTGGATGTCTAGCAATCTAAGGGTCCATTGAGCTGACATCACGATAATGGGCCGCGTAATGGAAGTGCCCCCAAGCTATTGGTAACCATTCCCTCATCTATGTGCATGATATATCTTCCCAAGTGTCTCTACCAACGATCACAGCTCTACAGTCTTCTCATTTAGGAAGATCCAGAGGTATGCAACACTTCTCAGCCTCAGCTCTCACATGGTAGATCACTCTCTTGTAGTGCTTGACTCGCTGCTTGAGCAGTTTATCGGCAGCGTCCTTGCGTCTGCTGTGGTTTTCTTCGCATCTAGCGATCTGGTTCTCCAGTGTTTCCAGCTCTTTCTTTATGTGTGATATCTCCTCATGCGACAAGGTCCACGCTTGCTTCCATTCTGGCAGTTCGGATTCCCACAGCGCGCCCAAGGGTTTTTGTAACTCCTCGACATGTGACTTCTGGGCCATACGCTTTTGGATCATCACTTTCAGGTTGTAGATATCCAACTGGTGTTCTCTGTCCGCCGCTTCGAGTTCTTCATCACGTTGCTGCGAGATTTCGTCCATAGCGTACTGGCACAAGTCGACTTGATCTCGCATGCCTTTGACCAAGCCTACTTGATCCACTCCCAGTAGAGTTTCTGCAGTAGGTTCTACCATGGTAGACTTCTAGAATAAAACAGGTTAGCGCAAGTTAGCCGTGACATTTGAACGTACGTACAGTAAATAGGCTTTCTTGGAGATAGACTAGCTCGGCGCTATGATCATGTCGGCCTTTGTGTATGCCGTTGATATCTGAGCCAAGATCCTTCTTCATCTGTCTCAATATATCCATTTGAAGTTTGTGAATGTTGCGGCGTTACTATTGTCTAAGGTTGATGCCGATACACAGGACCAGATAAAGGGATTATCGAACTGATGATTGGGCAGCTCATCAATCGTTATATCTTCCGCTTTGATTGTGGCGATCTCACGGAGACGTTCAATCTGCTCTTTATGTGTACTCTGTTTTCCTATGTATATCTCCTCGGCCTGGTTGATCCAATTTATCCTCTTCTCTCTCAGATCCGCCTTTCCATGCTTGATCGCCTTGAAGGGGTCTGCGATCAAAACTCGCTCTTTCGTATGCTTCTCAAGCAAAGAATTGTGAACCATTATCACAGCTTGGTTTGTCGGTAGACGAATGAGCAGTTTTTCTCTTTCATTGAAAAATTTCTCTTGAGTCTTCGTTCGGTCTTCGTCCAGAGCTGTTTTTTTCGAAGTTATATGCTTCATGTGCTTTCGCCTTTTCTTCCTCAAACTCCTCTCGGCTAATCTCCATAGCTTTCTTACAACCTTTCATGGCTTCGATGATGAGCTTGGTAAGCCCAGCCCTCTTTCCTGTCGTCATTGATTCGGTTGTCATCGGCATTCCCTAGTTTAGATGTTAGCCCGAGATCCAGGTTTCACAGGAACTGAACCTACAGCCTCTATCTTCTCTCTTAGATCGTTCAGCGCCTGGTTTCTGTCCAAGCATTCGCTGAGTATCTCGTGGAAATAAGAGCTTAGCTTCGCTTTCAAGCCTTTGAGTGCGTTCACCTCAGCAAGGTTGCGCCTCTCCAGGTCCTCGAAAGACACTGCAGAAGCCATGATGGGGTCGCTCGATCTTCACCACCAGTGTCGTTGTGCTTTTGTGATTCAATCGCAAGTCGAGTCGAAAATCTTGTAGCATCTTGTGTTCAGTTGTAGCTGCTAGCGTGAGTCCCTTAGTCGTCCGATGAAAGTGAAGCCGCATGGTGCAAATGAGCGGTGATATTATACTCACTGGTTGGAAGATGTGCAGGTGTACAATTTCTCATTCGAAGGGGCGCAGCCAATAGACGATTATCGTTTAGTAGCGATAATTGAGGTGTTCGGCATGCAAACCCGGTGTATCCATAAAACGTCGTCTCTTTTGTTACAACAATGGTTAAATATCTCAAAATACATGCAATAAGCCTAAGAAAGATGTGATGTAAAGAGGTTATCAAGCTGATCCGGAAGCCGCAATGGCTTAACCGAGTCATCTGGACTTCAGTCTCCCACTCACCTGGCTCGCTCCTCCCTAACTTTGAATCTCGCTGTTTCATTCAGAGGCGTGAAATATCAATAGTACTATGGCTATCTATGTGCTCTCGCCCAGCGTTCGGTATCGTAAGCCTGTCGAGTGGAACCCTGACATACAACCCATGGCATTCCAGGAAAGGACCTGCAGTCCTTTTTCTCGGCAAAACGAAAACGAACATGGCTTTTTTGCGGGATGATTAGTTCATAGACTGCGTCTAGCAAGCATCATGGATATTCGAGGTAGCTTTGACAACCTGTTCTCCAAATACCCCTCCAAAAAGCAGAAACATGGGGTGGGGGGAAAGGGGCAGCACGATCAACAAACATAGCACTCGTAGGGAAAAGAAATATCACTGCGCGAACAATACGCATGTACATTGAACAAAGGTTAGCTAAATAGGTATCCCCCACATTCCCTTCGTAATCCACCAAAATCAATAATGGCAAATGAATCATGATGAGTAAACATAAAGTCAGTCGCTGTACATCCAACAGCATGCTAGAAGGGTATCCGAACCGTAGTTTCTAAACGAGAAAAAGCAAAACGCAAGCTGCAAGTCGAATTCCACCTGTCTTGCCATAATCATGATAATCGTAACTAAAAAGCTCCCTGCCACAACGGTCAGGAACAGTTCTATTCGCGCAATAAGCCGCCGATGCCGAGACCTACTCCTTGATCAACGCGTCCGCGCTTTGGTGGGCTTTTGTGAAGGTCGGCGGTAGATGGTACGCGTCCTCTCTTCAATTCTCCGGTGCGGCTGAGCCCGTTGCCTTTCTTGACCTGTCCGAAGATTTTGCTTTGAATAAGGTTCGATTGCGGTGCTGGTGCAGACATCATGCCCTTTGTTGGAGGTGGTCTTTGGAGAAGATTTCTCGCCATTTGGCTGGCTTGGGATTCGGGCACTTCATCTTCCTCTCTGTCAGTGAAAGCTTCCTCGTCATCGATACTGGACGCCGTGATGGTTGAATTGCTACTTTGGCGCCTGGTGTTTGAGGGCTTCTGCTGATGCTGGTAATGCGCTGGGGGCGCTGACTGAGGTATGCTGGTTGGTATAAACGCTGGTGGTGTGCGAGGTACCTGGGCACGTGGGTAAGCAACTCGACGGTTGGGTGTTTGCGGGATCGATGACATGGACTGTGCGCCTCGTTGATGACCAAAGCGTGACTTGGGTGCGTGGATCCTGTTTGGGGTGGAAGGAGCAGTGGCAACCTCTTGACTGAGCATCTTGTCGGCTAGCAGGAGAGCTTCAAAGTTGTTCTGGCTCCTGCTGTCTTGAGAGAGGGGGGCTGGAACACGACCAGCGCGAGCCCTCGGAGTAGGCTGGAGTGGAGTTCCAAAATTAGATCGTGGTGAGGACTGCTCAATTTGCTCCAGAAGAGGAGCAATATGATCGCGGTTCTTGCGAATGCGCGTCTTGAGTCGGTCGTTCTCGTCCAAGACACTGGCAAGCTCGCCCTCTCGGTGCTCGGTCAAGCGTTTTTGCTGTTCAAGGATGTCGCGAAGCTCCTCGTTTTCACTCTGCAGCATTTGATTCTGCCGACTCATTTCAGAGAGCAACATGGCATTGGCCGCATGTGCTGAGTCCTGGTAATTCTGTTCGGGGGCTGCAATGGCATTTTTGCGCTTCTCTTCGGCTTGTTGGAGGACATCCAGTTCTCGCTGGGCCATGGCAAGCTCCACAGCCATGCGGCTTGCGGCCTCCTGGCTCTCCATTACAGCCATGTTGTACTGTAGCTTGTAGTGTGCCGCCGAAAGCCGCATATCACGCAATGCATTAGACAGGCTGTTGACCATTGACCGCAGCTCCTCAACAGAGGCAACATTGACCTGGTCTTGCGGGTACAGGCCTGCTCCCATATCTGTCAGGGCAGACGGCTGGTCTGGCAGCTTGCTGGTCGGTGGGGGAGAAGTAAGTTGCGGGGTCGGTGGAGTAGGCGTGCGCATTGCAGCAAGTGTGCCTGGAATCTGCGAAGACGGTGGAGGTGTCATGGAGGAAGTTGTTCGAGGTGCGGGGGAGATGAACTTGACACGGTCTGGGGACGCGAGTTTTGACATGGTTAGGGCCGCGGCCGACTCAGCAGGCGATAGAGAGCGCAGCTTGGGCGTTTCAGGTTGCGCATATTCGGTGGTAGGCATCAATGAGTCCTGCGACGGTTGGTATTGTGGTGTGTGGGACTCCATGCTGCCCGAGGCGCGATCGGCCTAGCGATGCACCACACTTCGGGAGGGTGTGCTGGCAGGGTATTGGCGGTGTAGACGTGCACTTTGTCCAGTCCGACTCTGATACACGGGAAAAGAGTGTATCAAAGAAGCTGGAGTACGGCGCGGGTGGTGGGGGGACGTTGGCAGCAATGTCCGGCGACGAGTATGCAAACAGCGGTGGCCGGTGTGCGCGTCGACGCGCGTTTCCACAAGTAGAGTCGCGGATGGTATACGACCGCAACAAGTTTCCAAGAGATGTAGAGGTTTGGCTGTAAAAGACGGTGCGCTCGGAACAAACGTGACAGCGGAGAAGATGCCTGGGCGGTGGGAGGACCTGTCGAGGTTTGTGGGCCCGTCCGTCGTTCCTGCCACGGCGGGCACCAGCGCTAGCCCCGATATGGGCGCGCGATGATGAAACTCCAAACACTCGGGGTTGCGATGGGTAACAGCAACGGCCGCCTCCCGCGCTCAGATACGTAGCCGCTCCGAGCGCGGAGATTTGACCTTGGGCAAAAGCAACCTGTCAGGAAGCAACTCGTAAACCGCAAGCGGAGCACTCAGGGCCCTTTTTTCTTGGTTGGACGTGTGTTTCGCTTTTGTCGTTTGCATGAACGCCCTCCCAGTCCTTAGGCGTAGCATCATATAGCGCGCAAGACCATGGAGTCCTCACCCGTCTCACGCCCGTCAGGCATCCCCCGACCAGCACCATCCCGACTCCCGGTGCTTAGACCCTCAGGCAGTGTCTCGCAGCTACGGGCGCCTGCATCCACCGACCAACTGCGCAAGAAGCCGTCAATCTCGGCCATATCCAACATATCCAACGACCAACAGCTGCGGAGGAAGCCGTCTCTCCAATCCATATCGCGGCCGACAGCATCGACATTGCAGAAGAAGACATCGAGAGCGTCGCTTGCCCGCTCCAACACCACCGCCTCGACAGCCTCGCCGCCAACATCTGCCAACTCGAGTTCCGGTCGAGCCCCCCTGGCATCCAACCCTCGCCGGGCGAGCGGGATCCCCAGCTTCGGCCAGCCTCGCCATTCCATCACTTCTACCGTCTCCTCGGCCTCAAGTGACGCACCCGTTTTCAGGCGACCCTTTGCCCGTCCCCCGTCTCGTCAGACCAACGAGCAGTCGAGGCCAACATCCTCATCAACCCCAGGTGAAGACGACACATTAGGCAGCTTAAATGACTTCAGGTCGGCGTCGAGGGCGTCCTCGAGGGCTAGTTCGAAGGCGGGCTTCAACGAGGACGATCATGAGACAGACTACGCGGTTCAAGATGATGCGGTATTCAAGGAGATAGAAAGGAAGAAGAGCAGACAATCTCTCTCGGAAAGAACCATAGAAAGTCTCTCACAGCTACCTTCGTCGCCAGCACCAAAGAAAGGTAGACGCAGGTCGAGCTTCTTTAACGCTGATAACAGCATGCCCCCTCCGCTGCGACCCGCTTCCGCAATGTCCAACGACAGCAGACCTTCCACGAGTGACGGCGCTCCACAGGTAGCACCAGCTACACCAAGAAGACTTGGTGGCCCGTCCAACAGACTGTCAATGACAGCTCCCGGCAAGCGAAGCGCCAGTGCAAGTGTCACAACATCTACTATAACGCCTAGTAGGACGACGTCTATTTCACGTTCCGTGTCGACGGTCAAGAAACAGCCATCGTCCTCCACACTGTCTACCACCCAAAACCTGCAGAACACGCCCAAAGCTCGTCCGCTATCAACAAGCAAAAGCCTTACTATGCGAACACCAAAACCTAAGCCATCGCTAGGTAACGTTTTTGGTCAAGCTGTCTCACCCCCTGGGGCTGCAGTCGCCTCGCCGAATCGAGATACCCCCGTGAAGAAAACGCCAGACACTGTCCGGAGGGTTCCCAGCTCTTCCGTCGCTCTACGCGACCACATTGCGAAAGCCAAGGCTGCAAAGAAGTCCGACATTACCGAATCACCTCCAAAACCCGCAAGTTCTTCCAACGCGCTGAGGGAGCAAATCGCAAAGGCAAGGGCAGCTGCCAAACAGGCAAAGACCGAGCCCGTGAGGAATAATACTCCGCCTACAGATGTCATCGTGCCCGATCCCGCCGAGATTGCAACTTTTGACTTTGGGCTTGAAGATGACCCCTTCAACCAAAACCCGAAGGGCGGCAAGTCAGTGCTGCGACGGCGTATTGATAGCGCTCGCTCAGATGGACGTCTGAACATTGCGGCAATGGGCTTGAAAGAGATACCAGACGATGTCCTTTCTATGTACATTTATGATCCCAACGATACAAAGGTTGCATGGGGCGAGGTCGTCGACCTTAGTGCCATTCTGGCTGCCGACAACGAGCTGGAAATTCTTCCGGACAGTATGTTTCCGGATGTCACAGTCGAAGACATGGTTGATTCGGACGAGGCCGGACCTCAGTTTGGAGGAGTCCAAAACCTTGATTTTCACGGCAACCTGCTTCGAGAGCTGCCCGTCGGCATGAGACGGCTCATGCAGCTTTCGAAATTGAACTTGGTAAGTAGCCACGATCCACAACTACAGTTTGTGGGGATCAATGCGCATACCAGCGTTCACTGCTAACACTTTCCAGTCAAGAAACAAGCTTACTATGGAAATGCTGGATGTCATTGCTCAGATACCAACACTGCGTGAACTGAAGCTGGCCGAAAACGATCTTCAGGGAGACCTTTCTCTCGTCCTCTGCGATCTTACCGGTTTAGAGGTTCTCGAGCTACAGTCTAACAAACTGACTGGCATACCGACAGATATTGAGCGTATGACTCAATTGCGGATTCTCAATGTTTCCGATAACCAGCTTCGTACTATCCCAAGCGAGATCTTTTCGTCGGCTCTCATAGAACTTCATGCGTCGAAGAACCGCCTCGAAGGCTCACTATTCCGCGTGAATTCCGCGTCGGCCCTACAAGAGCTACACGTGGCCCAGAATTCACTTACCTGTTTATGCGATGGCGATGCAATGGACTTGCCTGCCCTCAAAGTTCTAAACGTTTCCACGAACCGACTTACGTCTTTACCCACTGTCTCGACTTGGGTTAGCCTCATCACCCTTCTAGTAGGCGAGAACAAGCTTGCAGCCTTGCCAGAAGGCTTCGTCACGCTGCGCCATCTTCGTACGGCAGACTTTACAGGCAACGACATTACCCAGCTAGATGAGAGAATAGCTCTCATGGAGAGCCTGGACCATCTCACAGTCGCTGCGAACCCATTGCGCGATCGTAAATTTCTTACCATGGGTACCGACGATATGAAGCGTGACTTGGCTGCCCGGCTGCCAGCTGATGAAGTCCTGGCCGACATTGACGAAGACGTCGATAACGCTACCGAAGAAATCCAGAGCAAGTGGCAACTTACCCCTTCAGGTACCCTGGATCTCGCAGAGAAGGAGATGAGTGAACTGGAAATAGATGAGGCCACCTTGGAAGTCTTTGCAGAGGGGCTTCGCCAATTACATCTGCAGCGAAACAAGTTCGAGGCTATTCCGACCATCGTGATGAAGTTTGATCACCTCACTCTGCTGGATCTCTCGAGAAACAGCATCGAAGTTGCACTATCTGCCCCACTCGATCTTCCACAACTTCGAGATCTCCGTCTCGCCAGCAACAAGATTACTTCTTTAACGCCGCTGACGACGTACCTCACAGCACCTAACCTTGTAACCTTGGACGTTTCTATTAACCGCCTTTCTGGTGCCCTCCCAGTACTTCACGTATCCTTTCCCTCGCTCACTACGGTGCTCGCTTCGGACAACAAAATCTCTGAAATATCCGTCGATAGCCTGACCAATCTGAGGATCGTGAATCTGGGCAACAACGACATTGAGCGTCTAGAGCCACGCATCGGGCTGCTTCAAGGCACCTTGACGGGCTTGGAAGTCGAAGGAAACAAGTTCAGGGTCCCCAACCGACAGGTGCTTCAAAAGGGAACGGATGCTGTTCTGGCATGGCTCAAAGATAAGATTCCGAGGGAGAGTTGGAAGAGCGGCGATAGTGCAGGGACTGAGTTTTTCGACGCTGATGATGGGAGCTTTTGATTATTCGATTTTGTGTATTAGGGTTTCTGTTCTGCGGGCAACGGTTGTGTGACGGAAGCACAGATTTGGGTTCAGGTGGATTGGATGGGGGTTTAACTTCTTTTAGACACACTTTTACGTTTTTTTGTAATCCGTTCATGTAGAGTACATACCCGACATCCAAGGGTAGATAGGGACCTGTTTATATCTCGGCATGTTATACTTTCTCTAAGCGAGTGCCGATCGAGTGTTAGGTCTCCAATAGCTTGTGACACAGCATGTGCCGACGGTTCAAGGCTGGTTTCAACTACATGTTGTGTACTAACTTCCCGTCTGAACGTCTGCATGATTTGGTGATATTAGTCATTCCCGTTAGCGGTAACGCTAGCCTCGGCACAACGTTTTGCCGGCCACTCGGCTCGCCCACGCTAGGCGGCAAGAGCGAAAATTGATCGCGAACTTGGACATTTCTCTCCCGACAGCCGTACGATAACTAACCACCAGGTGCGCCATCGAGGTACGTCAACGATCCACGCACCGCGCACTCGAATTGTCGAGCAGCTGGCGCCACGATTGAATCAGAAGGGAACAAGGAGGACTGACGAGTTTGCGACAGACAATCCGACACAATGGCGATCAAGCACAACCAGCAGATCCAGAAGAACCACTTCCACAAGGACTGGTGAGTATACTGGGTGCATATGTCTCGTATGGAGTAGTGCTGACATTGGCAGGCAACGCTACGTCCGCGTGCACTTCGACCAGGTAATTCCCCTCTCACCTTGCTGAGAGTTGTGGCGCCTGTGTTTAGATTCTGACACTGCAAATAGCCTGGCAAGAAGAAGTCCAGACGCAATGCTCGTGTTGCCAAGGCTGCAAAGGTCGCCCCCAGGCCTGTTGACAAGCTGAGGCCCGTCGTTCGCTGTCCGACTATCA